>Ga0307516_10008736_pt1 | contig 11390 bp, 13 predicted proteins | sample 19_EM_MG_FD_203310 | JGI IMG/M metagenome (GOLD analysis project Ga0307516, IMG submission 203310) | Populus trichocarpa ectomycorrhiza microbial communities from riparian zone in the Pacific Northwest, United States - 19_EM | ecosystem: Host-associated > Plants > Roots > Unclassified | place...
ACATCGGGTGCCCAATCGGCAACACCGTCAATGGCAGTACTTTCCCCTTCTGTAGGGCAATACTGGCCAGCTAACCAGAGCACACATGCACGTGCTCGAGGGTGTTTGATATCATCTATCCTTCGAGCCAACTGGGAGATGATCGTAAGCGGAGATTGCGAGGACGATCCCCCTACTAAGTGGGTATTGAGAAGCTGGTTCTGGACAAGAGACTTGAGGACGAGGATGGCGTTGCTGACGACAGCATCTGTCAAGGACAATAAGAATTATATTTCGAGGAAGACGTAGCACACAAACTCGCCGTGTCTGCTCTTGATCATGGTAAGTAGAGCTGAAATACACTGTTGAGCACATGTGGTTACGTGGCGTGCACATTGACCGACAGCGTGGATGGCATCTCCGACCACCACATCATCTGGGTCATCTGCGTAATCCTGTACAGGGAGATGATGTCAGTTCCCTCCTGCCAGAAACTGTGACTCACGATGAATTCGCGGAGTAAGACTTGGTGATTTTCAATACTACAAAGGCTCAGAAGGACTTTGATCTTATTTCTTTTCACTTGTCGTGGGTCACCAGTTCGAATCAAAAAACGGGTATGATGAGACGAAAACAGATGCTGTGATCATATTGTTTGACATCCTTCAGTACCAAGAAGCAAATAACACAAGTGACTTACTGGGTGTTCACGTGCCGCGGCCAAGTTGTAAGCAAGGACTACTCGCTCCGTCTCCTTCGAGGAATGTAGTATTCGAAGCAAAGGGTTGACGATTTTATCCATGGAAGACGGAGCTGCTACGTAGAAAAATACGCGCACCACAGCAAGTACAACCTGTTCATATGCTCAATCATGAAAGCGTTGAGAAATAGTCTCCGCCTACGGCTGGGTTCCTGGACTGAAACAGTAACTCCGTTGAAGACAGTAATAATTGCAGATCACTGTCAAGTTCTTCTGTTTCTCCGTCGCCAGATACTACTGGCTTTGGAAGCATCGTCCGTGCATATCTCAGTAAGAGGTTAAGAAGATCGACTTGGCCCCATTCGTCTACATCCACGAGCACCCTGCATAAACGTCTATACTGTTGATGTAGAAGATCCAGTCGGGTCGGACAGACGGATTCGAATGCAATGACGGTGCTACCGATTGACAGTGGTGAACGGTCGCGAAGGAGAGAAGATAGAATGGTAATGAGGGCTGGTTGCTGGGTAGGATCTAACCTACGATACGCTCTCAATGCAACTTGAGTAGAAGGGTGGAACCAATGCATACCGGTGCACTTTTGGTACAGCCAGGGCAGCAGCCTTTCGAACATATGGACTAAGGTCTGCTGCGCACTTCTTGATGGCGAGAATGACGATGCTCCCTATCATGGGGACCTTGATTCCGCTCAGAACGCGCAATGCCATGGCTCTGATAAGTGGACTTGGATCAGTCAAATCCTTCTGAAACGCATTAATCGAAAGTAATGCAAGATCTGGTTCATGTTCAGCGTAGCGAAGCAGATATATGTACACAAGTTTCCTGATCTCCAAGTTTTGCGACGCGACATTCTTGACTACCTGAGGGAAATAGTTCGACATGTTTCGGCCTTTGGATGTGAGCTGGCCAAGTTTCAGGGCAATAGAACTTAGCATCCGAAAGGTACACTCACTGCAATAAGACGCTTCATAGCTTCAAGTTTCTCCCGATCGCTGCTGAATTCGAGCTGGCGTCCTATGTTCTTATCATCCGGCATATCGAACAGGGACGCCCCGCCCCTGGTAATGGCCAAATCGCGGGTGTGTTCATGCAGCGTCTCTTGGATGCGCATCCCAAGCCTCGCTGCATTTTCAGTGAGGGCAGCCAAGTTTACACCATCCATGATTTGAGAAACGCCAGCATAAGCGTGCAGGGAATTGGCTTATTGCGGTCGTCGATTCGACACGGCTGACGCGTTTGGAGGTTTCGTTCAAGTATGTAGACTTGGAGTAAGTGATGTATCGACGACCCCAAACTTCAAAGCTTCACCACGTGATGTCATCACAACTAATTTCAGGGCTTTCGAGCTCAAGTGCTATCCATTTCTGCAGACAATCTAAACTTTCACAGACAGACGAGCCGCATATCTATCAAGGCTCCAAGGAGGCGGGGAATGTTCCATTCTCTCTCTGTTCGTCCCACTTGGATATCTGAAAACAACCGCCGTGTCAGGGACATACTACACACTACTGGCCTAAATCATACCCATTCATCTGTCAAAGTAGTGAGAAATAGCACAATGGTCTGAATAGAAACGAACTCACTAGGACATAGTGAGTGGTAGGCACGCTTGAACTGCTTACATGGCGCGAACTCGTCGCCCTTGGCAGAAACACACTTGAAATAATCGCAGTAGTTTTGCCAGCTATTTATAATTAGCATCACATGGTGGATTGTCGCGTAGGTGTTCTTACCAGTGCCGCGTCTGATTGGTATTGGGAAAGCGGGCTAGCGCAGCATTTGAGCCAGAATGGAAGAAAAATCGGATGAAACTTACCGTCAAAGCCAGTGGTCTGCAAAACGTATTTGCTGGGGAAAAGTATGAGTAAAGATGATGGAAAATAATAAGAAAGACATTTACCTGGACAGGTCACCGTCAGACATCGTGCGGGTGAAGTGGAGGAGAGTCGAGACCAATTCGGAGGTTGGCGGACAGATCAAATGTTGCTTATGTAACTACCAACCTTTTCCTCCAGCACTCGATTCAAACACTATGGACGCGCTCAAGGCGGAGTTTGCTCTCAAACGGAAAGCGGTGGAAGGAGATCGCAGCTTCAGGCCAACAAAGTACGTGCGAAGAGGAGAAATGGAGAGAATAAAGGAGGAGGAAGAACGGAAAGCCCGCGAGGAGAAAGTTGCGCGGGAAGAAACGCAGAGGCAAGCCGAGATGTCCACTCTGAGAAGGAAGGAGAAAGTAAGCTTTTTTCGTTGTCAGCTTCCTGGCGACGCTTAAACGTGAATGGAGAACAGTCCAAGTCTGTTACCCCGCTCGAAGAGTATCAAGAATCTGATGCAACTAAACCCGAATCATCTTTCAATATTTCCAACGAGGAAACCATTCGTAGACTCCGCGCCAAGGGCCACCCTATTCGTTTGTTTGGGGAGTCGGATAAGGATCGAAGGCTTCGGTTGCGCGCTCTGGAACTGCTCGAGGGGAAGGATCATGAACGCGAGAGTGGTCAAAATGACTTTAAGAAAGCATTGGAAGATGTCGAAAACGTTGAAAGAGAGCTCAGAAACAAGAACAAGGAGAAGAAAAAGGGTGACACGGATTCGGAGTCTGGTGGGGTGATTGACATGGGGTTGGTCAAGACCGACCCAGACAAGCTCTACCCCCTCATTTATTATGCACTTAAGCGAACCCTCAAAGAGTGGGAAGAAGCCATGGACGAGCGACCAGGTATGTCTCTACCTTTTTGCTCGATTGTTCGTTGGACTGAATACAGTGCAGAGCATATCAAGCAGTCGATGCCAGGCAAATTGGCTGCAGCGACCCAAGTGCAGTCTGCGGACTATCTCAAACCACTTTTCAAGATGTTGCGATCGAGAGTATGTCGTCCTGGCCTAGCCGATGCGGTTCTGACGATCGTTGGACAGTCATTACCCTCGGATATGTTGACCCGTATAGCGGAAATCGTGCATTACATGCAAAAACGCGAATATCAAAAAGCCAATGATTCATATCTCAGATTATCAATAGGAAATGCACCTTGGCCGATCGGTGTGACTATGGTTGGGTATGTATTACTTGACAAATTAAAGTGGTCTTTCAGCTAATGCAGTTCTTCAGCATTCACGAGCGATCCGCACGCGAAAAGATTTCGAGTGACCAAGTTGCACATGTCCTCAACGATGAAGTTAGTCGCAAATATATACAGAGCCTGAAGCGGTACGTGTTTTCTGGTTAGGCATGATAGGTTTGCTAACCAGTGTGGCAGATTGTTGACTTTTGCTCAAACAAAGTATCCACCGGACGATGTTTCGCAACTGATGGGGTAACAGGGTCTCTTATCCTATTATAGTACCCACGACTATTTCCTACCCTTCTTACCTGTTTTGTTGTATTTGATCTCCACGTTGTTCGCTGGGACTGCAAGGGCATGGCTAGTCTCGCGAATGTGGGTGAATAGCTTTGTCCTGCTGTCAAAAAGTTGTTCGCATACGTGGCAAGTCTAATATTGGATTGATAACACGGTGAGCACGGAACCTGGCAACACACCTGGGGAGACTGCTGCACTGCCTTCTTGGCCTCCCTCAACTTCCTCTTCTCCCTCTTTGACATCTCTACCTTGTCCGGTTGATCCTTGTTCTGGGTCTCCGTCGGTGTGACTTCGGGAACACTTTCAGCATCAGACACATGGTCAGGCACATCCTCGACTGAGACCGCCGGGCCGGTTTCGGGAGGTGTTGGCGGTGGCTCCTCCGCAGGTCCCTCGTCGTCCTCAAGCCCAAACTCTTCGTGATCCCGCAACATCTCCCGCTTCAGCCTTTCAATCTCCTTCGCATGCTTCTTACTCCGTTCGTGGCTGTTCCATGCTGCCTCGCTTCGGAATGTTTTCCCGCACGCGACACACTCCCACTCTTCTGGATCCTCTCCTTCCGCGGCTGCCCAGTCCAGATCGTCATCCGCGGCGGGCTCACTTGTCTTTTGCCACTCCTGTTCAACATACACCGTGGGCGTGCTCTGGTGGGATTTGGGAGTGTGAGATCCAGACCCCTTTTGTGACACGTTAAGCTGTGCCTGATGAGCGAGATGACTTTTGTACCGGGGGTCCCGTTTCCGGATGAATAGCGCGAGGGACTATGGTCTGAACGATTAGTGGGTGGGAGGATAACTGAAAGTGGGTGGATTTACCCGGACTATGTCGTTGTACTCCTTCCTGGCGTCATCACGCGCCTTCCTGTTCTCTTTCTCCATTAGTCTGGATAAGAATTGTTGCGGTTCACATGTTCACGCCAAAAATAATACAAGGGGGGGACAAACCTTCGAATCCTCCGATCGGGTGCATCTACAATATTGTATCGGTCCATCCAGATGAAGTCCTTCATAGTCGAGAAGCTGGTCCAGGCAGTATAAAAATCGCGGGCCGTTTCTGTAGGCCTCTCGTTCGAGGTCCATCTCCAGGTCGAGTATCCAAACGAGGGGTACTCAATATCGGAGATCAAATTCTCTTCTTGCGCTAGCCTGGAGAAGAGATTGCGATACAACGTAAAAAAGCCCTGTGCACATGGAGAATTACACGCGGAAGCCAAATGACGCGGGTGCATATCTACGCACGTTGTCGCTGTCATCAAACCCAGCCCAACGGCTGGCATCAAAGAAGTACGAGAGGTGTCGCACGGATAGCCCGCGGTCCCGAGCACGGGGAGGAGGGTCGCCTTTCCGCACGCCTTCAAATACTACCTCCGCGTCTGGCTCTGGTGCCAGGGACGCCTTGTGCGAGTCATACCACGCCCGTTCCTACTTGGAAAACAGATCGTCAGGTTTCTCTAGATGATTGTATCTTACATCAGTTATAATCGTACTTGTTCATCGCCCAAAACCTATTGGTTGGATGAGCTGCTTATCGGAAGGACGCAAACTAGTGAATTTAGTACAAGGAAGCGTACCTCGTATGCCTGTTGAATAGCGGCAAAGCGTTTCGTGGCACCTTCTACATCGTCTTGGTTCTTATCAGGATGATGAACGAGTGCAAGTTTCCGAAACGCTTTCTGAAATGTTCCCCCGTATGAATGTGCTGTTATGCATGATGTCTAGGATATCAACACATACCTTGATTTCATCCGCGGTTGCCGATTCCTCGACGCCAAGAAGCTCATAGTAATCGGGCTGCGCATCTGACCCTTGTGTTTCGTTCCTGGCAGTCGACTCACGGCCACCCATCAACAGAGCTTTGGGGAGTGCGTTAGTGCGGGGTGTAGGACATAGTTTGCGATCCTCTGTGAACTCGGGGCTCACCTGCGCCAACAATCTGATCAAGCGCAAGTTTTGAGTTTGCAATGTATGTATGTAGTATTTCACCATAAAAGGAAGTGTACCGAACTCGTTGCTTATTCATTCCACTCGACATCTCCTTCAAAATATGCCCGACTTTTTCAAAACGTCCTCCCGTGCGCAGGATTTTGCACAAGGTAACTAGTTTATGCCACTTATTGACCAGTTTTTTTTATCTCTGGTTCTAGATACCAATGTACGGAAGGAAGCCGTCATGAACTCCATACGTTCAGAACTCGCACTACTGAACGTCCAAGATCTTATTAACGTGCGTGGTTTTTTATACTACGCACGTTCTGCCTGATTAGTTCACAGAAAGCTAGCGATAAATGTTTTGCAAAATGTATCGTGAAGCCTGGGACGTCTCTCTCTAGTTCGGATGAGGTGAGTTTGCCGCGCATTAAATATCGATAGATGTCTTACTGCGTTCCCAGGCTTGTCTTTCCCGATGTCTGGATCGTTATATGGAAGCTTGTGAGTTTGTTTTCCTATGCAAGGAATACTTTCTGACAATGAGGCTAGTCACCCTCGTGAGCAGAACATATACTGCGAGAATAAGCCGGGAAAGTAGTCAGATGCGAGAGGCTGCAGGACAAATATAGGTGCAATCTTTTCCGTAGATGGGCTGGCAACCTTTGGTCCTCAATAGATTCCTCGGCATCCCGGAACAACTACAATTCGTGAACACGTGCACACACAAGTACTCGTGGACACTGCGACTGCGAGTAGCTACCGACTATTATACCTCCTGTCTTGGCATTTCGAAGGTTCTACTAGGTTGGACCGGGTGAATGGTACCTTGAAGTGTATGAATGTGTAATACGAATTAGTGACAAGTACGCAGGATACAGGCCATTGCTTCGGCTGGCCAATTACAGAGAATGGTATGAAATCGAAGGTGCAAAGGAAAGAAAGGCAACAACGTATAGGTAAAACAAGGTGAATGGAATGCTTTGTGTAACTAGTAATCGAATCGATGGTCCCGACGTTGGGAATAGTTATCGGCGTGAAAGGTGACGCCAGGCACGCCCGAAACCAAAGGTAGTGGGCCATCAAGAGATTCTCTTGATCGTGTGGTTGACCCAGGGGCCATGGATCCTGCAGGGTAGAAGGGTGTTGTCAGGATTGGCGGTGATGGGGTGGCTAATGGTGTGTGGACAAAGCCTACTGAGGAACCAGCAGAATATGGGCGGGACTGTCCGAGCGGAGTATATGCACCCGGCCCACGATCCAGCGGAGTTTGTGGAGCAGTCTGCATGTTGTGCGAGGCAGTAGAGCCGGAGTAATCTGAAAACATGGGAGGAATATACGATCCCCTGAAATCCTGCAGCAAGGAAGGGGACGTATCATGATTCATGTACGAAGGGGAGTGAAGCTGGATATCCGAGCCTGACGAGTGTGCGTTCAGGTGGCGAAGGACGTGTGCCAACTGAACGGCGGAGCCTACGACTTCGTGTCGGAGGACTTTAGTAGCCTGCTGGCCCTCAGTCCAGTCTGCGCACTGTTTCCAATGGCGTACCGGTTCGGTGCCTTGCGCAGCAGCAGGGGGAGAGAGCGACTCTAGATAGAAGGTCGGGGGCCGAGCAAGAATAAATGATGCGAGCCCAGAACCAGGAGCAGCATTTGTGAACTCGGTGTCTGCTATGATGTCGAAAGGAATTTCCATTTTGAAACCACATCCAGCAGAATGGATGAACCAGGTGAGACAGCGTTTGGCGTCACACAGATACGCCACAAGGTCGTGTTTGCCAACGGTGGTGGCAATGCGACGCCATGTCCCAATGGAAAGATCGGTGCAAGGGATGATGGTAATAGCTAGGAGTGCAGAGTCACGATGAGGAGTGTGGTGAAAAGGTTATGATGGCAGGCTTACGTTCGTCCTCGTGCAGCAGATTGTGTAGTTCGGCCTGATAACCAGTAGCAAGCTCGGGCGGTGTGTCTGGCGGGCTCTCAGCACTCCCACCGCGGCCTTTCTTGCCATCCTGCAGTTTGGCTTTGGCGCGTCTAGCAGGAGGGTGGTAAGAGATAGCGTGGTTTATATTTAAACCGACCTGTTCTGAAACCAGATCTGAGTTTGACGCTCTTGCATGCCTAGCATGTCGCTGATTTCCTTTCTTCTAGCGGCGGTTGGGCTTCTATCCATTGCGAAAAATCGTTCGAGATGTACAAGCTGTTCTGGGGTGACGCGCGACCGCTTGCGCTTCTCCCGCTCGGGCTTAGGAGTCGGGCTCGCCACCGATGATGATGATCCATCCCGTTGAGGTCCTGAGGCCAGCTCTTTGCTGGTGTCCATGTACTGAAGAAGAGAGACAAAGGAGAGCAGAACAAACTTTTGTTGTCGGAGGTTGTCTCGGAACAAATTATCTAGCCATGTCAACTCGGCGAGGGGAAGGGGGCACCGGATGTGTACGTAATTAGGGTATCAGCTTAGCATACCGACATATCATCAGACACAGCCACTCGGCCCGAGGCATCGTCCAATCCCGTGCTGCCACTTATACTTGGTCACAAAAATAAAATTTAAATATACTTACGCTTTGCAAAAAAAAACAAAACAAAACAGAAAAAAAAAAAAAAACATCTCACCAGACCGCAACTAGTACCGCGGTCGCTTGGCGTCTCGGTCATCATACCCACCAGGACCTTCGCGCTTGAGGTCGCGACTGTGATACCCACCACCGCTGGGAGGACCGTATCCGTGACTGGGCGGTCCGCCATACCCACCTGGACCACCTCCCGGAGGGCCATACCCATTCGCAGGCCCGTCTCCAAAGCCTGCGTGGTAGCCGATCCCACCGCCGCGTCCACCCCTGTCCGAAGAGTTACCAACCGAAACACCACATTTAACTCGTCGAACTTGCCTGTATCCGTCATCACGTCCGCCACGATGCCCACCGCCTCCTCCTCGGAATCCGCCACGGTCGCCGAATCCTCCACCACCTCTGAACCCGCCCCTGCCCCCTCTGAACCCGCCACGGTCGCTAAACCCACGACCACCTCCGAAACTACCACGACTGCTTTTAGGAGGAAATGGTGGTGGTGCGCTTTCAACAGGTTTTGGTCTTCCTCCCAATCCACCTCCGAGACGCCGCGGCTTCCACCCTCGCACAGTGCGACCTCGCTCCACATCGACAAGGATCCGCTTCCCCATGATATGGAGACCATCGGATTCCTTGTACGCCGCTATATACAGGGTCAGAAATCGAGGTCCTAAGAGTTGGCCTGAATCAGCCCGGGGTCATTACCTTTCATGTCCCTTTCGCGTTCGTACACAATAAACGCATATCCCCTATTCCGCCCTTTCTTGTCTCGCACAATTCTTACCCGTTCAATCGTACCAAAACTTTCAAACTCGCGCCGCAGGTCGGTTTCGGTGGCTCCCTTGTGCTGTTATGTTCATGAGTAGGCTGTTCAGAGCTGTTACAGTTGGACGGACCAATCGAGATATAAACAATGTTTTGTATGGGTCGCCAATAGCTTGTGCATCGTCTGCCGGCTTGTCTGGGATAGAATCACTTCAGTAAGATAAGTACTTGGACTTGGCGAGGACACACCCACATGTCTCCTTGGCTATTTTAAATTCTTCTTGTTTTCGCTTCTTGCGTTCTTCACGTCGTATCTGTCGCTTGACCTCCTCTGCAAGAGTAAACGTCGGCTCTTCTCCCTCCTCCATCCCGTCGCCATTGCCGTTGACGTGCACAGCGGCTTCCTGCCTTAGTCGCTCGAGAATATCAGCAACACCGGTGACACTTTTTGACCGGACACGATCGATATCCTTTCCGACGGGACGTTTATATGGAAGAGGAGGCCGAGGCGCAAAGAGTTTCAAGAGGTTCTGGGGAAGTAGATGGGTGCCAGACATGACTGCAAAAGCCAACGCAAGCAGTTGAAACTCCGCATGTCCTTCGTTAGATTACATAATCAGGTAGATACACGCCGAGTCTGTCCTCCTCAACTGTATGAGTGTAACAAGGTACTTTGTCCAGCTGTGCAGTCGGTCCACAGCGCGCAAGGATTTTGCCTCCTTTTTCTTTCACAATGGCCACTGGCAGCCTGGGAAGCATAGACCGACCCACACATGCACCTCCCAGGCTTCCCTCGCTGATTTTCGGGAAACGTCGGCGACCACACCGAGACGTCTGCTGAGTACATACGCCCAGCTATCCAAAGCGCGCCTCACAACCCTCGTGGTACTCTCCGCGGCGTCTGGGGTCGCCATGTCGCCTCTTCCGACCACTCTCCCCGTCCTTCTTTCTACGGTCCTTGGCACGGCATTGTGCTCAGCATCTGCCAACGCTCTCAACCAGGTACAGGAAGTCCCCTACGATGCCCAGATGGCCCGCACGCGTCAGCGACCTCTGGTCCGTCGCGCTATCACCCCTTTACACGCAACCACATTTGCAACAGTGACGGGTATCGCTGGCCCTGCTGTTCTGTGGTTTATGACAAATCCCCTTACTGCAACCCTTGGAGCCGCCAACATTGGTCTCTATGCTGGCCTTTACACCTGGCTCAAACGGAAAAGTACTCTCAATACCTGGGTAGGAGCCGTGGTCGGGGCAATCCCTCCCCTAATGGGCTGGACAGCTTGTGGGGGAAGATTACTTCCATCGTCAGATTATCCTATCCATCTCTTCATGCCCCCATTTCTGTCGGAATTAACCCTTGATCCATCCATGGCCGACAATCCCCTCGGGGCATTGGCACTGTTTATGTTGCTGTATAGCTGGCAATTTCCCCATTTCAATTCCCTTTCGTATCTCGTCCGGGCCTCGTACGCCCAAGCCGGTTACAAAATGCTCTCGGTACTCTCTCCTCCACAAAACGCTGCTGTTAGCTTGCGGCATACAGTCTTACTGCTCCCGCTTTGCTCCCTGCTCTTCCCGCTGTCTGGCCTCACGACTTGGTCCTTTGCTCTTTCATCCCTTGTACCCAATATGATATGGATCAGGTCTGCATATGCATTTCGTCAGGAGTGTGGGGAGAAACAAGCAAGGGCAGTGTTCCAACATAGCCTTTGGTATCTGCCAGTTGTGCTAGCTCTGATGATGGTCCATAAACAAGGTGTGGATTGGACAGACTGGGGAAAAGAAAGCAATGAGGTTAAACCTGCTCCTGGTGCCCAGGAAAATAAGCCCAAACCGCTCTAGTGTAGCCCATGTGCCATATCATTGTTAATGCATAATAAGTACGGATCGAGTGAAGAGCACGGCGCGGTCATGAGGAAGAGTGGACTATCGGGCTGGGTTTTGCGGACCGTGTTGCTTCACGTTTTTTCCGGATGGCCTCTAGACGGTTCTTCATCACGGTGACCCTCATATCCGCCTCCTCCTGCGCACGCTCTTCCTCCATCAACCGATCCATTATGAGTTCCCG
>Ga0307516_10008737_pt1 | contig 11389 bp, 7 predicted proteins | sample 19_EM_MG_FD_203310 | JGI IMG/M metagenome (GOLD analysis project Ga0307516, IMG submission 203310) | Populus trichocarpa ectomycorrhiza microbial communities from riparian zone in the Pacific Northwest, United States - 19_EM | ecosystem: Host-associated > Plants > Roots > Unclassified | place...
TTGTCGAATACATCAACATCAACGGTGTGGATGAGCCGTTCTACTCGTACGCCGACGATGAGCCCCCATCTCCGGTCATCGAAAAGTCTACTTCTGTGGCGGGCCTTTTACCCCCTCCATCGAATGGTTTTTTACCACTGTACGAATAGGAGAGGTCTTCTCCGTTTCCTTTTGCTGTCTTATTAACGCTCTCTAGTTTCCCATCTCCCATTCTCGTTGTTGTAAATACGCATATCGTTCGTTGCCTGCAGCCGCCGCACACACTACCCTCCTCTACGACGTTGCTCGGCGCATAGTCTAGAGGACCCTTTACATCTCATGCTTCATGCTCCACCACACGCTAGGATGTTTTCGTAGATATCTCCTGTTTACTTTGTACCCTCCTTCCACCTTAATGAACCCTTGAGCAAACCCAGGCTATGCTGGATTTGCACTTGCCTTTGATTCATTCCCTCTGGGTGTGTGGTGGGCCGTCGCGCAGGTACTGGTGAGCACCTGTCTTACTTGAGCTTCTGCCGTTATGCTTTCAGCGAAGCTTGATATAATCATTATCGTGGCGTATTTTTAGCCCTTCCTGTCCTGAGAAGACACTGGAGAACGGAATGGAAGTCCCAACTCCGATAATCCGAGTGGCGGGTATTTTGAGACTGACAACTCTTGCTGCAGATCGCGCCTTGAGGCCTTTGAGGCGTCGCATGGTATGCGCGACCAAGTCGGGAGTACCGATACGATTCCTATTGCTCCACCCCTTCGTTTCAGAGAGTCGGCGGCGGGACGCATGGGCCGGCCAGACTGAATGATCTCAAGTGTTGCTTCCACCCTGTGTCAGGACCTCGTGCTAGTAGCACTCAATCCATCTGCATGGGGATGAAAGATGAACCCCGGGTGAGTACTCCAGCTACTACTACCACTACAAAACATTCGATGTGGAACTCTGGTGGCGAGCCGTAATTTGTATAGGAACATCTATATGACGAGGCCTCGCAGCGACCTGGCCATGGGTACATTATGTGTGCCAAGCGTTTCAGCGAACCGCCGTCTGCTTGCGTTTCGGCGGTGCGCAGGAAACGGGGGTAAAAGCTCGACCGGTGGGTCGTTTGGACCTGCTGCGTTTATAAGAGAGTCCCTTCGATCAGGTCCGACACCGGGAGAACAGGGTTAGTGCGACAAAACACCGCGGCCTCGGGGCGTTTCATCACTGATTTGCGAAACCACCCGGACCCGTTCGTGGACAGGTGGAACCTCGTCCGATCCCCCCCGGATGCATTGGGATGCGAGCCAAAGCTTTCGCTTCCTGCGATTGCATCACAGGTACGCAAAGATAAGGTCTCTCCGACCATCTGTTCCGGCACCGTATTCTTTGTGCTTCCTTCAGGCAAAAAACCTACCATTTGCACCTTGGGTGGTTTCATCCCTGGGCGTTCCGTGAGCCCGCGTGTGGGATCCCGATGTGGGAAACGAGCCCAGGCTCGCATGGCCGATCGGATAATCCGTCTTATCCCCAAAAGACCTTTGTCTGAACGGCATTCAAAGGAAACTACTGCAGCGATAGGCGACCACACGGCAATTCAGGCGGACCGTGTACAACGATGGGTGTTTATGTGGTGATCTACAGTGGATATGAAATCTTCTCGGGGTTAGCGTCGACACACTGCCACCGGCATAATTCCCTCTGTAGTCGCCTGTCATGCCATGACGCTCGCCAACAATGCCATACGAACCTACGGGGGGTTATTCAGTAAACACTTTTGCCCAGCTAGAACTCTGAAGGTGACACTCACGAATAAACCGTATCTCATCTGTCGGAAATACACCGCCCTTCTGGAATCAAAGTCCACCTCAGGGTCGATTTCTATCTCGAATCATCAGCGAATCGTGACCCCAAAAAATGGCGTGACAATTCCATACCGTTTACTCTCGGCAGGGGATGCATGATAATCATATCTTCCTTCGCCCGTGAGAGAACAGAGTGGTCGACACGATATAGATCTTTGACCTTTTCCCACTCTTCTTCGCTCGTGAATCGCTCCTTCTGTACCCTCGTCACGTAAAGGACGTCAGTTTCGTCAAGGACCTCATCCAGGGATTCGCATTGCCACACTTGAATGCCTGCCTTCTTCGCAGCAGAGACCACACTCGCCGGCATCGCCAGGGAAGCGGGCGATACGAAGTTCAGGCGAACAGAGTACATCATACACAGTAGGTTGACCAGACTGTGAACTGTTCTCCCGTTCTTCAGGTCTCCTAGCATGGTGATGGACCGACCATTCACAGTTCCCAGCTCGGACCGAATGGTGTAGACGTCGAGCAGCGCCTGAACGGGCTTAGTCGAACAGAATACAGTACAATGGACAATGAAATACTTACCTGAGTGGGGTGTTCGCCGATCCCATCACCGGCGTTAAGGATGGGAACGGGCGAGAACTTCGCCGCCAACTGAGAGCTCCCCACATCTGGGTGCCTGATAACGATAGCGTCTGCATAGCTCCCTAACGTCCTGATTGTATCTGGAAGGCTTTCTCCCTTCCTCACTGATGAAGCGTCGGCAACTACCTGAATTACTTGTCCCCCACACCGTTTCATGGCAGCATCGAAAGAAGCTGATGTCCTAGTCGACGGTTCGTAGAACAATGTCGCAAGCACTTTCCCTTTGAGAATGTCCAGGCTCCCGTTTTTCTTGACTTGGAGTTGCATCTCGTGAGCGAGGGAGAATAGCTCATGGATGTCCTCTTTGGCGAACTGCTTCACCGTGAGCACGTGCTTCCGGTGGAATCCTGGGAGCGGCCTCCAATGGCCGGTCAAGTGAAGGTTCATTCCAGACGACTGGAGGGGTAGGGTGGCTTCTGGAAGCCTAGGAGCCGCAGGTTGCTCAGATTTCGCCGAACCCGCTCGCGAGGGTGGTCGCTCAATAACATGATGAGAAACGGTGGCACCTGATACATCTCTTCCGGATGGAGAAACTACGATCGCTCCGTCGACAAATGCAGTTTGGTCGTGGATCAGGACCCTGTGGACCATGCCGTTGATAGTCTGACCGTTCAGTGGAGACCAACTTAAGTGGCTGTTTGTAAACGACGTCTTCCTTCCGATGACGACCTCGACGTGCGTGTGGATCTTGTCCGGGAGTCCGAAGATGCGGATTGGATTGTCGTGGAGCCGCTTTTGAACGTCATCGAGAGTGAGCCGCCCTTCGCTGACTGCTGTGAGTAGCAGCGGCAGAGCCTCCTCAATTCCAGACCATGCAGATGCTGATTGCCCTTGCTCCACCGACAGGAAGTACGGCACCTCCCCGATCGAGAATGCGTCGATCACTCCGATGTTATTCCAAAGAGCTCGCTTGTCCTTTGCGCTGGGTAGTCGAGTTGATCCCGGGAATTGATCGCGATCGAAAAACAATGAATAGGTGGACACGTCACAGGTGACTTTGAGCCCTTTTGCCTTGCTGAGGGAGACAAGAGTGACATCGTCTTCACTCTGGAGGTCTATGACGTGCAAGGCTCGGTTGTGGAGGCTAGCAAACAGTAAACAGGAAGCCAGGTCGGGTCCTTTGGCATCTGTGGCGATTAGCTTGTCTGCAGTCCAGGAGCCGAAGTACGCTGCGATGACGGAGAGAGGAGTTGGCGGGTCCTGTCTGAAGGGTATGAACAAGAATTTGGTATCGTCTTGTAATTCCTTGTCGGTGATGTTCACGTCGGTGGACGTGGCGGTTACACCCAACGCGTAGTTGCAGTGTGCACCATTGGCCACGTTGAGAAGAGCATAGTCGAGCGAACGCCTATCCTCGATCTGGTTTTCAAGCGCCTTGGGAAAGACGACCGTAGTGGTGAAGCCGGAGCTGAGCGATGCCTTCGTGGATTCCAAGAAGTCGAGATTATCCTTTAGCGTTAAACCCGGAACAAACGCGGCGATATTGACGAATCCGGGGAAGACGTGCGTGGTATGGGAGGTCTTGTAGTCGGTTGAGGATACCTCGAGCGGAAACTTTCTGACCAGGGCTTCGATCAAAAGCTTGGCAACCTTGACATTCGTGATCAGTGGGACCGCGAAGTCGACAGCGAGACGACGAGTGCGGTACCCCTTGCTGGCGTAGGTTGCGGGGCGACGGTAGTGGTTTTTTGAAGGAAGGTTTATATACATGTCGATCATATGGTTCGCCAGATGCTGGGTTAGGGAGTACTCGGACTTCTGTTTATCGCTGCTTTCGCCGCCAAGCGTTTCGAGGTACTGTAAGGAGCGGACATGAACGCGGGAACGTCAATCATGAAGAGTGGGCGTTACCTTGCAAGGAACACTGTGTTCAGTGAGGAAATCTGCTGTACCTGCCGTGGCAAAGATGTTGTATCCGGCGGAATGCAGTTTCTGTACGGAGGGCAGAATCTCCAACTTTTCCTTGAAGCCTCCGATGGAAAGCAGAACGTTCTTCTTCGGGAGTTCGATTCCGGTGGAGATCAGTGCCTTGATATACGCCTCGTACTTGTCTTTGCCGAAACATGCCACTTCCCCGGTCGATGCCATCTCAACACCCAAGATTGGATCTGCACCAGACAGCCTGCTGAAACTAAACTGTGGGACCTTGACACCGACGTAATTCGGAGGGAGATCAACGGCAGGGTAAGCCTCAAAAGGGATGTCCAACATGACTTTGGTCGCCAGCTCGATGGCGTCGATACCAGTGGTCTTGGAAACGAAAGGGAAGGAGCGAGCGGCGCGGAGGTTACATTCTATGACCTTGATCTCATTGTTCTTGGCTATGAATTGGATGTTGAAAGGCCCGGTGACGTTCAGTGCACTCCCTATCTTCTTCGTCGCGTCCACGATCTGTCGGACAGTCTGCGGGTCGAGGTCCTGTGGCGGGTGGATTAATGTGGCGTCTCCGGAGTGGACACCGGCATTTTCGACGTGTTCCGAGATGTAATGCATAACGAGCTCGCCATTCTTCGCTACCGCGTCGACCTCGATCTCCTTAGCCTGCTCGATGTACTTGGTGATGACGACGGGGTGGTCTCGCGAGACGGCGGTGGCTTGATTAAGGTAACTTGACAAATCGTCCCTGCTAAAGACGACGTTCATCGCTGCACCAGAAAGAACGTATGATGGCCGGACAAGGACAGGGTAACCAACGGCATCGCAGAACTGCTGAGCCTCTTCGAAGCTGGACAGCTCCTTCCACTTCGGCTGGTCGACACCGATCTCGTCCAGCAACCGGGAAAACTTGAATCGATTTTCGGCGGTGTCGATCATCTCCGGGGAGGTACCATAGATGCGCACATCCTGGCGGTGCAACGGAAGTGCTATATTATTCGGAGTTTGGCCACCCATGGACAATATGACGCCTCGGGAGCGCTCAGTGTCGTAAATATCCAGGATGGTCTCAAGGCTGATGTTCTCGAAGTACAGCCTGTCGGCTTCGTCGTAATCCGTGCTAACCGTCTCCGGGTTGTAATTGACCATCATCGTCGGCAAGCCACAATCTCGGAGAGTTCTAATTGCTCGAACCGCGCACCAATCGAACTCGACGGACGAACCAATCCTATAGACACCGGACCCAAGGACCATAACTCCACGGTCTTGGAACTCGATATCATGCTCCGCTCCGTTGTATGTGGTATAGAGGTAATTGGTGAAGGCCGGGAATTCTGCAGCAACGGTATCGATCTGCTTTACGAACGGCGAGATGTAGAGCTCTTGGCGGAGTCTGCGGACGGCTAGTTCGGTGCTTTCCATACAGTTGGCGATCTGTCGATCAGAGAAACCGAGTTGTTTCGCCTTGCGCAACAGGGGTTTTGTGACCAACGGAAGGCTACAGTGCCTGTTGCCACATGAGTGAAAGATGTAGGGGAGATTGAATGGAGAGCTCCTACGCGAGGTACTGTTCCATGTTATGGATGCTATGCAGTTTGTTCAAAAACCACTTGTCGATGTTCGTCATTTGCCATATTTTCTCGACCGTGTACCCGCGGTAAAACGCAGCTGCGATGGCGAATATCCTCTTGTCTGTAGGATTTGTAAGTTCGGTATCGATGTCCTCGACGAAGTCGTTCTTTGCCAGTAAATCAGTAGAGATCAGGTAAGACTGGTGAGCGGTTTACTTTGGCAAATCCGGTGAACTGGTCGTCAATCGCACGAATCGCCTTCTGGATCGTTTCCTCGAACGTCCGACCGATGCTCATGACCTCACCAACGCTCTTCATGCTACTGCTGAGGAGGCGGCTGACACGACTGAACTTCTTGAGATCCCAGCGGGGAATCTTCACAACAACATAGTCCAAACTCGGCTCGAAGCAGGCTGTTGTAACTCTGGTGACCGAGTTCCTAATTTCGTGCAGGGGGATGTTAAGGCCGAGCTTGGCAGCGATAAAAGCAAGGGGGTATCCGGTGGCTTTTGAGGCAAGAGCCGAAGACCTCGATAGACGAGCGTTCACCTGTGGGAGGGTTCATGATCCAGATAGAGTAGCTAATGCAGGGCCTTACCTCGATGATACAGTATTCCTTCGAAGTCGGGTTTAGGGCGTATTGGATATTGCATTCGCCGATCACGCCAAGGTGGCGAATCACGTTGATCGCGGTGGTCCGGAGCATGTTATAGTCAGCATCGGATAGGGTCTGAGAAGGGGCCACAACAATAGAATCTCCCGTGTGTATTCCCAGAGGGTCAAAGTTCTTCGGTACTTGGTCAGGGCCGGAATGGGGGTGATTGTTCCAAGTTGGTTACCCACCTCCATGTTACAAACGGTAATGCAGTTGTCCCTGCAGTCTCGTACAACTTCGTACTCAATCTCCTTCCAGCCCTTCATACTTTTCTCGACGAGAACCTGAGGGCTCGTGGCGAAGGCTTTGCCGCACAACGCCTTTAGCTGACCTTCATCCTGAGCAAAACCGGAACCAAGACCGCCGAGGGCGTAGGCGGCCCGGACAATGACAGGGTACCCGATCGTATTCGCAGCGTAGATGGCTTCCTCGATGTTCGTGGCAGTGTTCGACTCAGCGCACTTCTCCCCAATTGTAGCCATTGCGGATGCGAAGAGTTGTCTATCCTCTGTCGTGATAATCGTCTCGATAGGTGTTCCGAGGACGCGGACCCCGAGTGCGGCGAATTCGTCCTTGAGCTTGATCCCAACATTGAGGGCGGTCTGTCCTCCGAAGGTGACGTAGATGCCATCGGGACGCTCGTACTTGATGATCTTTCGTACGAACTCCGGAGTTACAGGCAGGAAGTAAACTTTGTCGGCGAGCCCCTTAGAGGTGGCAATGGTGGCGATGTTGGGGTTGACCATGATGGTATAAATTCCTTCCTCCTTCAAAGCCTTGATGGCTTGCGACCCAGAATAATCGAATTCTCCGGCTTGACCTATAGAAAGTCCTCCAGATCCGAGAATGAGAACCTTGTGGACCTGTGCTCTTGGGGTCCTCTTCTCGTTCTCCTCCTTGGTACCACCTGGCATAGAGATAGGAACAGGGGAACCGGTGGTGGCACAGTCGAGGATGTTCTGGATGAAAACGTCGAAAAGGAATTCGGTATCCCGTGGGCCAGGCGTTGACTCGGGGTGGAATTGTACCGAGAAGTGGGGTTTGGTCTCGGAGTAGATGCCTTCGTTGCTTCCGTCGTTTGCATTTCGAAAGAGCTCTTTCCATCCAGGTTTAAGGCTCGACGTGTCAACCTGGAAACCGTGGTTCTGACTCGTGATGTAACACCGTCCAGTGAAGGAGTCGATGCAAGGGATGTTATGGCCGCGGTTCCCGTACTTCATCTTGGAGGTTGTCGCACCGGCGGCCAGGGCGAGTAGCTGGTGGCCGAGACATATACCGAAAATCGGGGTATTCGAACGCTCCATGAATGCGGAGAGTCGGGCGATGGTGGTCTCGACCATGGTGGGGTCTCCGGGACCGTTCGAGATGAAGAGGCCATCGAAGGGCTCTTCATCGTTGCCTGAGAAGTCGTGGTCCCAAGGAACGACTTTCACCTCGACGCCTCTAGATATAAAGCATCTGATCTGGTTGTACTTCATTCCAACGTCTATCGCCAACACTCGCAACGGGCGGCCGGAGGGGTGGAGAAGAGGGGAAACATCTTTTGAGGGCTTGTGCAGCGTGGGCGACTTGGTCGATACCGCGGCGACAAGGTTTGTTTGATTAGGATCGTAGAAGGGGATATCGATGCGTTCGTCGTGAAAGGGGGTGGGGGAGGGGACTCTTGAGGTCGGGACGGATTCGGGGACCACTGAGCGGCTCGCGGTTTTGGGGGGTGATGAACCGGGTGAGTGGGCCAACAGCTTCCCGAGCATCGAACCCTTCTCTCGGATCTTTTTGGTAAGCGACCTGGTGTCAACACCGTGGATCGCAGGGACTCCATTTTCCTTGAGCCACGTTCCCAGAGATGACGTAGCCAGGAAATGACTGAAGTCTTCTGAATAGTATCCGACAACCAAGGCGGCAACGTGGATCCGGGATGATTCAAACTCGTCAGGGAGATCATCAAGGTTTTTTGGTCGTTGGGGGATGCCGTAATTTCCGATGATTGGATAGGTCAAGACCAAAATTTGGCCTTCGTAGGAGGGGTCGGTCAGGGACTCGGTATAGCCGACCATGCCTGGAGGTTGGCTGATTAGATAAAACCTAGGTGGGCGCGAAGATCGCGTTGGGCAAGGTGCTTACCGGTCTGAAAAACGCACTCTCCGGCAACGCTTTTGCCCTCGGCACCAAAACTGATACCGTTGAAGACTGATCCATCTGCGAGGTGCAAGGCGGAATCCGAAGGTGGAACGTCTGGTGGCGGTAACCGTGGGGAGGACATGGCTTTTGTAGATCGAGGAAGGGTTCAATTATAGCCGACTACGTTGACTACGAATCCTCTTCCTTTTCCGCCCGAGGTGGTGCTCAAGAGAAAAGGAAGAGGGGAAGGGTATATGCGGCGAAGAAATTTTCAAGGGAATTTTGCCACGCGAGTGACACGGCGATCCCAATCGAGGATCGTCGAGCGTCGGTTCTGGGACCGGCCATGCTCAAGCGTGGAACGAGAGCGAGCATGAGCAGGGTTCATTTGCATCAGCAAAACCTCCCACCTCCTGCTACGGAGCGCTCCCCGACCGCCCAAGGCAAGATACATTCAGTTCAGTACTATGGTACGGACTCCGCACCCGCCAGTTGGGGTCGAGGAGCCCGAGTGACGCCCATTATTTTACCCTTGTGTACGACGTACATAACCGCAAGTAATACTCTTTGCATAAGGACTCCCAACAGGAGGTGGCGGGAGTTACGAACATAAATCGTAGCGGGCGCTCATTCCACCCGAGGGAGATATTTTCTCACAAGGTCCCGTATGGAAAGGCCGATCCCTGGTATACTACGGAGTGCTGCCCGACTAAACGCAAGTATTATTCGGCCCATCACACGATTGAGAGAACCCGGACGATCTTGCCCAGGGTGAGATTTTGCCGATATCAAGAAAGCAATACCAGGAGGTAGCCTATAATTACAATCCTTCCGGGAATCCGCGAACACGCCCACGACGCCAGCACCAAAAAAAACGCAATGAGAAAGCTACGACCTAGAGGTCATCCTCTGTCGGGAGCCCAGAACAACAGGTACCAAAGGTTTCCCTTTCAAGTCGATCCTAAATGGCAGCAACGCATCAGGCTTCCTCCTTTTCTCCTTGAGGTGGTCCAAATTCCAGTCTGAGGGGAATTTCGGTCGCGACGCAATGGCCAGGTCAGGCGAACAGCTAACCACGCTGGGGTGAATTCCTTTCGGTTTCTTGAACGGGTTGTGCTTAGAGGGTTTGGAGGATGGGGCGGGCGGGAGGACGATGGTGGGGGACATCTTCCACGGGATAGGTTCCCGGTTACAGGCAACTTGGTTATGAGCCCTCGATACGAGCGCGCGTTTGGCGTATCGAAGAGGGGAGGGGGATTTCCCATGGGCAAGCGCAGGCGAAGTGTCGTCGTCATCCATTTCGTCCAATCGTCTCTGCGAGAGCATCGTCAGCTCCGAAAACATTCACAGGTACTCCCATGCCCGTACCTTGCTATTTGAAGCGCGTTTTGAGGCGTTCAGGAGCTTTGGGTCTGGTTAGGAGGGGGAAAATACGGGAAGAGCGCTTTTACCTCGTTTAACCGTTCGATTTCGGCTTGACGGTCGTTGCATTGCTCTTTCAGGTCAACTATCTCATTGCCCTTGGAGAATGATTGCCTGAGGAGACGTGCGACCTCTTTGGAAAGGGATTCCACTTCTTGTGCCTTTTGGAGTGCGGCGAGCTTGGCAGCATCCCCCCTTTCCCTCAACTGTTCCCCGGCGCGAAGAGCTTCCTCCAGGTACTGCTCTACCTGTTGTTTCTCACGGTCGGCGGATCGGAGCCCGTCTCTCAATCGTGCGGTCTACGAAAACTGTCAAAAGCAGCCTAGCGGGGCGCTAATCCACATACCTCTGCTTTGAGTGATGTTATCTCCTGGTTCTGCTGCGATACCCTCTCAAACACGGGTCGCACACGGGATTCGAGGTCGTCCGTGATCACTGACAGTTTCTACCCGTGGGTGAGAATCACGAGTCCGCGGTAAAAGGTCTGGTACTGACCTCCATGACGCTTTGCACAATTGGCTCGGTCCCGGCGTATTGCGATCTAGAAAGCGCGTCCCGAGAATTAACAACGCCTGACATCGCCCTTGTCACTTGCACACCACTGGAAGTGGAGGTTATCGCTTGAATAGATTCGCGGGCCGAGTTGGTTTGCTCCGTGATCGCGTTCGCCAGCCGAGTTTGGTATTCCGAATCTTCGTCCAGCATAACGGTTTCGACAAACATACGACCCAGGTCGGATTCACGTGCAGGTTGGCGACACGTAGGACAGTGCAATTGTCGTAACCTCCTGAGTGGTCCGACGCGATTCGATTCAAGCCACTCGTCCAAACATCCATTGCAAAAGCCGTGGTCTGGAGAAAACTTAAGACGGAAGGAAGGAAGGCAAGCGAGTATACACGCTCACAGCAATGAAGGAGCCGGCATTCTGTGAGGGGAACCGCTGAGAGACAGAGGACACAGCGGAACCCTATTTGGTTGGGAGGCATGGTGGTGACGGAGCGCGTACACTTGACGCCGATCATTCACGCGGCTTTTTCAACTCACAAGGTCTGGGCCGCGAAGAAAACAAATGGAGAGGGAAGACGGCGTCTTTGTGCCAGTGGCCACATGGTGATTCTCGAACATTACAGCTGGTGATAATTCGGCCTACGATTCTACTTCTACTCCAGGATATCGAGCATGAAGAGAGGGGGGCGAACGAGTCAGTGTGCTCAGGTTTGGCCCCTAAGCTTAAGGCCTAACCAAACGAGAGAGTCGCTACAGCTCGCGCTCCCCAAAGCGATATCACGGCCACACATTTCGTACGGTATCCGTTTCC
>Ga0307516_10008738_pt1 | contig 11388 bp, 16 predicted proteins | sample 19_EM_MG_FD_203310 | JGI IMG/M metagenome (GOLD analysis project Ga0307516, IMG submission 203310) | Populus trichocarpa ectomycorrhiza microbial communities from riparian zone in the Pacific Northwest, United States - 19_EM | ecosystem: Host-associated > Plants > Roots > Unclassified | place...
GCCCTTCGGTTTGTGTTGCGGATGCGTCCTTCGTCCAGTTTCTTATGTTCGGGAATGCTTCTCAAGATTCCCAGATTGGCCCTGGTGAGCGACCGGTGCGTTCTATCACCGCCTTCACTCGTTCTCCCAGGGACCCCGCTCAGAGCCCCCCGTCGGCGAAACCCCTGTCACCCAGCGTTCGGGCCTAAGTTAACGTTCGTCAGCTTCATCATCATGCTTCCAATCCGCACTGATGGCGCGCCACGTTCACGACACTCTTTGGTGCCGCACTCTCTCGCCCCCGAGGCGAGAAGGTTATCGAAAGCCTTCGGGAAGGTGGTTCACGGACGAAAGACCCGTGATGGCGAGGTCCTCGCTTGTCCCGTCCCAATCCCGTGATTTCTGATACGCTTTTTCCTCTGGCGACTTTCGTTGGATCCAGTTCAAATTCCTTTGGACATAATAATCACGCTCGGAGATGTAGGCATACCTGTTGTTTTATAATAGTTTTTATACATGTCATTTCTAGCCTGAGACCACTTCGTTTGGGGTGAGCGTGGGAAAAGCTCCTCAGGACCTCGCGGTTCGACAGGACTTGGGCGACGAACTTCATCGTTCCCTATACTCCTCCATCAGCACCGAACGGCGTCACAATAGATGGGCGTATCGTTCTCACTCCACTTCGACGACATTGACGGTGGCAAGTTTTGTGGGGGTGGTGAGCTTGGCCTCGTGGGGATGTCTTCGTTGGCAGGTCGGAGGGCAGGTAGTTCTGGTACGTCGCTTGTTCTCCCCCTTCTCTTTTTACAAGTTCTCACAGGTTGTGTGCGTGTCTAATCTGCCCACCCGTCTCATTTCCGACGAATTGTCTCCTGTCTGACCTCCTATGACTCCCGCCGTCTCCATCGCGATCGTCTGCAATGTCTAACCTCGCGTCGATCTCCGCAACCCCGCGTCCTGAACCATACGTGGAGGACTCCCACCGCTGAGAACCCGACGGTCAGATGAGTAGGATTCCCCTGCACTGGTGAGGCTCGATTCGGCTTGGTTGTGCGATGGTTGACCCTGTGTCCAACTCCATAGAACCCAATCCGCTCATCTGCCTGTGCTCCCGCACGCAATCCCATGTTCGGTATGAGTTCTTTCTATCGAGCTCACAGCCTCACCCCTGAGGAATACTTCGCAGCACCACGACGAATTGCATCACATCCATCCCCTCCTCGAAGGCGTTCCCCGCTTTCCAACCTCTACTACTCCCCACCCCCGCCCCCACACGATCACCTCGACCTTTGGTGAGCTTCGAGTGTCCCGGTTTCTACCCTTCCGCAACTGCAACTGTCCAGGGCTCAACCTCTGCACAACTCAACAATCACACAACACACCTCCACCTGAAACAATCTCCCAACGCGGTCCTTCCCCTTACACCGCCCTTGTATTTTCCCCTCTCCCTCGGCCGAGATCGCCGACGATTGCTCCTCGATGGCTTGTCAACTCTGTTACAACCGCAATCCAACGCCTACAACTCTTCCGCTGGTGAGAGCTGGGAAACGCCATGTGAATGCGAGCACTGGTACGCGGATCTAGTGCCGATGAAAACCACGCTTGGACTGATTGATTTGTTGAGGGTTTTGGAGTCGTTCGCAAACACCACCCCAAACGAGATCATTGGTGCGAAGGCTCTTCGTCGTTCCCCTCACCCCCAACAGGGTGGGATCCACCAATTCGTCACCAAGCCAGTCACGAACCACAGCCCTCCAGTGCTCTTCCTCAAGCATTCACGTCCCAACTGACTTAGACGCGACCTTCGCCAACTTTCCCGTCACCCCGGGTCCAATCTTCGTCATCCACGCCAAGCTCGTTTCTACCCTCCCCGTTCAACGGGATTCCTGGGAACCCATCCACTGTCGCCCTCAATATTCCCCCGTCGGAGAGAACCATCCAACAGTTTGTGAGCAAGTTCTTCCCACCCCGCCTCGAGGCATCGACCAATGTCGGAAAAGTTCTGACCTTGCCCCCTCAGCAGTCTCGACGATCTTCCCGCTGTGGGATCGAGGCTTTCCCGACCCCTCACCAATCCTTTCCAAGTCTTCGTCTACCGTCATCTCGTCGTCATCGATGGCCTCAACGATGCCCGCCCCTTTTACCCCCAGCCAACCCCCGCTCACTACCTCTACCCCTCAACGACTCCTTCGTCCCCAAATGCACACCCTCCTTCCACGACAGCACGTAAAGATCGGTCGCCAAACAAACGCAAAGACGGTACCAGTCGAGCGTAATGGCTATGGGAGTAACACGGAAATGTATTTTCCAAGTCGTCCTTTGCGCTCTCTCACTCGGGGAGATGAGGGTAACCTCGCCCTCCAGATTCATATCATGGATCTCGAAAGTTCGAATGGTACATTTATCAATGGCGAAAGGCCTAGCCAGCGGTGAAGGCCCGGAATCCGAACCGTTTGAATTGAAGTCCGACGACATCGTTGTAGGTCCCTTCCACCCGCTTCCGAAATCACGCAGTTACACAACGCTCCACATTTGACCAGGAGTTCGGCATCAAAATTTTCGGTGAAGACAACAAGGCCGCCATCGCAAGTTAGCTGCCTGTGTCCTCTGCGTCCTCAACGAGCAGGACGCTCAAGCCGCCGCACATGCGGGGCAACAGCAACTCACTCAGAATCCTCCCGGTTACGCCCTCTCAAGCCACCACTGAAACACGACCCCCACCGCCGCCCTAGTAACGCCCTCAATTGTAGCGGTCAGGGACCCGCCAACATAACCCCGCGATGCAACTTCAGCGGCTCATTGGCACGGGTAACAGCATGCGCCCACCAGGCAAGAGCGGTCTCACTTTCGACCACATCCTCAGCCACCTTCAGGGTGAGCTCCAGAAAAGCCGCGAGGGCGGCGCTGAGCTCATCTCTCTGAATGGCTTGATAGGTGAGATTCACGACACTCTTAGCGGTACTATGGTCAGTGGTCCTTGCTGTTTCGTCACAGCGGTTTCGTCGCCCCTGATACATTCCACTAGCCCACCAACCTCCCTCCGTACCCTCAGAACGTCCCCCCTGTTATGCCACCTCAACCCGCCCCCGAACCATCCTAATCCATTCCACCCGCTGCAATTGGAGAGTTCCGGTCGCAGTTGCAGGAGACTCAAAGTTCCAGGTTCGCCAATCACTCCAACAAATTCCATCCCCTCGACCCACCCATCACCGAGCACGGTTGCCTCAAGCAGTACATTGAGCTGGCCAAGGTTGTGGAAGGGCGTAAACGGGATTCCCGAACTGAGGAACACCATCACGGTGACAACACCCGCAGTGTTTCTACCATCGTTCTCCACGAGCCGGAGAGGGTAGGTGAGGACAAAGAAGTCGCCACGGAATACAAGGACCACCGTCGGTCCAGTCGCAGGTGGGTCGACCGCAAACCCCCGAACTATCGTTGGCGGAGTTCGAGGACAACGATCACCGTCGATCGAAGCCCAGGTCTCAGATCCCGGAGGACATCGTCCACCGCCCCGAAACCCTTTTCAGTCAACTTGAGTCCGCGCTCGAACTCTCCAGATCCCTTCAGGCTCAGCAAGCCTCCGCTCAGAATATGATCCACCTTCTCTATACCCTTTCATATGGGGTCAGTTCATCGCACGTATCGCGGATAGGAACGCGATGGTCCTCACAAATCCGCAACCGGTGTATGGGGCCCGTGAGTCTGCTTTGTTCTATGTTGTGTAATCCCGTGTTAACTCAACTCAACCGTTCAACGGCAGAGACGAAACTAACTGTATGCACGCAACATCAAAAGTTTCGGAATCCCGCTGGATAGCAGGTAAAGAGCCGCTGCAAATCCCCCACAGTGTACCTCGTGGCTGACCACTCCCCACAACAGGCCATTTGATGCCAACACTGGTGAGTATGCTCTTACGACCCCAAACCCCTCCGTCCTGACTCACTCGTCTTTATTCTTTTGACAGACTGGCGACTCTGGATGGCTGCTACCCTGACGGACGGAACCCTCCAGGCTAGGGCGATCGCTCTCGTCAAGAAATATGATAGCTCTATATAAATGACAGCCCCTCCCCAGACAGATACAACAGCGAGACCGGCGAGATGGCCCTGTCCGAGAACCGATCAGTCGTCGGTGGCCATTTCGCTCCTGTGCGTTGTTTATTATCCCTTGCTATGCTTGCGACTGATTCATCTGTTTCTCTCAAGCTCCTCGTCCCAGATATCAAGGAGGCTACCGAGAGCAGCGGCAGTGGCGGTCAAGACGTTGATCCCGGTGTGCGGTATGAACGTGGGTCCTTTGCGGTGGGAAAAGTAGGCTCAGGAAGCGATGAGTGAGTGGTCCCTCGCCGGTTAAAACTAAACTTTGACCCAACCTCCACAATACCCCCACGCGACTCCAACCCAATCCCGGGTGTTCCCTTTACTCCCTGCCTCTGTCAACAAAAACTCAACATGCCCGACCTCAATCACAACCCTGGTTAGAATAACAACGACCCGAACAAGTTGGATTTTCGCGCATATATTCAGGCTCCTGCTCATATATGCGCTCCCAGCATTGTGGAGTCATACACCTGGTACGCTCTACCATCTATTTGGGGCATCGCCTCATGGTAAACCTTGGCAACGATGACCAACCGAAACTTCGAAATGTTCCAGGAGACATTGACTTCCGTTTGGAATGCAGTTGATTGCGTGTACGGGACGTTATCGACAACACGTTTACTTGCGACTCTGGGTTCCAATCTTTGCTGAATTCCCCTCCACCCACGTCCCACGACACGATTGGCGATTGCGTTGTGATGACAACGTCCCGTCTGTCGTTTCTCTGCGACTTTACCCGCTTAGCCATCCATCAACCCCAGCTTATTTCCATTCGCGAGTTCGCTCCTGTCGACCGATCTCTCTGGGACTCACACGCTTGGCGGCCAGTTGATTAAAAACAGCGAGGGTATTCGCACCGTCCAGAGCTTGAACCCGGCGCCCGTCACGATCCCACCTTGAACATTTGCTCCCTTTCGCGTCGGGAGGTATGTGTTGAAATTCGTATGGGTGGACCTGTTCTGACCGCGACACATCAAGGATACTTCACTATGGTTGTAACACGGATCCAGGTGCAAGAATGTCGGATCCAACCGTTCCTTTTGACCCGAAGCTCTTTCGGCCCGGTGTGTTTATCTCGTGCTCGACGTTCGACATTCGACATTCGATGGAATTCTAGCCTTGCGGTCGACGTCCCACCAACCATTTCACTCCCATCCAAACATTGGAATTTACTATATATACTACGTCTCGTATTCTTTATCCAACGACCTGCTCCTTTTCTGCGTGTCACTGTTGACGGAAATACGGATGAGATCTGGTCGATTCGTGGTTTGCATTGTTTGGTCGTGTTTGGCAACGATCCCATCATGTCCCGATTGGGTTGGGCCTTCCTCGCAACATCTCGGCCAACCAACGACCCCTCATTTCGCTCCACCCTCCAGGGCACCCTCCATAATCCACCATTCCTAGAGGACCCCAGAGTTCCGAATACCGACTGCGTGGGATGGATCGAGAGATCGGTGACTCGCTGTCGAGGAGAAGTACCGCAAACAACGACTTCTTGTCTTGAACCTCCTTCCCGGGTCCCTGTCGAGCTCACATGTGGCCAAAGAGGCGGGAGTTGAGACCCAAAGGGGATTGAAGCCGTTTTAGTGACGGCGGGAGGTGAAGACACCTTTCCCTTGACCCTCCCGCGCTATCTGCTTAATCGTTGCCTCACTTCCAGTGTAGTTCGAATACCTTGTCCCTAACGGCTTTCCCGCTACGGTTGATGCCCCGACACATACGGATGGACAGGAAATCAACATTGTCATATGGGATGGCCTGACGCGATGGTCGTGAAAACATCGACCGTTTTTCAATGCTTCCGGTGGGTCTGTCTTTTTCTGTCATATCGCTCACACATTAACCCAGCTGTGTAGACCGTGGTTTCGTTTAGAAAGCTCGCTACAGCCCCTATGCGATCCTGCATGTAAAATCAAGCATGGCAGGGCCACTGGACACCCGCCGATCCCAGTTGGCCCGATCCCACCTTTCCTACCCCCACTCTTCGTGCCGTTCTTCCCTCCACCGTTTCGGTTCGGTGGGTTCACCGCAAACCGTCAAGCCGTCGAAATGTGCTCGGGCTCCCCTCTCCCTCCAGCCAAAAACCATAACAGTCTGACGAATTTACCTCGTGCTCTTGTTCGACATTTGATGGATTGTATTTCTAGCCTTTCTCGATATTCCACCAACTATCTCACCCCCATCACGATTGTCTAACGCGGCCCACTGGACGCCACACTCGTCCGTCACTGTTATATGCGCCACGCTGACTGTGTCCCTTTCCCGTTACCGGGATGGCTGATACGCTAAAGCCGATTCACATTCCTCCACAATGGCTAGACACCGGTATGGGCAAGGACGCCACCGGATTCTCATCCAACCAACAAAAGAATGGGCAACTTTGGTATGTTCCTCCGTCACACCCGTAACTCCACTCTCTGGTAACCGATGTGTTGCTAGTATACGACTCAGTCCACGCTAGTTCTTTCGTCGACAATGAGTTGGCGCTCGGCATGCGCGGCCGGCCGTCGAGGATGACTTCAACGGCCAAAACATCTCTCAGACGGGTAGCGGCCGGGTTTCCGTTCCACGCATCCGTGTTCCACCACTCCAGGGGTGTTCCCCATACAACACCTTCCCACAGCCGGGTTTGTCGGCCGTTTCTACGATTACGGCGCTCCGCCTGACTTCTACACCCCAGCTCTATCCCCATCGTTTATACTGGTCACTCACCGATCCTGAGCCCCGCGCCCCCGGCCGGCATTATTGACGAAAGGCGAGAGCTCCGGACGATGATGTACCCCCCCTCGATGTGACCGACCCCGCCTTCTCATCCCCAGGGCTATTCCATGGACTACGGTTCCCCCGTTGGTCTTCTCGTCCCTGGGATGTATGGACTCAATGGGTTCAATGGACCTCGTGGCACATGAACAAGGACGAGGGATGGCTCTGCCCCTCTTCGGAGCCCGTTGTTGGAGAATTTCCACGCCAACAAAGCTCACAAGCGGGAGTTGAGGGATATCTCTGGCGATATCTGTCAAGTTCAGCCGTCGAGTTCAGCATGTCTCGCGTATCATTTAAGAGGGCATCGCCGCCACCAGTCCTCGTCATCAGGATCATTCATCCGGGGAGCGTTCAAATCCAACTATCTAGCTTCTCGTTCTCCGCACGGTATGTTTCTTGGGTGGTAGACTCGGCGGATTTGGAACCGGAATCATCCCTTAGGTGCTCGGCCCCCGTTGTGGCCCAAGGCTCCTCCATCGGCAAATTGTTATCATGGGTGTTAACAACGAAGACGCCTTGATCACATATCGCGTTGCTGGCAGGTCCCATGATTTATTTTCCTGTGAAATTTGTTAATTCGATTCCAATCATAGTCGCTCAACTCGGTACCAACTCGAAAATGCCTTCGGTTTCAAGCCCGCCAAGATCGGGTCGGGAGTTTCGACAACGACGGGTGCTCTGGATGAGATCGCTGCAAAGTCTCGGCCCACGGGATCTGATCTGGACACCGCCGCGGTCTCGATGGCGGTTCTGTAGAGTCTATCAAATCCCTGGTTCCCGTCTTGGACACCCGCTCGGTCCCCGCTGAGGTTTCTCCTCACTCTCCGGTTGGCGATGCACAAACAAGATAGGGGAACCTCGGGTTTCTCTTCTATACTTTAACGGTGAGTACGTCACAAAATTTCCAGGCATTCGCTGAGCCATCGGCATAGAAAGGGGGTCAAATGGTCTTCCCGCCCTCCCCGTCGCCTTGCTCGCCCCTTGTAGTCTTAGATAGCTTCGTTATATTATCCATTAGTACCATTAGGATGTTTTTACGTGCCTTGCAACTTTGTTTGACCTTTTGTGGGCCTCGGATATCGAGAACCGCCGAGTTCCCCACCTCTGGGCGATTTGACCCCACGCCTCGGCGACCCGCGCAACACGTTGTCGACAAACTGTCTCACTGCTACCTCGAGCGTCGGCCGTCGTCCTTTCCGCTTCTAACGGCCTCCTTCTTGCCCAGGTGACTCACGACGCTCCCCGACCTCACAGCCCGAACTGGACATCAATCGCCGTCGATATCGAGACTTAACCCTTGTTGTGGATCCTTGCGAGGTACCTCCTGCGCTGGTGAGACTCGACTCGATTTCGTCGTGCCATAGTTGACCCGATGTCCAACCCCATAGAACTCAGCTCGCCCAGCCCATGTACCTGTATCCACGCGTGCAATAGCATCTGTTTGGTGTGTATTTTTTTCTATCCGCCGCGCAGCTTCGCTTCTGAAGGGATATCCTCGGCGTCAAGTGCGCGGCGATGGATTATACCACGTCTACCCCAGGGTATTCACCCCTTTCGACGTTTGCCACCGTCCGTTCTCCGCTCCCATATGATTGCTTCGGCCTTTTAGGACCGTCAAAACTCCCGGCTCATACCCGTCCACGACTCCAATCTATCATCCAGAGCTCGACCTCTACGCAACTCAACAATCCCAACCCACCTCCGCATATGACGACCCCCTCAAGTTCCCTCGACTCATCCTGCGTCCGTGTTCCACCCTCACCCGCCGGCCGGGATCGCCGCCGATCTTTCCTCGACGGTTCACCAACTTTGTCGCGATGGATCTACAACAGCACAACCGCGTGGAACTCTTCTGTTGGCAAAAGGTGGAAAACAGTATTGGGGCACACACTGGGACGTGGGTCCGAGTATCCAATGAGGACAATGTTTGAGTTGATTAGCGGGTTGAGGATTTTAGTGCCGCTCACCCCGTCTACCCATCATCGAGGCCACCCTCGCCGCCATGGAAGAGGTTGGCCCTGAAACACGAATTACAGTTATTGGTAGAAAGTATGTCGCAAATGGATGTACTGCTAGCCCAAACGCTTGGTGCGTTGTGATCTTTTGGTGGCGAGAGACGTCACTCAATTCTTTCGTGTCTACAGGCCTCCGCGGTGGACTTTGGAGACGAGCTACAAATCCTACCAGTTGTCGAGCGGACTGCTTGGGATGTCGTGAAGGGCTAGAGCGCCCGGTCAGCCCTTCATGAGTCTGGTGGCTCTCGAAAACGTCAGCCTTAGCCTCGCCTCACCCTTTCGGGCGCGAACTCCAGGGCCCATCCGCCGTTGTCCTTGATGTACTCACTTGAAGGAAAGACATCCCTCGAAGACTTAGCTGCTAATTGAAACACCACCGCCGCACAGATTTGCTATGGCAGGGTCAGGTGCCTTCCCCTCCATGTCCTGTGTTCTTGTCGGCAACACGTTCAACATCTTCAATCTTGGGTGGTGTCCCTTTGTTAGATGTACCTTTGTACCACTAGAATGTTGATCTGTGTCACCATTACTGCTCCATAAGCTCGTTTGCGAGCCGTGGACGTCAAGATCCGCGCGAATCAATTTTCCCTCCGCCCTGCCTTGAGGCATTTCGACTGTAAGTACTGTATCCCGACGTCTCGGCAACCACCGGAATATTTTGTCGACGAGCTGCCTTGTGTGTTGGCCCTCTCACCCCTTCCTCTTTCCCACCCAGACAACGACTCGTGGCGCCCTCCCACTTTATGACTTGAACCGAGCGTTCCTCGTCGTCGACTGCGCGATCCGATGCTTTATCGTCATCCACGAGACAAACCCAACAGTCCGCCCATCTTGTCTTCAACTCTTCTTTCTGACACTCGCTCACCATTTCCCAGCGAGTCTCATCATATACTCATGCATATACTCATGGTTGGTGACGGATCCTGCGAGTGGGATATCAATCCTGTTCGGGATGTCGAAGGGTGGAGTCGTCGTCGGAGTCGTCGTCGGTCACCAGGTGCGTTGGTTCCCTAGACTCCATCCATGCGGCCTCTGATACTTTCGCCAACAGTGGCCTCGGAGAACTGTCCCCGGAGCCCTCGTGTGACCAGCTGTCTCAAAGATTGTGTTTTCATGAATTACATCAACAACAGCGATAGCGACGATTTCCGGCTCGCCGGTCACCGGTCACCCCTCCTCCCACCAACCGACCCTCGCATCATCAATACATCGGCTCTGGTCTTATGCCGGCCATCGCTGTTACCGCTGTCGGGGAAGGTATCAATGTTCACTAGCCTCTGGCAAAGCATCTCACGCCGTATTACAGGTTTCCGTTTGGGACGCGGGAGCTCGGGAAGAATGCGGGAGCGTGAACACCGCGAATTAACAGTGGGCGCGTTCACCTCATCTCGGTCGGACTCGACGTTTATTGATGCCTTGGGTATAGCGACAGATCATCACTACGGTACGGCTAGATGCCGGAGGATGGAGTAAAGGTAGCGTTGGTGTGAGCGAGGACGGCTATGTGAGTACTCTTCTATGGTCCGTTGAAAAGAAGCTAAATGCCGCGCGCAAAGCACAACAAGCAAATGTCTTTAGTGTAACTATAAAACATCAAGACTTCGACTCGACGCCCACGCAACTCCAACGCAACCCCGACCGCCCAACCTCGACCGCAACTCAACACCAACCACCCAACTCAACTCCAACCCAACCCTCAAGCCAACCTCAACCTCAACCTCGAGCTCAACCTCGAGCTCAACCTCAACACGAGGATGTTGGGGTGTTGAGATTCTGTCCCCATGTGCCCGCGCTGTACCCGATGGGTACATTGCGATCGCATTGTAAATGAACGCAAAATGAGACCATAATGGGATCGGTAGACACAGATAGAATGTAATTGGTCCTCACAACGAATCTTTGCCTGGCGGGTACATCGCGAAGACATTCAAAATGTCTGTGCATTGGTTTTACTGGGCACATTGAAAACACATGGCCTGGGTACATTGTGAATGTATGCCGCATGCCCCCCGCCTGGGCACACCGTGATTACAACGCGAGGGACATCCGTGATGTGGCCGGTGGATCTGCGCTGGTGACAATTTGGGAACATTGTGAATGTTCCGCCAATGTCTCCATGCCGGGTTCTACAGCACATATTGAGGAAACTTCACTGGGGACATTCTGATTGTGAACAAAGCCTGCCACACTGCATACATTTTGGTGTCATTTCCACTGATGTTTGGTATGGGCATTCCCAATGTACCCCACTCTGTGTCTTGAATGTAAACACCGGGCACAGGGTGTGCACATACAAACTGTGGCTACAATTTCCCCAAAAATGTGATAAGGAGGCACAGGCTAATTACATTCAAACCTTGTTCTCAATGGGATGGTAGGTGACATGGAGGTCCCTTTGTTGGGTACATTTTGAATGTGGTCAAACTAACCCTGGTGGGCACATTGTGGTCACACATTGTCTGTACTCCCAATGTGTTCAGCATGTGCCTGCTGGGTATTTGGGTCCTTGTCCCCAGTGTCAG
>Ga0307516_10008739_pt1 | contig 11388 bp, 14 predicted proteins | sample 19_EM_MG_FD_203310 | JGI IMG/M metagenome (GOLD analysis project Ga0307516, IMG submission 203310) | Populus trichocarpa ectomycorrhiza microbial communities from riparian zone in the Pacific Northwest, United States - 19_EM | ecosystem: Host-associated > Plants > Roots > Unclassified | place...
CAATGCAAAGCGCCAAGCCATTACCAACACTTGCGCTTGCGCAAGGTTCGGCGTCCTCATCGCTCCTAGACCCCTTTTTTCTTCTCCTTTCACCTCGTCCTAGATACTCGTCGTCGTCCTTCGCATTCCCATCATACTCACGGCCATCAAACTAATGATATCTTATTCGTCGACATTTTCCTCATCAACATTTTCCTCATCAACATTTTCCTCATCAACATTTTCCTCATCAACATTTTCCTCATCAACATCTTACTCGTCGCGCCATTCTTGCTACGTTACTCGCCGCCATTCTCACTGCCATCAAACGCATCGACATCCTCAACGACATCATACTTGTCATATCGTATTATACCAGCTCCCACCGCTGTTCCTGTCACTTGGAGAGCTGTGCTAACCATGCCACAAAGCTCGCCGTCGTGCTTGCTGCCTCCTACTAGCTATCTTCCTCGCAGCTGGCACCCTCATTGACATCGACTCGTCACTGTGTATTCTACAACTTCCCGGTGTCTCTGTCACTCTGAGAGCTGTGCTAACCATGCCATAAAGCTCGCCATCATACTTGCCACATCGTACTCGCTATCGTCCTCACTGCGTCTTACTCGCTATCGTCCTCGCCGCATCCTACTCGCTCTCATGCTCGTCACGTCCTACTCACTCCCATACTCGTCACGTCTTACTCGCTCTTATACTCGCCGTGTCCTACTCGCTATCGTCCACACTGCCGGCGTTCTCATTGCCATCATCCTCATCGTCGTCGTGCTCATCGTGTCGTGCTCATCGCGTCGTGTTCATCGTGTCATGCTCATTGCGTTGGGCTCATCGCGTCGTGTCGTATTTGCCAACTTTCCTTTGTTTCCGACACTCAGCAATGCTACACGTGTCAAAAACAGCGGCGATGGATGTTATGCTGGGTGCTTGTGCTGCAAACACGAAGTGTGGTAGTAGCATATATAGATGTACATTAGATATAGAGAATAGAACTGGACTGAGTCACTATGCCTGGAATCCGCTGTGTGTTTGTGAATGCGACGCGAGTATTTGCTGTGATGTTCCGTGCCTTGACAGCCAGCGTAACCACGGTGCCATGACATGCATTGTCCGGATGCCATTTGCCCTGACATGGCTGCATCCAGAAGGAAAATGCCCTGACACGGCTGCGTCCAGAAGGAAAATGCCCTGACATGGCTGCGTCCAGAAGGAAAATGCCCTGACATGGCTGCGTCCAGAAGGAAAATGCCCTGACACCATACGTCCAGAACGAAAATGCCCTGCCATGCTCCCTCCGGTAAGCAAATGCCATAGCATACTGCGTCCGGATGCACGGTGCCATGGCGATCTGCGTCCGAGTTAAGCAGGTTGCGTCTGAAACTTCCTGAGCATCTAGTGCGTCCGGACGCTAAGGACGCAATTTTTTTTTTCCCTGATGTCGCCGTCTGTCAGCCTCCACCCTTATCGCTGGGACCGGTTAGGGCCCATCAAACCCATGCGCTGGACCCTCTGGGCCGCGCGTCTTCAGAATGAGCATCCGACGTAGCGATAGGAAGAAAAGAACAAATGACGTGAAAGAAGTTTGCATATATACCGCACGAAACTCCACCGAACTACCTTTTATTCCCCATCCTCAGATACCTTACTCACGAAACACCCCCACACGACGAACCTAAGATTATTCCACTGTGAATAAAAGACTAATCGAACCTGACTCTACGATATCTTTACTTCCACCTCCGTACCCGAGTACTCAGGTGTCACACTATAATCTTGGTTCATAAGTCACATTCAATCACAACAGTGAATGTCCTGCTTCGATCATACCTACTTCGAAGACCACCTTTATCTCCTCTAGCTACACACCTACTTGGAACCAAAGTCCCAATACTCCTTTGACTACATGTTCCAATCGATCGATATGGAGATAGCCAACTAAGAACTGTGGGACATGTACAACGACGGTCCTATCCCCACTCCCTACCAAGAGGGAGACTACGAGCCCTGGAACTGGTATACCCAGTATTGTCTCAACTGCCCCCACAACTACAAGAGCACCAAGTTCACAGAAGATGAGCGCCAGGAGCTCTGTGATTACTACTTCACCGACGACGAAACAATCTACACTGGAGACCCCTTGGACCAATACTGAAAGATGATGGAATCAAACGTCGACATGCTCTGGCTTGAGGACCCCCGGATGGCGTTGGAGGTCTACAACAAAACGGAAACCGACCAGCCCACGATCGACCTCCCAAACCCCATGGCCTGGGTTTGACTGCTGGTTACACAGCACCAGCAAGCTCAGTGGGACCTCGAGCAACTCGACGGAATGTGTGGCGACGCCTACGACCGGGCCGACTGGCGAATCATCGCCATCGAGCGCAACTACCATTTGCTCTTGCAAGCCCGCGAGTACGTCTACAAGACAGCCGAGGCCAACGCAACTGTATCCCACGAGTGGATACAAACCGAGCTGATGCGCACCACCAGCGCCGCTCAAAAGTTTACCGCCGACATCTGGACGGCAATCACCTCCCGCGATAAGGACCAGGCCGAGAAGGAGAGACACCAAATCACGCGAATGACGTGGCTAAATGACGCCGTCCAATTCCTCCAGGTTGCGGACCGAAAACGAGTGGAGGAACAACAAATCTGGAACACCAATTGTGAAAGATGGGCCAGGAAACAGCAGGAAGAAACCGAGCGGCTGGCCAAAGAACAGCAGCAGCTATGCATGGAGGTAAGTGCCATCCAACACGCGACCACCACGCCCACTTACCTACAGTTAACCCTACCAAGGGAGGTCCCGCTCCCCACCTCCAGGGATGGAACCCCAGAGGCGGCCGCAGGAGGGTCTGGGGGAGACCCCCCCAGGCCACCCCGGACAAGGTTTGTACTCCGATCCCCCTCACCGGAAGTGGCCCCAGACGCGGGAAATGAAGCCAACGACAATGGCGACGACATGTATACCGTCCCAGAAGGACGATGGGATCCGGTTATTGGAAGATCCCCAGCAGGGGCTAGGCCACTCCATGCCGAACATATTGCCACCATGCTGACCCCTGAAGAGATTGCCCTCCTAGTGGGGGAAGGCATTGCGGCGGCAAGGACGGACCAAAGAGCGTCAGAGGTAAGAATCAACACCTCCCGGCTGAAGCTAAAAAACCCAGAATCCTTCGATGGAAAATCCACCTGGGCCTTCAACGTCTGGTGGGATTCGGTTCTGGAGTACATCGGGTTCTACCCCGAGACCCTTGACACCCAGAAAATCGCCTGGGTCGGAACCCTGTTGTCGGACACCGCAAAAGCATGGCACCAGCACCGTCGAAGGACGATGGCGGATCGGGACACCTGGGCCTGATACACTGCAGCCATCCGGGCTGAATTCCGAGACACAATGGAAGCGGCGAATACCCAACTGAAGCTCAGCCAGCTCAGATACAAGGGTGATATCAAAGCCTACTTCACGGAATTCTGAGTGCTGAATGTATATGCCCAAACTACCGGCAAAGGGCTGCCGGAGAAGTTCGACCAAGCCATGCCCGACAACATCTTGGATATGCGCTTCGCCCACTACATGGAAGAGTTCATAGATGGTGAACACTTCCTTATGGCCACCTACAATGCCGGTCTTCACGTGGAACGAAGGAAGGCCCTAAAGGTGGCCTGTGAAGCGCAGCCAGGGAACAACGGAGGACGAAAGGATGGCCCGGATGGGAAAAATCCGGGCAATGCTCGAAAGGGCAAGAAGAGCGGTGGCCCCAAGCAGGCTGGGAAGTCTGACTCGGGGGGCAAGGCTGAAAAGCCAAGGAAACCATGGTCAGAAAGCCGTTGGGGTAGTGTCGGCAACGCCTTGAAGGGAGTCCCACAAAGCAAAATCGACTCACACAAAGACAGCAAGGCCAACTGCTGGCAATGTGGTCAGGACACCCACTTGACAAGCGAATGCTATGCCCGAACCACGGCCAAGGGAACCGAGCTGCCGGAGGCACTGAAACTGGTCAGCTCGCTACAAGCGAAAAGGAAATGGGTGGAGGATGCCAAGGAGGCTCCAGCCCCCAAACAAGCCAAGGCAGTCCACGTCAAAATCGAGAACGAGGACCTGCGGGAAGTCACGGGTACCACCCTAGGCAGCTGGAGGATCGAGGAGGAAGAAGAAGAGAATTTTTCTTAGGACGGGATTTTGTCGGAGCCATCGCAGGTCTATATATGGACCGAATGGAGCAGTTTTCTACCAGCGCTCAAGTTACATTTTTTTCCACCAGCTCGCATCCAAAAGTCAATTGGGAATGGCCCAATTAGAACCTGGAAACTTTGGCGGTCAGATTGTACGAGAATAGCATCTTTCTTATGGAACGCGACTGCCATAGATTCAGTGCCTATATTGCGCAGGTTTCTGTCCTTGCAGGTGTGATTCCGGAATGTGAGAACGATCAAAATCAGGCCGATAACAAAGACAACGATGGTGGCAGGGTATCCACTTTGTTCAGTGAAGAGGCAGAAGAAATCACTGGTAGGCCAATGGAATTCGGTTCCGAATTCCGCGAAACCGACGGTATTGGAATGCCTAAGGAAGGTATGGAAGACATTCTTTCGTTGGATAAGCCGTACTTCGCCAGTCTTGTCAGCACCCTCCATCGTACCGCTCAGCGCCTAGAGAACCCCGAAATCCAAATCGCTGAAATTTCCTCATTGGCCAATGTCGGAGTTTGTGGACTCGCCAGATACACAATGGAGTGTTTTCTTGCTGAGAGTAGGGTCATATGTGATGCAATCTATGACTACGAAACAGCGTTGAAGCAAAACAAAGTTCGGCTTACGGAGATGTGTTATGCTCTGGCTGAGTATGAGAAAAAGATCGAGTGGTTCCGTAAACAGCAAGAGAAATTTCATCTCACTAATACGGAGCTTGAAGAAAAGAACCGAGAGCTCGATGAGTCCATGAAGAAAATTGGCGCACATGACGAAGGTGGGACAGGCTGTGGTGACCATGTCGGTTCGAGACTTATGGTGGATAATTGGATGGACCAGATCCTTCCAGCTGGACTACAACACCCTGCCAATATTGGATGGGCTCGAATTCCATCAGTGGCTCATGGTCCTCTAGCAGAAGTGGCCACTAGTAGTCCAACAACTCCATCGGGGATCCATGTGGTTCACTCTGACAAGACGCCGGTTCTTCACAAACTACAGTTGGAACGATCTTCGAGGCTTGAGGGACTAGGCACTGTAAGTGTTCTGGTGAAGGGTCTGACTAGTCTGGCTCCATCTGACTTTTTTATGTAGGACAACGATATCCTCTCTCCCATGTCATTGCGTGAGATAATGGGGGTGGGTAACTCAATGTCTGAAGAGCCTGTCACAGACCCCATTGAGCATCTGCCAAATGACGGGGACAACACTCCAGCGGCGGACAAGGAGAACTAAAAAAGACTGAGGTTGGACGATTCAGAGGTGGCCAGTTGAGCAGTATTCCCTTGCATTAAATTTTTTTTTCTTTGCGATTACTCAAAAAATTATCACTTTACGGTTCGGAAGTAGCAGGTTCACAAGTAGCGTGTTCGGAAGAATCCTTTGTTGGATGAGACTTTTGGGATTCACAACGATGGTGTCTCACAGGTTTTGCTTTTCAATAGTCTCGGGATTCTTGGGAGAGTTATCTCGACTGCGCTTCATCACTTACTGGTGGCCAAACCCACTCTCGGTGTCGGCCAAGTATCTTACTGGCACCCACTCTCAGCGTCAGCATAGTATCTTGCTGGTGGCCGAATCCACTCTCGGTGTCAGCCTAGTATCTTACTGTTGGCCGAACCCACTCTTGGCATCAGCCTAGTAGCATACTGGCACCCAAGCTCGGCGTCGGCGAAGTATCTTACTGCTGGTCGAACCCACTCTCGGTGTCAGCCTAGCAGATTACTGGTGGCCGAACCCAGTTCGGCGTCAGCCTAGTATCTTACTGGTGGCCGAACCCACCCTCGGCGTCGGCCTAGTAGCATACTGGCACCCAAGCTCGGCGTTGGCCTAGCAGATTACTGATGGCCATACCCACTCTCGGCATCGGCCTAGTATCTTACTGGTGGGCGAACCCACTCTCGGCGTCGGCCCAGTAGCATACTGGCACCCACTCTCGGCGTCAGCGTAGTATCTTTCTGGTTGCCGAACCCACTCTCGGCATTGGCGTAGTATCTTACTGATGGCCGAACCCACACTCGGTGTCGGCCTAGTAGCATACTAGTACCCACTTTCGACATCAGTGTACTATCTTACTGGTTGCCGAACCCACTCTCGGCGTCAGCATAGTATCTTACTGATGGCCGAACCCACTCTCAGTGTCAGCCTAGTAGTATTCTGGTACCCACTCTTGGCGTCAGCATAGTATCTTACTGGTAGCCAAACCCACTCCCAGTGTCGGCCTAGTATCTTACTGCTGGCCGAACCCACTCTCAGCATCAGCCTAGTAGCATACTGGCACCCAAGCTCAGTGTCAGCATAGTATCTTACTGCTGGCCAAACCCACTCTCGGTGTCAGCCTAGCAGATTACTGGTGGCCGATCCCAGTTCGGCGTCGGCGTAGTATCTTACTGGTGGCCAAACCCACTCTCGGCATCAGCCTAGTAGCATACTGGCACCCAAGCTCGGCGTCAGCATAGTATCTTACTGCTGGCCGAACCCACTCTCGTTGTCGGCCTAGCAGATTACTGGTGGCCGATTCCAGTTCAGCGTCGGCGTAGTATCTTACTGCTGGCTGAACCCACTCTTGGTGTCGGCGTAGTAGCATACTGGCACCCAAGCTAGGCGTCCGCCTAGCAGATTACTGGTGGCCGAACCCAAACTCGGCGTCGGCCTAGTATCTTACTGGTGGTCAGACCCACTCTCGGTGGCAGCCTAGCAGATTACTGGTGGCCGATTCCAGTTCAGCGTTGGCGTAGTATCTTACTGCTGGCTGAACCCACTCTTGGTGTCAGCCTAGTAGCATACTGGCACCCAAGCTAGGCGTCAGCGTAGTATCTTACTGCTGGCCGAACCCACTCTCGGTGTCAGCCTAGCAGATTACTGGTGGCCGAACCCAGTTCGGCGTCGGCCTAGTATCTTACTGCTGGCCGAACACACTCTTGGTGTTGGCCTAGTATCTTACTGCTGGCCGAACCCACTCTCAGCGTCAGCCTAGTAGCATATTGTCACCCACTCTCGGCGTCAGCGTAGTATCTTACTGCTGGCCGAACCCACTCTCGGTGTCGGCCTAGCAGATTACTGGTGGCCGATTCCAGTTCAGCGTCGGCGTAGTATCTTACTGCTGGCTGAACCCACTCTTGGTGTCGACCTAGTAGCATACTGGCACCCAAGCTAGGCGTCGACGTAGTATCTTACTGCTGGCCGAACCCACTCTCGGTGTCGGCCTAGCAGATTACTGGTGGCCAAACCCAGTTCAGCATCGGCCTAGTATCTTACTGCTGGCCGAACCCACTCTTGGTGTTGGCCTAGTATCTTACTGCTGGCCGAACCCACTCTCAGCGTCAGCCTAGTAGCATATTGTTACCCACTCTCGGCGTCAGCGTAGTATCTTACTGGTTGCCGAACCCACTCTTGGCGTCGACCTAGTAGCATACTGGTACCCACTCTTGGTGTCAGCGTAGTATCTTAATGGTTGCCGAACCCACTCTTGGTGTCGGCGTAGTATCTTACTGATGGCCGAACCCACTCTTGGTGTCGGCCTAGTATCCTACTGCTGGCGGAACCCACTCTCGCTGTCGGCCTAGTATCTTACTGCTGGCCGAGCCCACTCTCGGCGTCAGCCTACTAGCATATTGGCACCCACTCTCAGCGTCAGCATAGTATCTTACTGGTTGCCAAACCCACTCTTGGCGTCGGCCTAGTATCTTACTGCTGGCTGTACCCACTCTTGGTGTCGGCCTAGTATCTTACTGCTGGCCAAACCCACCCTTGGTGTCAGCCTAGTAGCATACTGGCACCCAAGCTCGGCGTTGGCGTAGTATCTTACTGGTGGTCAAACCCACTCTTGGTGTTGGCCTAGCAGATTACTGGTGGCCGAACCCAGTTCGGTGTCGGTGTAGTAGCATACTGGTGACCGAACCCAGTTCGGTGTCGGCTTAGTAGCATACTGGCACCCAAGCTTGGCGTCGGCCTAGGAGATTACTGGTGGCCAAACCCACTCTCGTCGTCAGTCTAGTAGCTTACTGGCACCCAAGCTCAGCGTCGGCCTAGCAGATTACTGGTGGCCGAACCCACTCTCAGTGTCAGCCTAGTATCTTACTAGTGGCCGAACCCAAACTCGGCGTCAGCCTAGTATCTTACTGGTGGTCAGACCCAAACTCGCCTGCAGCCTAGTAGCTTCGTGATGGCCAAACCCTTTCTCGGCGTCTGCCTATTAGGTTACTGGTGGCCGAACCCAAGCTCAGCGTTGGCCTGCTTATTCTCTCGCCACTGTGCCCTCGCTCGATGTCAGCTTACTTGTTGCTCACCAATTTTAAGTCTGTCGAGATGGCTCTATTTCTCTTCCACACCGAATCTCGACACCAACACCCACAATACAATAACTCTCCGATCGCAGTAGTATTCACATTCTGATGGCATCCTTCCTGTTTTGATTTCCTACTATGGAGATGGAAGAATCTCTTCGTATCCTTGAAACTTTGGATTCCATCAACGAAGCCGGTTATGAAGGTATTGGCGGATTACTTCGAGCCATGCTAGCAAGCAAAAGTCCCAGAGTCTTACGACGAGTCTCCTGTTTAGTTGAGGAAGACCTAGATGGAATCATAGAAGCGTTGGCAGAGCATCCACGATATATGGAGCGAAGGAACATGGGTCGAACACCAATAGCACCACCAGTCATCACTAACTTCCTATCCAGATCTGTTGGGTATGTGAATCTTACTATGATTTTGAGTTGACATATTCAACCAAGCATAGAAAAGAGGTGGAGGCTATTCGTTCAGATCCTCAATGTCGAATGGGTGCCAAGGGTGTCTCTTCCGATGCCGTTTCAGATTTCCGGTTCACCATACTTGATAAAATCTACATGGAACTTGCGCCAATTACATGGTCACTTATTTGTGGAATCTGTGGGGTCCATAAAGAAGAAATTACAACTTTTTTCCAGGACAGTATGATGGATGATCTACCAGATATCTCAGAGTACCTCCGCGATCCACACCTTGAGGACGATACCCATTCTATGGGACGGCAGAAAACCTTGATCCTAATCATCACAATCGGTATGCTGATGTTTGCACGATGCCGTTGATGTAATACACTACAGATTATGATGGGATTTTACTTTTTAGCCACACGAACAGGGAAGAGACTGATTGGAGTTTTTAATCACCTTGGCCCGTCAATATCCTACGATACTATCCGAGCAGTATTGATCTGCAACGCTGACGAAATCCGAAAGGAGATTATTTCTCACATTCATACTAGTGGAGAACCTGTGATACTCACATATGACAATTTAACAAAAAAGCATCACGCAGGAGCAGAAACCTTACTGAATAAGTCAGTGATGTATACATTTACTGCTGCTGCAGTTGTATTCCCTGTGATGTCGAAATCCTTAGCAGCACATCTTGGAAAGGATATCACTAAAGTCAATAACATTCTACCTGAACAGACGCTACCAGGTGAAGGTTTCCAAAGGTTTCGTGATAGAACACACCGTGTCCTAGCCATTAGAGATCTGATGCCAGGTATCTCAAGAGATTTATTACTCAGATCCCACCCTGACTGGAAATCGCTTCAGACATCAGATATTCTGAATATCCCTGATGATCAAAAGTATTTCAACACTGTTGCATCTGCTTTGATATGTCGAGTATTAAGAAAGCATTTCTCCAAGCAGATGCAAATGAGCGATGAAAAGGGAATTGCACCGATTGGACTGCCAAAAGCCTTTACGATTCCATCGACATGTTCCGATATTCGTACACTTGCGACAATGCAGATCAACGAGAGCTCAATTGAGGGAAACCTGGAAGTTTTACGAATGGTATGTAGGAGGAGGAATCCGGCCGCTGCGGGCGCTGCGGACGCTACGCCCAGCGGGGTGTCTAGAGTTCGGGTGACACGGACAGTGCTACGGAAGTGTGACATAGGGCTACATAGGACAGTCACGGTAGACAGTCACAGGCGGCGCACGGACACTCATATAAGAGGCCGGCGCTCGCCTCTCTAGAATGGACATGCTTCTTGCTACCCCTCATGGTAGCTGAGAAGCAGTTTGGTTTAACTTTCGAGCAGCTCAACGACCAAGTAATTCCCGTTTCCGGAGATCAGCTTACAGTTGTTCGAATAACTTAAGCCCAGCAATTACGAGTCCGGGATTTGAAGGAATACTGTATGGAATGGGCACGAACTGTTCCAGGGCTCTTACATACAAGGATGGCGATGATTCATATGATCTATCTGGCCCATATGGAAAGGCCTGATGGTAGAGATCCAGCGTCCTTATGGAAGTTTGTGAAGATGCTTGGCTGTACAGAGATCACTGCAAAGTGTCCGAATCTAAATGCTGCACATGATCTCCTGACGCAAGCATCTGAGGCTCATGTTCTTGCTGCTCTAATCGAACGATGTGGTCTTACCGATCTCAACTCGCTAAGTGAGATAATAGCTAGTGGTAAATGGTATTCACAAGTAGAAGAGATGGTTGAAGACTGGTTACAACTAAAGTTCGTGGATAGCCTGCGGGACACAGCTGCTTCAAAAGCGGTAGAGAGTTTCTACAAGAGGCAACATACTGCACTCGGGGATAGAGTTAGAAGAAACTCACCAAGACTGTGACACTGGGGTTGTATCGTAACCGGAGTGTAGGGAGAATCAAAGGTAATCAGGCTACTTTCGAGAATTCACAACGGAATAATCTTAGATCTTGTATGTGGGTTTTTCGGGGGTGGTGTTGGTGAGGATCCTCCTTCTCTTCGTCGAGGCGAGAACTCATCCCTTATATCGGCGGGCGCGCGAGTGAGAAGTGGTGATCCGGACCGCTTTTCCTCCGACGCTCTGTCGGAGCGATACGGGTGGGTCGGACGTGAGTTCCCCCGAGGTGTCTGCACCTCAGAAGGAACGTGGGTGGATTCATTGGTCATAGTCAGGGTGTTTGATAAGATAGATGAAGTGCTCATGCGCCGGAGCGGGGTCTGCGTCAGTCCAGACTTTGTTCTTCTCGCACCGTGAGCGGGGTTCCTCCCTCAGGAGCGAACCGGGTGTTGTCCCGCAGGATCTCCCTGCTCCGCTGAGGGTGACGCGGCCGTTCTCCCGCAGGAGCCGGACCGACGTGGCCGTCCTCCCGCAGGATTCTGGCTCGAGGGGCTATCTTTCCCGCAGGAATCCAGCCCGGTCTGTTCCTATCCGATCCCCGTTCGTTTGCAATCTTCT
>Ga0307516_10008740_pt1 | contig 11387 bp, 6 predicted proteins | sample 19_EM_MG_FD_203310 | JGI IMG/M metagenome (GOLD analysis project Ga0307516, IMG submission 203310) | Populus trichocarpa ectomycorrhiza microbial communities from riparian zone in the Pacific Northwest, United States - 19_EM | ecosystem: Host-associated > Plants > Roots > Unclassified | place...
TTCTGTCTTTATATGTTGATGACATGATTATTACTGGTGATGATATTGATGGTATTTCAGTTTTGAAGACAGAGTTGGCTAGATGATTTGAAATGAAGGATTTGGGTTATCTTTGATATTTCCTGGGTATTGAGGTAGCATACTCACCTAGAGGTTACCTTCTTTCTCAGTCAAAATATGTTGCAGATATTCTTGAGCGGGCTAGACTTACTGATAACAAGACTGTAGATACTCCTATTGAGGTTAAGGCAAGGTACTCTTCTTCTGATGGTTTACCTTTGATAGATCCTACTTTATATTGCACTATTGTTGGGAGTTTGGTATATCTCACCATTACTCGTCCATATATTGCATATGTTGTTCATGTTGTTAGTAAGTTTGTTGCTTCTCCTACTACGGTTCACTGGGCAACTGTTCTTTGTATTTTGCGATATCTTCAGGGTACAGTTTTTCAGAGTCTTTTACTTTCATCCACCTCTTCCTTAGAGTTGCGTGCATACTCTGATGCTGATCATGGTAGTGATCCCACAAATTGCAAGTCTGTTACCGGGTTCTGTATCTTTTTAGGTGATTCTCTTATTTCTTGGAAGAGCAAGAAACAATCTATTGTTTCTCAATCATCCATCGAAGCAAAATATCATGCCATGGCATCTACTACCAAAGAGATTGTTTGGTTACGTTGGTTACTTGCTGATGTGGGAATTTCCTTTTCTCATCCTACTCCTATGTATTGTGACAACCAGAGTTCTATTCAGATTGCTCATAACTCGGTTTTTCATGAGCGCACTAAGCACATTGAGATCGATTGTCATCTTATTCGTCATCATCTCAAACATGGCACCATTGCTTTGCCTTTTGTTCCTTCTTCCTTGCAGATTGCAGATTTCTTTACCAAGGCGCATTCCATCTCTCGTTTTCATTTTCTGGTTGGTAAACTCTCGATGCTTGTAGCTGCCGCATCATGAGTTTGAGAGGAGATGTTAAATAATATTTATGTAGTCTTATTTATTAAGGGTAGAATAGTACTTTCAGTTTAACCTATATATACTTTATTTGTATTTAGGTTAAGACTAAGCATTCATAATATACAGATTATTCAGAATTCTAGCCTCCTTTTTATGTTTGATCTTAATTATTTTAACACACAAAGTTTTGGCAAACTTCAACACTAACATTGCTGCGGCAGACGAAGAGGACATAGACCTCATAAAGATCATGTTCTGTAGAGGCGTTATAGAATCCGTTAATGTCATTACGGGTTGCATTGGAGGCAAGTGAAGAGAGAAGGATGTTTAAATTGGCTTGATACGTGCTATTTCTTACGAAAGTGGTTGTGTTTGAGCATATATGACCAAGGTAGTTCATCTCATGTGCTTCCGCGATGTTTATGGTCATCAGGGCTGCAAAGCAAAGCAGGAATATGGAGAATTTCAGAACCAACATTTTGTGATAACTGGTAAGGTTTTCTTGCTCTTATTTTGGGCAATAGAGTTATCTTTCCTTGTACATGGAGAAGCTCCTTGCGGCAAGTCAATGACCAAAGTCAAATGAGATTAACTTTCAAATTTATGGAATACTGAAATGTGAAAAGATGAAAAAAAAATTGAAGCTGGTGATAGAAGTAAATGAGGGACAAGGGCATCTCATATTAATAAAACTTTACTAGTGATTGTGCATAGTAATTGCATAACTAATAGTTAAATAAAGTCTATCTTTAGTTAAACTCAAGCAATGATTAATAAAATATAATCAAATATTAAACTTGATGAAAGGAATAAAAAAAAAAGAAGTTATTTGACCGAAAAAATGAAAGAGAGATCAAAACATCATGCATGTAAAATGGATAAAAATAAAAAACAAAATCGCTATCTAGTTAAGGTAAGTTGTTTCGTGAGTTGTTTTTATAATAATTAGAAAATTCTAACCAATAAAAGATTATTATATAATAAAAAAGATAAAAAATCATATTATATATTTTATCTAATTAACGTAAGTTGTTTCTGTTTTTAATAATAAAGACATTTATTATACTTATATGCTAAGAGTTTGCTTATAATATATATGTATAATAGTACCAAGATCTAAGGCACTACTATAGGAATGGTTAGCAATCGATAAGCATGAACTCGTTTAAGATTGTATTGATTTAAATGTATATGAAGATCAGCACTTAATGCAATAGGCTTGCGAGGAATTGCTTGCAAGTAGTCCAAATTCACTTGCAGCATCAAAGATTATTCTAAAAATAAAAACACAAAAAACATGAACATTGGAACGGGCACAAGCCAAAGTTTTGTTATCTGGAATAATTAATCAAAACCAGCATATATAATTTAGCTTAACAATCTTTATGGTCATAAGATTTAACAGAAGGGTAAATTTTAAAAATGCATTTAATTATAATAGCTTAATTTTTGTATAGAGGAATGATTGAGAAAATAAAAAATATATAAAGATAAATTACTAAGTTTCCATAATTTTTATTCTAATATTTTTTAACACATTTTACTTATTTTTAATTTTAATTGATTTTCAATCTTTTTACATTTATTATTTGTCTTTAATCTTATCCATATATTTGGCATCATTCGTTATCTTACTAGGGTCAACTAACAGAACTTAGTCAACTTCATAGCTTCATGATGAAGACTTCGAAATTGTTTAATTTGAGATAAAATGTCGTAGTGAGACTGAATTATAGGAGAAGAGGGACCAACTAAAATGATTATCTTCCCCTTTATGGGTTTTGTCTGATATTATGTTCCTGTGCTATTTATGGCTTTATCAGGCCTTAAGCTCATGAAAATATGATCAACGGGCTGGATCCCTTCGAGAGATAAGATAGCAAAAATGGAAGTAGGGGCTATTGATGCTGAATTTGGGTTCTTGGGGCGTAAACTTTGTCACAAGCAAAGGGCAAGGAGGCCTAAGAGGCCCATAATTTGGAGCAGCCATAACTAGAAACTCTCTGTTCAATCATTACTATATACACAAATAATTTTTTGAAGATTTTAGGTTCCATTGTAGCATGAAATATGATTTGTATGTAAGATAATAGTTTATATCTGTCTGGAAATGTCTGTGCTTGTAAAGAAAAACAGTCAAAGGAGCGAAAACTTCATTCTCTTAAATTACAACTTAATTTACAGTCACCGCGGTGATAAAACGGAAAGGGTCAATTCATTGCCAGAACAAACTTTCTGATTTGAGGATTGACCTTCCATGGCAACAAATCGGCAGATAGAAAATGCTGGCTGTTTAGGGATGGGAAGAGTTATGGTATCACTTGCCAACATATGAAGCACAGATGACATTGTGGGTCTATCTGCTGGATCCTCTTGCACGCAGAGCAGCCCAATGTGGATGCATCTCAGCACCTCAGTTGCCACGCTTGATTTCTCTAGCATAGGGTCCATCAATTCCAGGCCTTGACCATCAGACCACAGTTTCCATGCCTGAAAAGTTCAGAGACTTCCCGAATTGAGATAACAAAAATCATTGCTCGTAATCCTCTTTTGGATAAAAAGATAAGAATTGTAACCTACAAAAGTGAAAAGGCTTTCGCCTTCTTCTGAAAGATGAAAGCCAAAGTTTCTTTTCCCACTGATTATCTCTAACAGCAACACTCCAAAACTGAAAACATCTGATTTTACAGAAAAAAGTCCCGCCATAGCATACTCTGGGGCCATGTATCCACTGTTTTGAATCGACACAAGAGGAAATAAATTGCTTTATATGCATGAAGAGGTTAGCAAAATTCTCATGCATCATATAAATCGGTCAACAATGCACCATAGTGAATCTTCGCCACCTCGCTGGAAAAATAATATTTGATATAAAATTATTTATTAAATTTAATTTAATAGTTTAAATTTTTTAGCTTAATTAAATACTTTTTAAAATGATATTAAAACCATGACGGAAAGTTCATGAGTTCTAATCTTACTATAGAGTATAGTTATGGAATGGTTATGGATTTGTATGAGTAAATTTATTTTAAAAAAAAAAATTATTTAATGGTTTGTTTTTAAATTAATTTGCTTTTTCACATGAATAAAGAAAAGAATAAGAAAATCCATTTGTTCCAAACAAATATACAATTGAAAACAATAACACTGGGAATGGAGATGTAGTAATACGTACAAAGTTCCGACAATTCTATTCGTGTTAGCCTCGCTTTGATTTCCATCGAAAATCCTAGCCATTCCAAAGTCTGATATCTTTGGATTCATCTCATAATCAAGCAAAATGTTGCTTGTTTTGAGATCCCTGTGAATAATTCTAAGACGAGAATCTTCATGAAGATACAAGAGCCCCCGTGCAATTCCATTGATAATGCTCAAGCGTCTTTGCCAGTCAAGCAGGACTCCATTGCTGGAACCTGAGTAGCATCAACATAAAAATCAAATCAGTTACAATTTCTGGTCTTTGTTATACAGTAAAAAAAAATCAGGTGTTTCAGGTTTAGGGGTCAAACCAAAAAGAATGACATCAAGGCTTTTGTTGGGCATATACTCGTAGATAAGTAACTTTTCATTTTTTTCCAGACAGCATCCCAGGAGTCTGACAAGATTTCTGTGTTGTAATCTGGCGATTAAAACGACTTCGTTCAGGAATTCTCTTTGTCCTTGACCAGAAGTTCTTGAGAGCCTCTTAACTGCAACTTCTTTGCCATCCTCTAACGTACCCTGAGCACAAACTATTCTAATAAGCATAAATATTTGTGGGCTAAAGTGTGATGAATTTTCCGAATTTGTCTTCTGAGAGATTGACAAATAACAGAATTCGATTTTTTGTTTTTTGTTTTTTGTTTTTTTAATGAATAAAGTAATTGACTTGATAGCCTTGATTACGTACCCTGTATACTGGGCCAAACCCTCCTTGACCAAGTTTGTTTTCATCAGAAAATTGCTTTGTAGCTTCATTTATAGCATCTAGCCGGATCAAAGGGAGGTCCTGGGATGTCACCTCTCCTTGAATATCTTTGTCTGAATAGTCGTCCCCAACAGTTGCTCGTCCTGCCAAGTCGAGTGATTGTTCCTCTTGGATATTTCCTATTTCCTCTGCAGGAGATATTGTGAAGTGCTAATAATTGATTATATAGGTTTCGAACATCATGTAAATATACATCTTGTTTCGACACTTCAAAATTTTTGTTCTGTTTTTAACCTTCTACCTACTAGCATTTTTTTCAGATGATGACCTGACTAGAGAAAAATTTACGGAATGAAGGCCAATTACTCAATCTCTGCCTAATTTCGTCTTCTTTTCAAGCTTAACCACAACACATTTGCAAACTCAAAGGTGTTAGGAATTCTGGTTCAAAATTTTAATTTCTTGTCAAGATTATATCTCAAAAATATTTGGAAATCACCTGTAAGTATATAGAAACTAACTAGGTAGTTCATATATATAATCTAAATTTTTTATTACCAAGGCTTTCGGTACATATCACATGTATACCTGTTCTCGGATTCGTCCTTCTCCTCATGGTGTAAGTGCAAGCACTGAAAAATAGCACAGCAATAACTGCGGATAGGCCTGCACCGACTTTAATCCACATAGATTTGCTTCCATCTCCTTCATAGTGACAATGTTTTTGATGCACATCATTATTCAAGATAACAGAATCTCATATTAAAGAAATGACAAGGAATGATTTTGGAATGATAAAGAAGAAAATAGAACCTATTGGGCCTGGAGATGGAGGGAGGAGAACAACTGGCGTGGATAGTGGTGGTGGTGACATTGCCACGACGGCAGCTTGGTTGTAAAATGAATAATTTTCATATCGAAAATTACAGCTTGGAAATAAGATTCTTCCTCCTCGGTTATTATTACAACAAATTGATATGCTGAGTTTAGCTATTAGAAGACACTGATTACAATCATTTTTAGATAGATCCGGTGTGCACTGCACAAGAATGTATAGAGACTCACGCAACGTATAAATCTCTTTTTTGGTTGCCAACTTTTTTTCACCTGATGGCGCACTTGCAGCTACATTAACAGCATCAGATATAGTATTCACCAGTAGCTTGTTAAATTCTACATCAACAGTCATATTTGGTGTATTGAACTTGTAAAGCGCAGGCGTTTGGCTCAAGCTGGAGAAGATGTTACTGTTTGAGTAGCGCAGGAAGCACTGATCATACCATATGATAGCCTCCTTCTGGATTGGACAACGTTGGACCACATCGTTTCTTGCAAGGTCCACACATTCTAGGCAAACTTCGACACTAACATCGCCGCGGCAAAGAAAGAGGCCATACACCTCATAAACATCATGTCCTGTAGAGGCGTTATAGAATCCGTTAATGTCATTGCGGGTTGCATTGCCGGCGAGCGAAGAGAGAAGGATATTTAAATTGGCTTGATACGGGCTGTTTCTTACGAAAGTGGTTGTGTTTGAGCATTTATGATCAAGGAAAAAGATCTCCTGTGCTTCCGTGAGGGCTGCAAAGGAAAGCAGGAATATGGAGAATTTCAGAGCGAACATTTTTTTGATATCTGATAAGGTTTTCTTGCTCTTAATTATTCTGGGCAACAGAGTTATCCTTCCTTTTACATGGAGGAGCTCCTTGCTGCAAGTTAATGGCAAAAGTCAAGTGAGAACTTTCATAGTCTGTTTCGTTAAGAAAGAGTTGCATGTTCCTAATGTGAAACTCCAATTGTGGAATATTGAAATATGAAAAGAAGAATAAATGATGGTGATTATCACATGTCACGTTAATAAAACTTGACTAAACTAAGTCCCAACAGGGATAGTTTGTTTTTTTATTTTAAGAGTATTTAAAAAAAATTAAAAAGTTTTATTTTTTTATTTTAAATTAATATTTTTTAAATTTTTCAAAAATATATTAATATTAAAATTAATTTTTAAAACATAAAAAATATTATTTTAAAATAAACACTTTAAAGACAACCATTAACCCCATCTAATCAAATGAACGTCACTTATTAATCTCCAAAAAAAAAAAAAAACAGAGGAACCATCATCTTTTCAGCCAAAAATCTCCAATTCACCACTCAACATCGACTAAAACCAGTTATTGTCACCCTTACCCAGTTGAACCAGCAACACATATCACCCAACCATTCACCACCACGACACCACTGTAGCCCATTGACCCGAAGCAGTTCCCCACCATACCCAGTGTCCTCTCCATATTCAACAAACACCCATCACCATCACCATCACCATCACCATCACCATCACCATCACCAACCCAAGGCCGAAACCTAGGAACCCCCACCGTAATCAAGCCACTGCCTTTTCCTCCATAACCACCACAAACCCGAACCACAACCAGCTCTGGTCCCAAATCAAAATAGCTCCACATCGCCACCAAAGTCAACCCATTCCAGTCTTCATCTACTTCCCTGAACAAAGCCCCGACCACAACTCGCCACTAGAACGGTCACTGCTCCCAAATCCTGTGTTTCCAGCCCTTTCCTTCTCCACGAAACCGGAACCAGCAGCCTAACCTGGAAAAAATGCTTTTGTTATTTGCGTGTTTAAATTTCATGTATATTGCTTCTTTTTTTTACATTATAAAAATCTAAATATTCCTTTAGTGATATTCTCATATAATAATTAATCAATAAAAAAAAATAAAAAAAATAATTATAAAAAAAATGTTAATATAAAAAAACCAACAAAAATAAATGAGTCAAAGTGCAATAACATTAAGGCCATGTAGCTAATAGTCGAGTTTAAAACCCAACTCGCATCATTAATGTCACATTCAGATATTACAATGATTTTTAAAATATTTATATTAGAAAAAATGATATTTAGTATCTTGTTTTTAGAGAAGTTTAGAAGAGTGAAGGACATAGTCTAATATTATAATCATTAAAAATTATAATTGATTAATATAGATTTTATAATACAAAATTAATTATGCAAAACAAAATAATAATACTACCGTTTTTTAAATATATTATCTAAAATAGATTGTATTGTTAGTTTTGTTTTAAAATATTTTAAATTTATTTTTATTTTATTTTTTATAATTCTATGATATTTTTATAATATTTTTAACTCTGATATTAATAAATATTTATTTATAAATATTTTTAATTATGGTGTTGATAAATATTTGTAACCTAAAAAGTGCAATATAAATATAATTATAGTGTTGATAAACATTTGTAACCTAAAAATTGCAATATTCTTGATTTTCACATAAATAAATATAGAGTTTATATTTTTTATTTTAACATCAATAAATATAGAATTTGAATTAAAAGAAAAAAAGAAACCAATTTTTTTAGGAAAAGAACATAAATCAGTTAAATAATGTCCACGCTGTCTAAATATTATACAAAAACAATAAGCCTGTCTCCAATTCGCACTATATATATAATCACTTTGTTCAAAAACGGTTTGAGGTAGTAAATCGACCTTCCATAGCGTTCGAAGTATCCCGGAACTAAAGGAATCAGGTCTGGAGTCTGTCGGAAGCATAGGAATAGCACTGGGCAACTCTTGAAAGTGGTGGGACAGTAGCCACGCGCCACCTTAACTGCCGGCGGGTGGGTTCACGCGCCGCGTGGGTAAAACCTCGTGGCTTTCGGGCGGATTTGGTTGCAGCTGGTGTTGCTATTGCCCAAGAGGATGAAGGAGAAGAGTTTGATTTGATCTTAGTGTGGTGATCGGTGGGGGTTGACAGATGAGGAAACCGTAAAGGGGAGAAACCAGAAGAAAGAGGGAGAGGGATTCTGGTTTTGGCTTTCTGAAGATGATAAGGCTGGCGTGAGGGGATGATTAAGAGAGCTTCTGAAGGAGACTGGTTTTGGCTTTCTGATAAGTCAGCTTCGAAGCAGAGACGAAGGAAAGGAAGGAGGCGATGTGCGGGCTTGTCACGATCTGTGACAGTGAGGGAGAGAGTGGGCGCTTTGGAGCTGGTGGATGGTGAGGGAGAAGATGGGGCGTGAGGAGATGATTTTGTTGGGGTGGCCTTTGTGATTCCAAGCCAGATAAAAAAAAAAAACGGTGAAGATGATTGGGCGGCGACTTCTGTTCTGCCAATAGATTGATTTTTTTTATTATTATTTATTTATTTAATGGCGTCTCCTTATTTTCTTGTAGGGGAGTTTTTTTTTTTTTTTTTAGTGGCCTCCCCTTATTTTCTTGTAGTGGCCTCCCCTTTGTCGGTATTCACTAAAATCTATATTTATAATCCAAAGAGTTTTATAGCATATGAGAAACAAACTCTAAAATAAATTTATTTTGTTTAATTTTAAATTTAATTAAGAATCAAATTGAAAAATAAATAATTATTATTATCTTAATGATTTTTTAAAACTAAAAATGGTGAGAGAATGACATAAACATATTGTAGTCCCTAATTTTTTCACAAGTTATTAAATCATATTTTTAATTGAAATCAATCCCTAATTTTTTATTTTTAAATTTTAATTCCCTTAAAATTAAATTAAAATCAAATTAGTCAAAATTAAGTTATAACAATCAACACGATTTTAAAGCCTAATTTTTACCATTCATATTAGTCCAATGTTTGTTCTTAACAATTTCAATGTAATTTCATGTAATTTCTCTTTTTAGAGATAAGCATCATTTTTTTTTACACATCTCCTTTTAAGGAGGTCGATGTCCAAATATTAAAATCAAATATAGATTACATCCACTATAAATTATTTTAACAAAAATTCCTTTTCTAGGACTTAACGAGTTCTATTTTTAGGGATCAATGTCAATTTTTACGCAAAATAACTAAAAAAATAGAAATTATTTTTAATTAGGATGCAATAAAAAAGATATATTTAAGAAAAAATACATAGTAAAGTTAATCTTTTGTATAAAAAATAATGTAAAAATGATGTCATTCTTTTCTTAAACATAACTAACCCTTTATAATATCAATATGTGAAAAAGTGCATATCTTGGATCGTTTTTTTAACTACTAAATGGCAACTTTAATTTTCCAGTATATAGACTCTTGGTCCCCACCCATAATATCCACTAAGATACAACAAAGTAATTGGAACAAAATCATATCCTGTAATTTTTTTTTGCATTAGTGGTAGCTTTCTTTTTCTTTCTTTCTTGTTAGATCCCTACCCATAGAGTAAACTTGGCAACAAGGTAGTCGAAACAAAAGGAAACAAAAGAAGTGATTTGATTAAATGTGATAAAGTTCACAAAATATTTTTCATATGGTATTTTTGTTGAATAATACAAAAACAAAATGCTTTTGATTTTTTTTTTTAAATTTGACCTATATACTAATGAGTGTCTACCTCATTTAATGAGTTTTAAAATTCAAGATGATAAGGAATAAGACTAATATATTGAATAATTAGTTAATCTTTTAATTTAATCAATCTAATTCATTCTTCATAGTGAAGGTATCTAATGATTTAATATGGAAAGTTCAAAGAATTGGCAACTATTAGTAGATGATGCTTGGTAAACAAGGTTATCAGTAATTGTTGTAGTAGCAGGTGGTGTCTGATAAGCCTATTGACTGGTAACTATGATAGTATCAAGTTATGCATGGTAAGCCAAGGTTACCGATATTTGTGGTAGTAATAGATGGTGCCTAATATATCAGGTGATCGGTAGCTGGTACTTGTAAAAGTCCTCTTTAAAGGAAGTGAGGACTCTTTGATGGTAAAATTAATAACTTTGTTAAGAATAAAAAGAAAGTGCAATAATATTTTAGAGATATAGATTCTGAAAATATGTATGTTGGAAATGTTAAGAATAAAAAGATTGTGAACCGAAGAAAAAAAATTGAAGCTGGTGATAGAAGTAAACGAGGGACAAGGGCATCTCATATTAATAAAACTTTACTAGTGATTGTGCCTCTGCATAGTAATTGCATAACTAGTAGTTAAATAAAGTCTATCTTTAGTTAAACTCAAGCAATTACTAAGAAAATCTAATCAACTGATCTGATCTATCAGTAATCTTCCAACTTAAACATATACCGTAATATATCAACATAATTTTTTAAACATTATCACCTTCAATGTTTCAAGCATGGCCAATTATTTTACTTGGAAATCCATTTCAAATGAATTTTTTTTTATGATATATATGTTACACTTAATGAACAAGAATAGCAGCTTGCTTAAAGTGTGCACAAAATGATTAAGGTTGCTTTATTATTGAATGATAAGTGTGGCTCATTATATAGCCTTACAATGGTAACGGGAAACAAATAAAGTGCAGTATTATAAGGAATCTCACAATATCAGGTAACAATATTCCTAGAGACTAGGACAACTCTATAGACTAGGAGTTTTATTCTAACAGAAAAGACTTGGTAAACATCTTAATTTAAGCAGCCAGCTTCATCAATCCCTCTCTTAAACTAAATGCAATAGCAATTAGTTTATTCATTCAATTTTGC
>Ga0307516_10008743_pt1 | contig 11385 bp, 11 predicted proteins | sample 19_EM_MG_FD_203310 | JGI IMG/M metagenome (GOLD analysis project Ga0307516, IMG submission 203310) | Populus trichocarpa ectomycorrhiza microbial communities from riparian zone in the Pacific Northwest, United States - 19_EM | ecosystem: Host-associated > Plants > Roots > Unclassified | place...
CTGAGATTCTTGCGCCTTTTTCTTGCGACAGTCGGAGATATGGTGACCCTTCTTCTTGCAGTATTGGCAGAGGAGTTTCTTTCCACCGCCATGGGAGTAGAGGAGTGCCCCAGAGGTGTTATTGCTGCGGTCGTTTATCTCGTGGGTTAGCTTATTCCGTTCGTACTCGCTGAGTTCGTCGATGGTTTCTTGAAGAGTGAGCGTCCCTTTGTTCAGCTGTTTCCGAAGCACGTGGGTGGCCTCGCGGAATCGGATTCCCGCGAAGTTGAGTAGGTGATGGATCGTAGCGTTGTCGGAGATCTCTTCCTTGGTTCCTTCGATAGGATCACGATACTGTTGCAGGCGTTCACAGAAGGATCCGATATTTTCGCCTGGGTGAGGCCTAACCGTGTGGAGATTGCTCGCATGGAGGGAGCGTTGTGTCTGGGAGTACGTATTGTTGAACTGGTTGCTTAGCATCGTCCACATCTCAGCTGGGTCCTGGAGACGAAGGAGTTGCCTCTGGATTGTTGTGATAACAGAGTAGCGAATGAGGGCAACAGCTGCCTTTCTTCGTTCGTTGAAGGAATCGATGGCGCGTTGAAGGTTGGAGGCATCCGTTTCGCCGCTTTTCGCTCTCGTCGAGTGGGCCGGAGAGGTTTTGGTTGGCATCTTTTCTTCTCCCCTGACGATTTCACACGCATTCATCATATCGAGCATGGTCTTCGCATTGATCCTCAATTTGATGTAGTTCGTGGTGTTCAAGCATTCGAAGGATCCCAAGCTGGTGACATGGTAATCGTGCTTTAAGGTGGAATTGGTGGACTTTGTTGGTGATGTTTGATCGGGAAGGCTTGACGATGCAGCTGAAAATAAGGGGAATGGTTTCAGGTAAAGGTGTTGTGATTGATACAGCGATCAATCCGGGCTCATAACCTATCAAAGATATGGGTATCGGTATACAGTATATTCAGTGTGGAGCGAACGTCCCGGCGCGGGATGCCCCATTATATCGCTCTCTGTGGCTATTCCACCGGAGGCTGGTATGCCGACGCTATCGGTCTCGGTGGCTAGTCCACCGGGCAATGCGCCGACGCTATCAGTCTCATCTCCGAGAATGTTCCCGGACCCCGTCCGAGCCACATCTCATGACACTCAGCATGGACGGGCGTGTGTTTGACAGGCTTGACGGATTCTGCAGGCTCGATGGGTTCAGCGCGCGCTGTTACACCTGAAATATCTCGAGTACGTAGCTAAAGCTAGAGAAAGGTACGTAAGGATGACGGAACGTACCCAGAGAGTCTAGGAGGGAGATAAGGTCCGGAGATGAGCTTACGGCCGAGACGGACCTAAGACACATATCTCTGGAGGTGAGGGAAAGATTGCAAACGGCGAGATGTTTGGGCTATGACCCCTCCCCCAAAAAGGAGGGGATGCCACGTCGCCTGCTGATGGCGTACGGACCGCCGGACTTAGGCTATGACCCCTCCCCCGAAAGGAGGGGATGCCATGTCGCCTGCTGATGGCGCACGGAAGAGAGTCCGGTAGGGAAAGAACCCCACCCGCTTGCATGAAACCTCATCTCCCCTTATCTACACCCTGCCAGGGCCAATGAGTCGCCCACAGGGTCCATACACCTCAGGGGAATCCAAATCCGAGTCACCATTTCTGACGCCGGCGCCACTCAGATATAAGACAAGAGGTTTTTCGCTCCGAACGGAAGAAAAACAGCACGAACATCCTCACCAACACTACCACTAAACCCACACACAAGATCTAAGATTATTCCATTGTGAATTATCGAAAGTAGCCTGATTACCTTTGATTTTATCCGCACTCCGGTTACTCTACAACCCCAGTGTCACACTATAATCTTGATCTCAAATCACGCTACTTTCATGACTTGCTTCGACGACACCTACTTCGAAGACCACCTCTACCTGCTCGAACTACCTACCTTCTTGGAGCCTAAGTCTCAATACTCCTTCGACTACACCTTTCAGTCAATCGACAACGAAATCTCAAAATACGAGCAGTGGGAAGAATTCTTCGACGTACCAAAGCCGATTCAAGAAACAATCGAGTGCGCCCCATACCATTGGTATACCCAGCAGTGGTGGAACTGTGCGCTACTATCCTAGCCTGCCGACTTCGACGAAGACGAACTCTTCGACCTATTCGACTACCACTTCTACTACGATTCAACCATCCACATTGGAGACTTACTTGACCTATATTGAGCAATGTCTACCTTGTCCGACTATAACATTCTCCGTTTGGAAGCGCACCGTAGGCTGCTCCAGATCACCAACGACGAAGAACTGCAGGAGGAAACCCTAGAGATCGCCAACCCGGTCGGATGGATGTGGGCGATGGCCAACCATCAGCAGTAGGCCGAGCAGGACCTACGCAAGTTAATGGATGTCTGCGGCAATACATTGGACCATACGGACCGGCACATCAGGCGAATTGAAGCAGCCTACAGCCGACTGGCACCAGGAGCCCAATACGTCTACGAGCAGATGGAGGCCAAGGAACAGATCTCGGGAGACTGGGTAAGAAACGAGCTTATGGTATCCGCTAACGCGTACCAGGCATTCACTAGACTGGTCTGGGAAGCCATCATCGAGCACTCCAAGACAAGTGATCTACATCAGGTACACAAGGCAACCCAAGTAGCTTGGATGCACGACGCGGTGGCTTTCCTGTCAGAGGCAAACCTGGCCAGAAACGTCCACCTGATGGAATTCCAGGGTAACGTGGAAAAATGGGCTGCTGACCACAAGCAGAAAGTAGAAACGCTGGAGCGACAAAGAAATGAGGACCGAGATCGAATGGCCAGCCTGGAGCTACGATTGGCCCAGGCGCAGAACGAATTGTTGCGGGTAGCAACTACAGTCCCCCTGCCCACAACACCGGCCGGACGGGCCCAGCCCACTCAAAGCGCAGGGGCAGCACCAACCCAACTAGTGCTGGGAAGCCCCTTACTCGGAGGAACCCAACAAACACGACAAAGGCCCCCGGCGGTCCCGGCTAAGGATCCGCCGCAAAGACTCCAAAGTACAGGAGGGGCAGGAAGAGGTGGATCCCCACCAAGACCTCCACGAAGGGAAGCATTGCCCTCACCGTCGCCCCCTCCTAGCGAGAACGACAACGACCTATATGAACGAAACCTTTTGACAGGGAGGCCCCCACCAGGAGCAAGGGAACCTACCCAGGACCAGCTGGCCACCATGCTTACGCTGGAGGAAATAGCCCACCTAGTGGGGACAGGAATCGTGGCGGCACAAGCCGCAGGACAGCCAGCAGGAGAAGCCCGGATACGTACCTCAAGGTTAAAAATGGAGAACTCTGAGAAATTTGACGGGAAAAGCTCGTCCACGTTCAACCAATCATGGGAATCAGTCACAATGTATCTGGGATTCTACCCAGAAATGGTCAACCACCAGAAGATCGCCTGGGTCGGAACCCTTCTATCCGACACCGCCCTGGTATCGCACCTCCACCGGTACCAAGAACTAGGAAAAAACGACACCTGGGTCAATTACACCTCAGCGATCTGGGCGAAATACCGGAAAGAATGCGAAGCAGTGGACGCCCAACTCAAACTAGGGCAACTCAAGTATCAAGGGTCCATCCGCGCATTCCTCGCGGAGTTCTGGGCGCTGAACAACTTCGCCCGAGCAACCGGCGAAGCCTTATGCGAAAAGATCGACCTCGCAATACCCAACGGGGTACTCGACATGCGGTTCGCCCATTACCTAGAAGATTTCGCGGACGATGAGGGTTTCTTGCAAGCCACCCATCAAGCAGCTCTGCAGGTGGAAAAGAAAAAGGCACTAAAACAAGCCCGGGAACAAATGAAGGGCACCAGTTCCTCAGGGACCAGTGGGAAAAATGACGAAGGAAGGAAGGAAGGACAGGACAAAAGGAACTCCGAGGGCAACAAGTGGGAAAAGGGGATGGACAAGCCCCACCAGGACAGAACGGGACCCCAACCAGACAAACGCCCCTGGTGGGGAGGAAAAGACCACTGGGCTTCTAGGGACGAAGCAATGAAAGGAGTCCTGACAAAGGAGCAGGAGGAGTACGGCCAAAGGCGCGACGACTGCTGGAGGTGCGCGAGAAGTGGACACCGAACCTACGAATGCTTCTCCTTCAGTATGATGAAAGGAACCCCACTTCCCCCTGCCCCGCGGAAGGCAGTGGCTGTCGGGCAAAGAGAGGAAGGGGAGACGGAGAAACCGAAGAAGCCCCCACAGCCAAGCAACAGAAGGTTGCAGCAGTGGAAGCCATGGAAATGGATGCGGAAGTACCGTTGTGGGAGGAATCCGACTCGGATTTTTAAGGGGTCAGGAACCGCTGCAGCCTGAGACCTCTACGACAATATGTAGATCCCAGAAACGAAAAAACCAGGAACCAAGTGCTGGAACCTGGTCAAAGAAACCAAGGGGAGAAGCATGCAGCACCCATCCCATCATCACCATGTTACTACACCTGGATGGGAAGAAACACCAAATCCGGGTGCTATTGGATACCGGGTGTTCCATAGTGCTCCTTAACAGCCAAACCTTGGAAAAGCTCGCTATCCCGAAAAAGAAACGCAAACGAGCCCATAGCATAGAAAGCTATACGGGGGAAAGCGTCCAGGGGGCTGGCCAATTTTATACAGAGCCCATGCTCCTCCAGCACCGAAAGCACTGCGCAAAGGAGAAATTCGAGATCTCACCAATGGAGGCAGATATTGACGCCTTCCTCCCCTTCGACTGGATAACAACGCACCTGCCGCAGGGGGCTTGGACAAATGAAGAAGTACGGTTCAACAGCGCGGAATGCATGAGGGAATGCACTTGGTACGAAACGGGGCCCTTCTCCCTAACCTGGGACGAATCAATCGCAACCAATCCCAGCGCTCGAGTTATCGGGTACGTGTCGGCAGCAGCGGAGGAAGACCCATTGAAAGCCGTTCCAATGGAATTCCGCCAATACCTCGGAATCATGGGAAAGGAGGAGTCAGATGCCCTCCTAGAACACTGACCCTACGACTGCAAGATCAATCTCCAGGAAGGAAGCATGGCGCCATGGGGACCCATCTACCCCCTCTCGGAAGAAAAACTCCAGACCCTGAGAGAATGGCTGACAGAAATGGAAAGAACGGGGAAAATCAAGCGCTCCACATCCCCAGCTGGCTCACCAATCCTCTTCATGCCAAAACCACACGGACGAGGATTGCGCCTATGTGTGGACTACCGAGCCCTAAATCGGATCACAATCCCAAATCGGTACCCACTACCCCTCATGCAGGAGCTGCAACATCGGATCCAGGGGGCGCAATGGTTCACGAAAATGGACCTCAAAAATGGATTTCACCTGATCCGAATCCGCGAAGGGGACGAATGGAAAACCGCAATCAGAACCCGATACGGGCTTTTCGAATTCCAAGTTATGCCGTTCGGACTTACCAACGCCCCCTTCACCTTCCAAGATATGATGAACCATATCTTTTCCGACATGCTCGACATGTGAACATTGCCATACATGGACGACATACTGGTCTACGCCGGCACGGAGGAAAAGCATGACGAAACGGTCAGAGAAGTCCTGAAACGCCTGCAGAACAATGGTCTGGCCGTCTCGCCCGAAAAGTGCATATGGAAAGCCCAGGAAGTGGAATTTCTGGGCTATATTATCGGAAGGAACGGGATAAGAATGTCGGAAGAAAAGGTGGAGGCAATACTCAGCTGGAAAACGCCAGAATCCCTAACAGAAACGCAATCGTTTTTGGGGTTCGCCAACTTTTACAGACGTTTTATCCAGGACTACTCCCGAGTGGCGAGACCACTTACAGAGCTGACCAAGAAAGACAGGGAGTGGTCCTGGAATGCGGAAGCAGATGCAGCCTTCTGAGAACTAAAACGACGATTTACTATGGCCCTGATTCTAGCACACTTCGACCCCGCAAAAGAAGTGATCATCGAAACCGACACATCAGACTTCGCGATAGGAGCAATACTATCGCAGTGGGACGAGGAGAGACGCCTACACCCGGTGGCATTCCACTCCAGGAAGTTCCAACCCGCGGAGATTAACTACGAAATCCACGACAAGGAACTCCTGGCGGTAGTGGACGCCTTCAAACACTGGCGACGATACTGTGAAGGTGCAACCCACCAGGTCCAGGTCTATTCAAACCATCAGAACTTGGAATACTTTACGACAACTAAAGTATTAAACTGACGACAAGCAAGATGGGTACAACAGCTGGGCGGCATTAACTTCAGAATCTACTCCCAACCAGCCACTCAGAACGGAAAACCAGACACACTATCGAGGCATTCGGAGTACCGCCCTGAAAAGAGAGGGGTAGAAAAACAGCCGATAACCACGGTTTTGGGGAAAAATCACTTCGAAGAACAACTAACGCGATCGTTCATCTGCTCCTCGGCGTGGCTGGCATCACTCCCATAAAGAAGGTGGACAGAGGAATTCCTGGCAAACGACAGGGAAGAAGGGAAAAAGGACGAAGCCTATGAACAGGCGAGGAAACAGGAAGCGGCGACGGAAGACCCGTCGGCGAAGGACGGAAAGGTCAGGGAATTGAGCTGCGAAAACGACCTACTGTACAGATGGAACCTGCTCTGGGTACCAAAGGGACTGGTGCAGAGGATTATGGAATCAGAACATGACAAAAAGGTGGCCGGACACATGGGTCAGGATAAGACCATCAAGCTAATCCGACGAAACTTCTGGTGGCCAAAAATGAAAGAATGAATCATTGACTTTGTCAGAAGCTGCCTGGAATGCCTGCAGAATAAGGTGTCCCGACACCAACCCTACAGGCTGTCCTCCCTGCTAGAGTTGCTGTATGCCTCGTGGTAATCCATAGCAATGGACTTCACTACGGAACTCCCAGTCTCGGAAGGCTGTGACCAGCTATGGGTGATCATTGACCGATTCACCAAGATGGCACACTTTCTCCCCTTGAGAACGGAGGGAAAGACAGTGGCAGATCAGGCCGTCATCTTCGCCCGAGAGGTATGGAAGTATCACGGCCTCCACACTGATATCGTGTCAGACCGCGACTCCAGGTTTACCTCGGAAACCTGGAAGGAGTTCCTACAACTCTCGGAAATCCGGCTCCGAATGTCAACCGCGTTCCATCCGCAGACCGACGGCCAGACGGAGCGGCTCAACCAGACGATCGAAGCCTACCTCCGAGCATTTGTCAGCAAGGAACAGGACGACTGGGTACACCTGCTGCCGATGGCCAAGTTCGCCTACAACAACTCGACCACCACGGGCAATGGTATGTCTCCGTTCTACGCTAACTATGGCCTCCACCCGGCAGCCATGGACCCCACGTCAACGGAACCTCTGAACCCAGCGAGCCAAGTCTACGCCCACTGGATGCACGCTGTGCACGACTAATCCCGGAAAGGGCTAGAAGACGCTCAGGAGCAAATGTGCCAATACACCGACCCAGCGCGAAAGGAACCCCCAGTAAACCAAGTAGGAGACTTGGTGATGCTCAACGGACGCAGCATCAAAACGCGCCGCCCCTTGAAGAAACTGGACTACAAAAATCATGGTCCCTTCCAGATCGAGAAAATCGTCTCCCCCCTGGCCATCCGCCTCACGCTGCCCCGGAAATGGAAGATCCACAACGTCTTCCACGTCTCGCTGCTCGAACCCTACCGAACCAGTGAGCACCGAGCACCACCGGACCCGCCAAAGGTGCTTCGAGAGGCGGACGACATCGAACAGTCAGAGGAATACGATGTCGACGAAGTTATGTCCTCGGTCGAACGCGGCTGGGGAAATAACAAAAGGATCCTATACCTAGTCAAGTGGCTCGACTATCCGGAATGCAAGGATTGCACGGAAGAACCATTTGACAACTTTTCAGTAGGCCTCATGGAGAAACTCCAAGAGTTTCACCGACGAAATCCAGATGCGCCGAGGGACTACCGGCTCACCGAGGGCTAGACCAGTTCCACTGAGGACCTGGCGGTAGCAGGCTGAATCGGCGGAGGACTTCAGTACCAAAACACTAGGAAACCAACAAAAAGACCCACTTCTCGGGCAGCCACAAAAAAGCCCCCGACCCAGCGCCTGACGGGGAGTTCACGCGAACGAAAAATGGTTCAGAGTCAGGAAAACCGTTCAGAACAGACGCGTCGACCTCTTGGCGACCGACGCAGATCGGCAGAACCGGTGCGGGCGGCACATAAGCAGTGAAGTGAGTCCCCGACAGTGCTGTCACTGCTTCAGCATACTAGTCTCCCCCCAGAAGGACGTGGGTGTGGTCACTGCCGAGTATACAGGTTACTAGCACGAAGGACACCATGCCTCTCCCGATTACCTGTGCTGACCGCAACTCTGGAACCCCACCGAGCCGTCCAAGTCTTGACGTAGCGTGGTGGCGAGTACGACTCAATATGATACGACAGTATGAGTACGTACCGGCCTACTCAGAGGGCCCAGTCATTCCGACGGATTACAGAGTCCTGTCCTGATCCGGTGACTGGGAGGGCTGTAGGGGTGGAGGACTACAGTCACAGTAAGTGGCGCCACAAAGGTCACGACAACTACATTACAAAAGTTATCCCATGAAAAAACACCCATCCAGAAAGAGACAAGGCTACCTAGATAGACAAGATGGTGTTAGCACTCGGGACGAGGCTAAGGGGGAGGGGAGGTAGTGTTACACCTGAAATATCTCGAGTACGTAGCTAAAGCTAGGGAAAGGTACGTAAGGATGACAGAACGTACCCAGAGAGTCTAGGAGGGAGATAAGGTCCGGAGATGAGCTTATGGCCGAGACGGACCTAAGACACATATCTCCAGAGGTGAGGGGAAGATTGCAAACGGCGAGATGTTTGGGCTATGACCCCTCCCCCAAAAAGGAGGGGATGCCAAGTCACCTGCTGATGGCGTACGGACCACCGGACTTGGGCTACGACCCCTCCCCCGAAAGGAGGGGATGCCACGTCGCCTGCTGATGGCGCACGGAAGAGAGTCCGGTAGGGAAAGAAACCCGCCCGCTTGCATGAAACCTCATCTCCCCTTATCTACACCCTGCCAGGGCCAATGAGTCGCCCACGGGGTCCATGCACCTCGGGGGAATCCAAATCCGAGTCACCATTTCTCATGCCGGCACCACTCAGATATAAGACAAGAGGTTTTTCGCTCCGAACGGAAGAATAACAGCACGAACATCCTCACCAACACTACCACCGAACCCACACACAAGATCTAAGATTATTCTGTTGTGAATTATCGAAAGTAGCCTGATTACCTTTGATTCTATCAGCACTCCGGTTACTCTACAACCCCAGTGTCACATGCGCGTCCTCGCCGGACGCGTTCTCACCGGACGTGTCCTGACCAGGCTCGGCATACGACCTTTTGGCAGACTCGGCGGTCGCCACGCTCGGTAGACTAAGCACACATAGTCTCCGCAGGCTAGAGGTTCTGTGCACGTGCTCTCTATGGGTGTGTTTTAGATAGGTTTTGTATTGGCAGGTTGAGTGGGCACTGGGTGCAAGCAAGGAAAACTTCCTGTAGAACAGGTAGGTTTAGCTTGAAGTAAGTGACTGGAATAAGTGTGTAGGCAGTACGTTGTTGCAGAGTTGTTCCTAGTATCACTGATAATGAAGATGATGCTGGTGTGGAATTCTGTTGGAGGAAGGAGGTCGGAGACCGCATGTAGTATGTATCAATGGATTATTGCACTAGTGAATCTGACACTGACTAAGCGCAGAGTGCACTATGGGCGCACCAAGACTTCCAAGCACGGCGCTAAACAATTTTAAAAGTAGGACTCTTATCTGGGTTTATAAGGCAGGAGGGCCAGCGAGTAGATGGAAAGACCTTGAAGGTATGAAGCTCCAGAGGGTATTTCCAGCAAAGTCGGTGGTGGGAGTAAAGAGTTGTTTGGCCGCGCGCGAAAATTTTGCGGTGGAGGAGTGGATAATATGCTATTTCGTTCAAATGCGACTAAGGACTGCAGCCTATAAGCCACCTTGCCAAACCACCCCCCGACGGCAACTGTGAAAGGGTGGGCACCAACACAGGGGATCTGGCTGGACCCACTGCTCACACTCAAGGACCACCATTCCATCTGGCTGAAGGGAGAAGAAGGCAATGGGGCAGCTATGAATTCCCCGTCACTGTCCACCGGCCGCACCGCCGGCCGCACCATCGCCCGTTGCGGCACCCCTGGGCCGCCCGCCCTGGCCTCTGCCGAAAAGATATGAAGCAAGCTCACGTCTGAGCCGGCGAAGACACGGTGAGAACACACTACATCAGGCCCAGAGAGGGCACGAGTAGCCCCGCTGGACTGTTGGTTTTCACAAGCGCACCTGTGTACACGTGCCAAAACCACTGTAAGGTAGTGTTTCCACGCAAGTCCGGCCACCCGACATCAGTCCTGAGCGGCTCTTGCCCACCATCTCGCTGTTAGCTGAGGAGGATTCTACATCGATCAAAGAGTGTTTGATAAGGGGGTTAATCGAAGAATAGTACACTGTCGACAGACATTATCCTGTACTTAATCTCCACATCCATAAGGTAGCTATCCGGTCATAATCCTTCAGTTGACTGAGTATTTCAGCCGTCTAATGCACCCTTTCCAACCTCTCTACCCATCCAAGGAATGATCTTCTATTTGGCATCTGTGTCCTCCCCACTCGACCACTCGCTCTTAGTCGCAGGCTCAGATCCAGACTCCTCATCAAATTCTTCGTCATTACCCCTGCCACCCTCAGGATTATCATCCGACTTCTCAGATGATGACTAGGCACAAATCTCACTGACTCGGCGGTCATGCGCAATTGTCTCCTCCATCAACCATAGTGATATGTACTTGAACGCAGAGAATCCCAGCTTCTGGTCTTGTAGACAATCATGCTCGGGAGAGGGGGTGGTGCCGCTGGGAGAATTATCGACTTCGCCAGTGTTAGTTCGGCAGCTTATTTTGGCGTTGTTGCCGCTTCCACCGAAGTCTTGATGGTCGTCATTGTCGTCGTTATCGCCATCTTCATCCTCCTCGAGATGGTGTTGAGGGTCGCCACTTCTTTTACTCATCGACAGCTGTGGGTGACCAGATCTCTTGCGCTTGCGGTCTCCACGCACCCTGGCCTTTCGCGCTGAATCCGTCTCCCCCAGTCCAGCTACTGCGATCATACCCCAGAGAATATGATGTAGCTCCAGGAGTAAAGGGTGTGGGAGTGGATACTTCTTCGGATCGGTGGTATAGAACCGGAATCTATCGTGATTGTTGTTACACCCAGCGCGCTGGTGACACCCCAAGACATGCAATTAGTATGACTAGCCGGACTCAATCTGAGGATTGAGGCCGAGTGAGATTTCATGAGTGAAAGTCACAGGCTGGGGCGAGCTCTG
>Ga0307516_10008744_pt1 | contig 11385 bp, 17 predicted proteins | sample 19_EM_MG_FD_203310 | JGI IMG/M metagenome (GOLD analysis project Ga0307516, IMG submission 203310) | Populus trichocarpa ectomycorrhiza microbial communities from riparian zone in the Pacific Northwest, United States - 19_EM | ecosystem: Host-associated > Plants > Roots > Unclassified | place...
AAAATGTATCAAACACCGTGAATTTGTGAATGTACGCGTCCGGAAAACAAACCATCGGATTGTGACAATAGGTTCAGGTGCGTACGCCCGCACTGCCCATTCATGGGAGTCGAGACACCAACTGTATTAGTTGCTAATACTTAGGAAACCTTACAGGAGTATGACCAGTCGTACCGGAGCTTGGGAAGCTTACCGGAGCTAGGAAAGCTACCGGAGCATCGGACGCTGGCAGGGGTTACCGACGTGCTCGCTTAAATTTTCACTTTTTTCCTGATGGATTGGGACGTTGTTTGGAGCGAGCGGGTGTCTCTTGGCGGTGGCACGGGATCACCAGCCAGGATCTCAGCAGCGGAGAGCATTGAAACGAGTGTTGATGAGCAAAGGGGGGGTGTGTGTAGAGGGGTGATGTGTACACGGGTGAAGTGTCAGAGAAACCGTAACAGAAGACCCTCCCAGTCGACGAGCACAACCCCTGCTAGAACAATGCTGACTCATCGATCCTCATTTCTGGTCCCGGTTCTGACTGCCCAGCCCCCAATCACCACCACCACCATCACCACCCCCACCATCACCACCCGGTCGCGCTCCACGGCATCGGCATCGGCAAGGATACCCGGTCCCCCGCCACGGCACCCGCTCCCACCACACCTTCTCGGCGGTCGCACGTTCTGGCGTGCGCTCTCACCACCACCACCTCCACTTCTCGGCGGCCGCTGCGGCTGGTCGGAGCCCATCGGAACTTATAGTCGTCGCGTCTTCCTCTCCTCCCCGAACCGCACATCCCAAACCCTCCGCCATTGACATTCCCAATCTCTATCTCAGCTCTCGATGTCGCATGCCAACTCAGCCCCGATCAACACCCCCGCCTCGCCGTACAGCACGGCAGGCCCTAAATCCCCGCGTGTCGATAGGCGTACTCTGCGGACGGTGCCGAGTACAGGCTGCCGTCGTCGGGTACGATCTTCACCCTGACGATGCCGTCAGAGGACTCTTCAGCGAACACAAACATATCGCCAATCAAAGAACTGGTTACAGGCTACGCATTGAACATTCCCACTGCGGATGTGGCGGTTCCCAAGCCTACCCGCAGCCAACCTCAGCCACCGAATATGGAGCCTGCTGGCCCCGTTGGCGAGTCGCACCGGGACCTTACCATTACCGATTCGACGCCGTACTGTAAAGAGCACAGATTCGCGCTCTCATTCACTTTCCCCACTACCCCAGGCGTCGACCCACCTCGGCCTGCGGTTCCACAGAAGCAGCCCTGCGCCGTGTGTGTGTGCATGACCACTGGCAGATCAAGGAGCAGCTGCGGCTGGCCCGTGGGAATCAGGAGGTTGGCCCGCGGAAGCTGGCCGAGGTGGAGCAGCCGGATACCGGGCGGCAGCTCCTTGAGGCCGAAGAACAGCGTCGTGCTGAATCCCGCCATTGACGCCTAGATCGCCCTACTTACTCGCTTCCATTGTGTAACGGCGGCCGCGGGAGCGGAAAAAGTCCAAAGTACTCTGATGGGCTCGAGGAGCGGCAGTACCGCGGAGGAACGGGCAACGTCGACTTGACGGGTGGCAGACGGGAGTGAGCGACGCAGAAAGAGCGCCGCCGAAACAGAAGAATCGGAAGAAATGGAAGAAATGGCGAGGAGGTTTTATTGATCGGATAGGATACAAGAGGTTGCATGAGAGAGAAAGAAGAAGAAGAGACAACACGAAGAAGAAAGGCCTCCTTATATACATGCGTACCCATACTCATACTCACGCAAGTCACCTACGTACTCGCGCTCACTTCTTTCATGCAACAGAACCCAAAACCGGCGAACCTTCTAACCCCAATGCGTTCCAGAGCGATGTGCCGTCCCAGTCGGCGAACCTCCCAAACGCTGGGATCAAGCAACCAAGCCCAATCCTTACAAACGCTGATACTTGTGCCGTTACACCACATGTGAGGCTAGGACGTCCGCGTAATGCCTCTCCCCAGGTCTCTTGCCAACATTAAGCGGGAGATCTCCGAGAAGAAGTGGGAGGTAGGCCGGACCACCAAACGAAGTACCTGTCAAAAATATTCGAGTGATAGGGTGTGTAGGAACTCCGTTGCTTGATCTTTTCACCATAGCGAGAGGACCGCTCTCTATATATACATGCAGAAGCAAGCCCATTTCCCATCACCGATGTCGCCGGTGGCGGCTTGCCACGTCACCAGTGGCGAGTTGCCGCCTCCGCCACCTGATGACTTTCGGACGCAACTGAGCGCCGCAGCCTCGTCAAGCCTAGGCTGGCCCTCGACCCATATATCTGACACTTCCCCTCATACGGAAGAGCAGCAGAGAATAACTGTGAAACAAGAGAAATGACAGTGAAACCACAAGTCCTCGGATGCCTCGTTAAAACTCGTAACCATGTAAAAACCCACGCAGTATACCCCACGGACATAGGAGAAAGAGTGCATTCTCCAAGGAAAGTAAGGAAAGAGAAACAAAAACTGTTTAACCAACTGCCACATGATTCACCAGGAGCTTCCCCTGGATACCAGGCCGATTTCCAAGCTGGTCCTTAGGATGATCTGTCTATCGTTAGCCAATAGGCGCGCGCAGCAGCTCTACCGAGCGCGTACGACGGCCACATCAACATCAGGCGCGCACAGCAGCTCCACCGAGCGCGTACAACGGCCACATCAACATCTGGCGCACACAGCAGCTCCACCGAGCGCGTACGATGCCCACAACAACAATAGGTGCCCACAGCAGCGCTGCATCGCCGAGGGGTTTCAGAAAAAGGGAGAAGAAAGGGAAAAGGCGTACCAGTAAATAGCTATAAGCCGTGAACCACGACCTCATCCGAGTAGCCCCTATCGTTCACCTGGGCAGTCTGTGCTGAGGCTCTCTGAGACCATCTTTCCTTCCTCAGTCTTTCTGCGTCTTGCTTCAACCAGCAGTCCGCCTCCTTGTGTCCTTCTCGTGTGCAGTAGAAGCATCGTAGTCCTGAATCGTCTGGCCTTTCATAGGGCTTGCGACCTCTGTGACCACTAACTCCCCGTCGCTTGCCATGGTGACAAGTTGTTGCTGCAAGCGCTTGAGTGGTGGTACTGGTGATGTTCAGGTTCGTACTAACTTGGTCGTTACGGAGTGCCATCGATGCTTCGGTGTCAATTACCATTGTGGTGACGGCATCCAGAGTAAGTTCGGCGGCAGGCTTGTTCTCAATGATGCCGGCGATAGTGGTGAACGTCTCTGGGAGAGTGGATATGAGGTGACCGATCAGGACATTATTGGACTTACGTTTTTGGGAACCAGCGAGCGGTTTACGAATATCTGTTAAAATTTAGAGTGGAGATATACGATGAAACTGAGGTGCCCAGCTTCATTGTAGTCTTGTGGAAACGTCGAACGGTCGTAAGTCGTCCTGACAGTGAGGCTGAGATATCGAATGCCAGACGCAGGGCAGTCCACACGTGGTCGGGTTCCTCGTTGGGGAGGTTGTCGATCAGGGACCGTGTGGTTTCATCTGATGACGTGTATATCAGCGAGTAGGCCTGTCCGGAGCGGCGGCGAAAGTCACATAGCTGAGCGGTTGCGACCACATTCAGGGGTGCTTCCATTCCGCTGACGATTACAAATACGTCTACTGCAATAAAAAAGGCCTTGAGTGAGCGCTTCCAGGAGTGGTAGTTGTGATCGTTGAGCATCTCCGTTGAGCCGTGCTTGCAGGTGAACTTCGTGGATTCCATATTGTGAGGTTCGGATCTTTGAAGGATAACGATGGGTTGTGTTGCGGATTGGGCGAGCGTTCAATCCGGGCTCATAACCTGTTGCAATATCTCACTCGTTCTGCTTTGTCATGTGTCGAATCACGTCATTTATGCATCAGGAAAAAAATTCTGGGTCCGGATGCTGCATACGCACTAGACGCACGGACGCAACCTGGCAAGATGAGATAGTCTGCGCCCGGGCGACGCATGTCAGCGCACATGCCGTTCCGAACGACATACATATGCCAGGGCATCTGCCGTCCGGACGAGGACTGTCAGGGCATTTCCCTTCTGGACGTAGAATGTCACGGCAAATTTCTTCCGGACCCAGATTGTCAAAGCAAATGTCGTCCGGACGACGCGTGGCACAGCATCTGCCTTTCGGACGAGGAGTGTCAGGGCATTTCCCTTCTGGACGCAGAGTGTCAAGCCAAATTTCTTCCAGAGGCAGTGTGTCAAGGCAAATATCGTCTGAGGGCCGGTTCCTATTGGATGTGATAATCAGGGTGCTCTCAAGCTGATCACTTCCGGAGTTGTACGCCAAAAATCGAAGCATATCGATGTCAAGTATCACCATGTCCATGATGTGCAGTAGCGAGGATTAGTCCAGTTTCAATATGTCACCTCCGTTGCCAATCCGGCCGATCTGCTCACGAAACCATTGGCTGCACCCCGACATGAACAGCTGCTGCAGCTCTCCGGCTTGACACAGCATTCGTCAGATCTCTGGCAAGAAAGAGGGGGTGCCACAGATCCCCGGCAAGGAAGAGGGGGTGCCACGGATCCCCGGCAAGGAAGAGGGGGTGCCACGGATCTCCGGCAAGGATGAGGGGTTGCCACGGATCTCTGGCAAGGTAGGAGGAGCGAGAACGACATAGAGTAGCAAGGAACGGAATGGACGGGTTGATTGAATTGGGTTTGTTGTTTCTGATTTCGATTTGGTATTTGATTTGATTGACTTGGTATTGTTGGAGTCGACACTCTTTTTCCTGATAGCAGATGTTTTTTTCCCTCAGGGTTTTCACTGCACAGGTTTTGATGAGGTCGACGGGAACGGGGTAATGGATGTTCTGAATTTTTGTTCTTTGCATTTGGTCCTTTAGAAAAAAGTCTCAGCGCGAGAAGAGGGGGTTTGTTGGAAAAGCTTCTCGACGCTGAAGGCACGGCGCTGATACTGACTAGAGTTGAGCGGGCGGCGTTGCTGGGGGAGCGCACGCCGGAGGAGCTAAAAGGGAGCCGAATGGTGACAAAGCGGGGAAGCAGCAAGATGTACTTTGTGTTCTGCTCTGCCTTTCGAGTTCTGTACTTCTACATACTACAACATAGAAAAACCAAAAAGGATTGTCCCCCCAGAATCCTCACCGTGAAAAATCTCATCACTCTCTCTCTCCCTTCTTTTACCTACCACTGCGAATAGAAGAACTCCATCGAGCCGGGAGAAGTATCGAGAACGCACACACACACACACAAAACGGCCATAACCTTTCAACAAATTCTTCTCTTCCTTGATCTTATGTTCTTGGGACAGGCCTGGGCGGATGCGAGGGGGACGTTGCAACGTGCCGCCTCGCGCGGATAGCGGACGGGAAAGCTGGATAAAAATCGCGCCGCCGCAGTCTAGATAGGCTCTATGCGAGTGCGAATAAACAAATAATGTGGGTATGTAGGCAAGTGTGAGAGAGCGAGCCTCATTGATCGCATACGATCCTATTAGGTCATGGCGATGCATAGTGAGGATAGATCCAGGTCGAATTTGTCGGATCTTGATATGACGACGTTAGCCTGCTTAGCGAAAGCAATCAACGGTACCTCATGTAGGTCGGTAACACTTAACCACAGTTAAAACAGTTGAAATCGAGTCCACCGAGTCAATCAATTCAAGAGCCAGCTGCCTAACGTCTCATACCTGCTGCATACCCGCCCACACTGCCCGCCACAGTTTGCCTTGCCAGCCCACTCTTTTTTACCATGTACCGGATGTAAACCAATCCATCACAAGGTAAGTAACCCCAGAAGGATAGGTGGGAAACGGACAGTATGTAATTCGCTAGTATCTCCGTAGGTCACATGCGAACGATGATGAAAACAAAAAATATCTGCTTATATGTGCTGCTTTTAAAATTCCCATCCCATGGAGTCTCCTACATTCAATTGTCGGCGGCCGACCATGCTCGCTGCCACACGCTGGCATGATCACCACCATAGGGAGTCAGGTTCTAACGATGAGGAGGGATCTGCCACGTTGGTGAAATCATCGTGAATATAATCAAAACCATCTATTCACCACACCTATCAGCGACCACGAGGCCTTGCCGGTTCGGGATCATTGATGATGGCCATCGAATACACAGGAATCCGGGCACCAACCGCTAGTACAACCATGATGACGCCGACAATTATTATCAGAAACCTGTTCAACTCACTTAGCGACGCCTGGAAACAATACTGCAAGTGGGATTCCTACCACAACAGCGTCGTCGAGTGCCAAACAACAAATCTGGGCCTAGAGCTGCCACAGGACCGATCGTATGCATGGGAGGCGATGAAGATTCGATGCCAGGGTTATATACGGGTGCCCGTGCACGCGCCTGAGTGTAGGCGGGGGGCGGCATACTCAGCTCCCCGCGTTCTGCATCCCTCTCGGTTGTGCGGGTGAAATTCTTTATGCTGGTGACCTGGAGGAGGCACATTGTAGCCGGAGCTTGTCAACAGTATGGTGTTGTTGGATCGATGACAGAGTCAGAGGAAAATGGAGGTGCTGAGTGTTTATAAAGTCGGGGGGGCTTTGCAGGCTTACTATAGGCAAGGGAGGGTAAAAAAATAATTAGTTTTCCTGCTGACGTGTATCAAAATGGTCAAAATACGTAATTTTCACGTCGTGTTACGATAGCAATATCTATACGTATAGCGGAAAAACCAAGTTTTTTTTACCACCCTTGACTATACCGCTTATGTATTTGTTTGCTTCAGGTGAGTCAGGGCTAAGTGTAGATAGACACTAGGTGTTCGCGTTTAGCTTGCCCGATCGCATGCCACGGTTGGATGCGATAGTTCTGAAAACACCCCTACAGCCACCAACCTTTCCAAACAAACATGTACAAAGAAACAAGCACCAAAGCAAAGGGTAGGAGGTGGTCGCCGCTACTTCTCTCATCGCTGCACACCAAACACCCAACGCATAAGCCCCCGCTCCGTCTCGACACCTCTCTCCCACTTGACATAATCTTCATAGCGACCCTCGCCCTTGAACTGCGAGGCTTCCCAATCAACGAGCACCACTGGGCGATCCTCACAGATCTCAGCGAGAACATTGCGTTCGACCAGATCGCCGTGAAGAACACCACACTCATGGACCTTTTGCAGCGCGGCAGCGGCGCCAACTGTCAGCTCTCTCTTCTCTAGGGCCGAAAGAGAGGAGGTATCGACACTCGGGATATCGACAAGCTCCAGCAGCAGGAACAGCTCGTCTTCGTAGCTGGCGTTGCAGTAAGTGAAGACGCCGAAGCATACGGGAAGGATGTCTTTCTGCAGATGCAATAGCGCCGCGTACGCGCGTAGCTCGTTGATAAGGTAGGCTTGATTTTCCACGGGGAACCGTTTGATCACACAGGGCAACCGTGCTTCCGAGCCATCGTCGCTTTGTATGTTAAGTTCTCCCACAATCAAACGATTCTCTTTCAGTGTGTAAAGATAGCGGGCTGTGATGGCCGCATGCGTGGAGAGGATGTTGGGTGGTGAGATTGTCAAGGAGAGAGTTCGGGCATCAGCGGCATTGGTGTTGTTTCTTCTGGGGTTGATGCCGCTGCCGCCGCTGCCGCTGCCACCACTGTCGCTGCCGCTGCTACAGCAACTTCTGGTGTCAGATGGCACTGGCTCTCCACAATTGTTGCCGGAATCCAGTATGCACTGAATGCAACCTTTGACGTCATGACATGTTTCTCTGTTGGTGTAAACCCTATCAATAATCACCTCTTCAAAGGAAGCCACGGAAGAGCGAGCATTGATCCGTGTGACGCGCTTGAAAGAGAGATCAACCACGTCTTGAAGATCAATGTGAGCAGCTGGCTGATTCGGCACCGGGAGCTCTGCTGAAATCTTGTGCGACCGCGTGGGTCTGCCCGAACGAGTGGTAGTACCTTTGGGATCGTCACCAAACACCAGAGTATAGGAGGGTTGCCGGACAGTTACTGGATGACTGAGAGGAGGATATAAGCCGAGGTCGAGCAGGGCATGCCAAGCTGCGAATACCAGGAGACGTCGGATGGTCCATTCTTGGGTCTGACCAATCGGAGAAGGCGGGGTGTCATCAGCTGTCAATGTAGATCCACTGTGTGCAGGCTGTGCGATCGTGAGAGCGTTCATTGCCGATGTTTTCTGTTCGATGGGGGTTGCCGTATCCGCAGCGGGCGCCAAAGCAGTGATATATCTGATCTCCTCGTCCCCCGGGTCGGGTAAAAGAAAGAAGAATGCGCAGCGCTCATCCATCAAGACAATTCGCCGGCAGCCAGAATAGATAGCGTACTTCCGCAGCTGCCTCGTCATGCGAATCCAGTTGTCGCTCTGGTCGTGAGGGGAGCATACCGATTCCCTAGCTCCCCACACCATACTGGGACCCTTGAACTCGATCAGCACGTCTGGGATATTCGTCGCGCCCGTTCCGCTGCCGTAACACCGGCAAAACGACATGTCTGGCATCGCACGATGCCCAGCCAGGGGGCCAGCTCGAATGGGCCTCTCGATCATAATAACCCAGTCGAAATTTCGAGACGCCGGTTCAGGGAGCATCTCCATGACCACAGGTCGCACAGCATCAACCATCATTGCGCTGGTAAACGCCCGCATGTCGGCTTCATTGTTCATACTGTAACCGAAACTGACACCCACCCTGACAGGGACAGGGTGGTTACTAGAATGGCCAGCGAAGTCGACAACGCGACTCATCCTGGCGATGTAATCATTAAAACGGGAGACGATGTTGTTGCCGAAAGGAGTGAGGCAGTCGGTAGTAAATTCTTCGAAGGTCGCATTGACTGCGGCGGATTGGGACGTTGTTTGGAGCGAGCGGGTGTCTGGTGGCGGTGGCACGGGATCACCAGCCAGGATCTCAGCAGCGGAGAGCATTGAAACGAGTGTCGATGTGCAAAGGTGGGGGTGTAGAGGAGTGATGTGTACATGGGTCAGGTGAAGTGTCATAGAAACTGTAACAGAAGACCCTCCCAGTCGACGAGCACAACCCCTGCTAGAACACTGCTGACTCATCGATCGCCCAGCCCCCAATTACCACCACCACCATCACCATACGGTCGCGCCCCACGGCATCGGCATCGGCAGTTCCCCGCCACGGCACCCGCTCCCTCCACACCTTCTCGGCGGTCGCACGTTCTGGCGTGCACTCTCACCACCACCACCTCCACTTCTCGGTGGCCGCTGCGGCTGGTCGGAGCCCGTCAGAACTTATAGTCGTAGCGTCTTCCCCTCCTCCCCGAACCGCACTTTCCAAACCCTCCGCCATTGACATTCCCAATCTCTATCTCAGCTCTCGATGTCGCATGCCAACTTAGCTCCGATCAACACCCCCGCCTCGCCGTACAGCACGGCAGGCCCTAAATCCCCGCGTGTCGATAGGCGTACTCTGTGGACGGTGCCGAGTAGGAGCAATTCAGCGCACGACGTGTTCCAGTTCCCCGCCATGTCGCTTGACGAGCCACTCACACTGTCTATCGAGCGGACTCCATCGCAACACAAGAAGAAAGATCCGTCCGAAGAACCCCACGTGCAGCTGTGGACACCGTCCAGGGAGCCGACGCGACGGCTCAGGCTGCCGTCGTCGGGTACGATCTTCACCCTGACGATGCCGTCAGAGGACTCTTCAGCGAACACAAACATATCGCCAATCAAAGAACTGGTTCCAGGCTACGCATTGAACATTCCCACTGCGGATGTGGCGGTTCCCAAGCCTACCCGCGGCCAACCACAGCCACCGAATATGGAGCCTGCTGGCCCCGTCGGCGAGTCGCACCGGGACCTTACCATTACCGATTCGACGCCGTACTGTAAAGAGCACAGATTCGCGCTCTCGTTCACTTTCCCCACTACCCCAGGCGTCGACCCACCTCGGCCTGCGGTTCCACAGAAGCAGCCCTGCGCCGTGTGTGTGCGGATGACCACTGGCAGATCAAGGAGCAGCTGCGGCTGGCCCGTGGGAATCAGGAGGTTGGCCCGCGGAACCTGGCCAAGGTGGAGCAGCCGGATACCAGGGGGCAGCTCCTCGAGGACGAAGAACAGCGTTGCGCTGAATCCCGCCAGAAGACCTGGAAGCGCGAGGACATGCGGCTGGCGTCGTTGCTCAAAGCAAGAGGAGGGTGACGTCTCTGCAGGGGTCTCAACAGTCCGGCCAGGTCTTTTCTGCGAGATGCAGTCCACGTTAGTCCACGGCCCATGGGCTCACCAGCTTTTTTGGCGCTGGCCTGGTCTGGACCGGGTCGGCCGGCCGGCCGGGAGAACGAGGGAGATTTTATGAATCACTAGCGTCTTACCACATCTTGGGCGACGAGTGGGCTGGGAGCTCTCGGACACAACCACAACAACACATATAAAATTTAATATACCCTGAAGAGCACTGGGAAGATAAGGCGAACACGATTATTCAGAAATTCTGTTAATCAGAGAAGAAATGGTGGAACTGTAAGCGAAATTCGGTTGGCATTTCTTATGTTGTGGTTGGGTTTCCTGTTACTAGGAGCTTTCGACCACCACAACAACATATAAAATCGTATATACCCTGAAGAGCACCGGAAAGATAAGGCGATGAAGACTATTCAAAAATTCTGTTAACAGGAGAAGAGATGGTGGAGTTTTAAGGGAAATCTGGTCGCAATTCATGGGTTGTGTGTGGGTTTTCGGGTTTTGGGCTACAGCTAACCTGTTACTGGAGCTTTCGGCCACCACCACAACAGCAGACAGAAAATCGTACATGCCCAGAAGAGCACAGGGAGGATAGGGCGAACAGGAGCATCTAAAAAATTTGTTAATTGGAGAAGAGATGGTGGAGCTGTCATGTGTGACAATATATTTTTTTAACCACTACACAGTAGGCCACGAGGAGCTATGTTGCCTGTCGAGCCACCAGGTACACGGAAGTCAGGATTTGACAGTGTGCATGTGCGTCCGAGACTCTCTGGTCCAACGCAGGTCTTGGTGGAGCGAGATTTCGAGCGGGGACAATCTCTATTGCTATGTTGAAGGTTTTAAATGTACAGAACTAAAACCACAATACAAAGTACATATTGCTGCTTCCCCGCTTTATCCCCATTGGGCTCCCTGCTTCTGCTAGCTCCTCCGGCGTTCGCTTCTCTAGCAACGGCGCCCGCTCAGCTCTTCTAGACAGGCCGGGCTCTCAACTCTAACGACCACAGCGCCGTGTGTCCAGCGGTGGGAAGCTTTTCCAACAATGATACGTGCTGGTGGTGTCATCAACCAGGGGCCACAAAAACACGGGAACATCTGTTCAAGATATGCTGTAACGGCGGCGGTTCTCCAAGGTACTCGAGTGAGTTCTGGTGACTCCAGCGAGAGCGGGAGCGGAAGCGGGGGGGGGAACGGGAACGGGAACGCGAATGGAACGGGAACGGGAAGGGAACGGGA
>Ga0307516_10008745_pt1 | contig 11385 bp, 4 predicted proteins | sample 19_EM_MG_FD_203310 | JGI IMG/M metagenome (GOLD analysis project Ga0307516, IMG submission 203310) | Populus trichocarpa ectomycorrhiza microbial communities from riparian zone in the Pacific Northwest, United States - 19_EM | ecosystem: Host-associated > Plants > Roots > Unclassified | place...
CAGTGCAGCACCGCGGTGAGCCTGTTCTTGAAGCCGACCAGGTAGAGCAGGTGCACCGCCAGCCACATCAGCCAGCCGAGGAACCCGGAGACCCGCAGCTTGCCGACGCTGGCCACCGCCGAGAACCGGGAGATGGTGGCCATGCTGCCCTTGTCGAAGTACTTGAACGGACCGGCGGGCTCCTTGCCGGCCAGCCGGCGCTTGATCTGATCGGCCGCATACCGGCCGCTCTGGATCGCCACCTGGGCGACGCCGGGGAGCTGGTTCAGCGAGATCATGTCGCCGACGGCGAAGATCTCCGGGTGCCCGGGCAGCGTGCAGTCCGGGTTGACCTTGACCCGGCCGGCCCGGTCGGTCTCGGCGCCGGCCTGCTCGGCCAGCCGGCGGGCCAGCGGCGGGGCGGCCACCCCGGCGGCCCACATCTTGGTCATCGACTCGATGCGCTGGTGCCCGCGCTTGGTGTCCACCTCGATGCCGGTGGCGTCCACATCGACCACCTTGGTCTCCAGCTCCACCTCGACGCCGAGCAGGTGCAGCCGGCGCAGCGCGCGGGTGGACAGGTGGTCGCCGAAGGTGTTCAGCACCGCGTCGAGCGCGTCGATCAGGATGATCCGGGCCTTGCGCGGGTCGATGTGCTTGTACTGCCCCGGCAGGTTGCGGTGGGCCAGCTCGGCGATCTGCCCGGCCATCTCGACACCGGTCGGCCCGGCGCCGACGACCACGAAGGTGAGCCAGCGCTCGATGTCGGCGGGGTCGGTATGCAGGTCGGCCAGCTCGAACGCGCCGAAGATCCGGGCCCGCAGCTCCAGCGCGTCGTCGATGCTCTTCATGCCGGGCGCGTGGTCGGCGAACTTGTCGTTGCCGAAATAGGACTGGGAGGCGCCCGCGGCGACGATCAGCGTGTCGTATTCGACGGTGTAGTCGATGCCGGGCGCCTGGACCGCGACGGTCTTCGCCGCCACATCCACGTCGCGGACCCAGCCGAGCTTCACGTCGACGTTGTCCTGGCGCCGGAGGATCTCCCGGATCGGCGGGGCGATCTCGCCCTCGGAGAGGATGCCGGTGGCGACCTGGTACAACAACGGCTGGAACAGGTGGTAGGCCGTACCGTTGATCAGGGTGACGTCGACGTCGGCCCGGCGCAGCGCCTTGGTGGCGAAGAGGCCGCCGAAGCCGGCTCCGACGACCACTACCCGGTGCCGGCGATCAGATCGTTCAGGCATCACAGTCTCCGATTGTCGTCGGCCTGCTCGTACGCTACCAACGACCGGCGCACACTTCGTCAGTCGGTGAGGATGGGGCGCAGGGCGTCGAGGACGGCCGGGTCCTCGATGGTGGAGGGGACCGGTTCCGCCGTGCCGTCGGCGATGCCGCGCATCGTGCGGCGCAGGATCTTGCCCGAGCGGGTCTTCGGCAGCCCCGGCACCACGTCCACCCGGCGCAGCGCCGCCACCGGCCCGATCCGGTCCCGGACCATCGCCACCAACTCGGCGCCGAGCCGCGCAGGGTCGATGTCGGCGCCGGACTTCAGGACCACGAAGCCGCGCGGCTGCTGACCCTTGAGCTGGTCGTGGACGCCGATCACCGCGCATTCCGCGACGGCCGGGTGGGCCGCCAGCACCTCCTCCATCGCGCCGGTGGACAGGCGGTGGCCCGCCACGTTGATGACGTCGTCGGTGCGGCCCATCACGTACAGGTAGCCGTCGGCGTCGAAGCGGCCGCCGTCGCCGGTCAGGTACGTGCCGGGGAACGCCGACAGGTAGGAGCGGACGTACCGTTCGTCGTCCTGCCACAGGGTCGGCAGGCAGCCCGGTGGCAGCGGCAGGCCGATGACGATCGAGCCGTCCTCGCCCGGCGGCACGTCGGCGCCGGACGGGTCGACCACCCGGACGCGGTAGCCCGGCACCGGCACCGACGGCGTGCCGGGCTTGGTGGGCAGCGCCTCCAGGCCGCGCGGGCTGGCGGCGATCGGCCAGCCGGTCTCGGTCTGCCACCAGTTGTCGATCACCGGTACGCCCAGCCGCTCCCCCGCCCAGCCGTACGTCTCCGGGTCGAGGCGCTCCCCGGCCAGGAACAGCAGCCGCAGGCTCGACAGGTCGTGCCCGGCGAGCAGCTTGCCCTCGGGGTCCTCCTTCTTGACCGCCCGGATGGCCGTCGGCGCGGTGAACATGACGTTGACCCGGTGCTGCGCCACCACCCGCCAGAACGCGCCCGCGTCCGGGGTGCCGACCGGCTTGCCCTCGTAGAGCACCGTGGTCGCGCCGGTGAGCAGGGGCGCGTACACGATGTAGGAGTGGCCCACCACCCAGCCCACGTCGGACGCGGCCCAGAAGACGTCGCCCGGGCCGGCCGCGAAGATCGCGCTCATCGACCAGCGCAGCGCCACCGCGTGCCCGCCGTTGTCGCGGACCACGCCCTTCGGGCGGCCGGTCGTGCCGGAGGTGTAGAGAATGTAGAGCGGGTCGGTCGCCGCCACCGGCACGCAGTCGGCGGGCTCGGCGCCGGCCAGGGCCGCGTCCCAGGTCAGGTCGCGGCCGGGCACCAGGTCGGCGACCAGTTGCGGGCGCTGCAGGATCACGCAGCGCGCGGGCCGGTGCGCGGCGAGGTCGATCGCCCGGTCCAGCAGCGGCTTGTACGGCACCACCCGGCTCGCCTCGACCCCGCAGGAGCTGGCGACGATCACCGTGGGCCGGGCGTCGTCGATGCGGGCGGCCAGTTCACCCGCGCCGAAGCCGCCGAAGACGACCGAGTGCACGGCACCGAGCCGGGCGCAGGCCAGCATCGCGATCACCGCCTCCGGCACCATCGCCAGGTAGATCACCACCCGGTCGCCGGGGCCGACCCCGAGCCGGCGCAGCGCACCCGCGAACAGCGCCACCTCGTCGCGCAACTCCCGGTACGTGTACGTGCGCAACGTCCCGGTGACCGGGCTGTCGTGGATCAGCGCCGCCTGCTCGCCCCGGCCCGCGGCGACGTGCCGGTCCAGGGCGTTGTGGCAGGTGTTGAGGCGGGCGTCGGGGAACCAGCGGTAGATCGGCGCGGCGGTGTCGTCCAGGATGCGGCCCGGCGGGCTGTCCCAGTCGATCGCCTCGGCGGCCTCGCGCCAGAAGCCCTCGGGGTCGCGGAGACTGCGGTCGTACGCCTGCCGGTAGTCACCCATGCAGCAAGGGTGACCACCGGCGGGCCGGTACGTCCAGAGGCGATCAGCTCTGCACGAACACCGCCGTGGTGCGGGCCGGCACGGTGAACGTGCCGGTGGCCCGGTCGAACGACGCCTGCTCGTGCTGCGCCGGGTGCGGGCCGACGGTCGCGCCCTTGAGCTCCGGAACCGTCTGGGTCGCCGCCGCCGGGGTGGCGTTGAAGACGACCGTGACCGACTTCCACCGGCGGTCGAGGCCGCACCCGTCCAGCCGCATGGTGATCACGCCGGGCGTCTCCGCGGCGCCGGAGAGCGGGAACGACAGGCGCTTCTGCACCTCGGCCGCGGTCGGCAGCCCGAAGACCGGCGACGACTTGCGGATCTCCAGCAGCTCCCGGTAGCGGACGTCGGCCAGGCTCACCGCGTCGCAGCCGGGCACCAGCTTCGGATCGGCCAGCAGCGGCTTGGCGTACGGCCACTTGGCCTCGTTGTCCGCCGCCGGGGGCAGGCCGCGGCCGAAGCCGTTGCCCTTGGCGCAGTCCCAGCCGATCTGGTTGAACCAGTCGCCGGAGTTGAACGAGTTGCGGTCCAGCGACTTTGAGCGCAGCCGCTCGCTGCCCGCCGCCACGAAGCCCGCGCCCTGGCCGAGCGCGGTCGTGGCCAGCGCCACCGACTGCATCCTGGCCCGGTCCAGCGCCGAGGTCCGCTGCGGCAGCTTGTACGCCAGCGCGTCGTACAGGATCTCGTTGTCGTGCGCGTCCACGTAGGTGATCGCCTCGCCCGGCGCCGCGGTGTAGCCGGCCGGCGAGCCGTTGTAGTCCACCTGCGCCCCGGTGACCGGCATGCCCGCGGTGGAGGTGAACCGGTATCCCGCCAGGTTGCCGCTGAGCCCGACCTTGATCAGGTCCTGGTAGTGCAGCAGCCGGGCCTTCTGCTCGGCGGCGGTGCCGTTGGCCGGGTCACCGTTCGGGTCGGTGAACAGCCCCGAGCCGAAGCCCTGGATCCGCGGGTTGTCGTCGAACGGGCCGCCGCCGCGGACGCCGTCGCGCAGCCGGTCGTTGAACGTGCCGATGCCCGTACCGGCCATGTTCTTCTGGGTGGCCTGCACGAAGCGGGCGTCGCCCGCGACCTCGCCGAAGTCCCAGCCCTCGCCGTACAGGTAGATGCTCTTGCCGTCGACGCCGTCGCGGGCGACCGTCAGCTTGTCGAGCGCGGCCCGCACGGCCAGGATGTTCGCCTTCGGGTGGTGGCCCATCAGGTCGAAGCGGAAACCGTCGACCTTGTACGCCTTCGCCCAGGTGACGATGGAGTCCACGACCAGTTTGCCCATCATGGCGTGCTCCGGCGCGGTGTTGGCGCAGCAGGTGGAGTTCGCCACCGTGCCGTCCTCCAGCAGCCGCTGGTAGTAGCCGGGCACGACCTGGTCGAGCACCGAGTGCGGGTCGGTGCCGGCCGCCGAGGTGTGGTTGTAGACCACGTCCATGACCACTCGCAGGCCGCTGTTGTTGAGCCCGGCGACCATCTGCCGGAACTCCTTGGTCCGGGCCGCCGGGTCGACGGCGTAGCCGCCCTCGGGCGTCGTGTAGTGCAGCGGGTCGTAACCCCAGTTGTAGCCGTCCTTGGCGGCGACCGCCGCGACACACTTCTGCTGCTCCGCCGAGTCCGCGGGCAGCGCGGGCAGGTCGCAGGCGGGCTGCTGCTGGTCGGCGCGCCGCTCCGGGATGGTGGCGAAGTCGAAGACCGGCAGCAGGTGCACGTGGGTGGTGCCGGCCTTCGCCAGCGCCCTGAGCTGCTTCATGCCGGCGCTGCCGGGGTCGGTGAAGGCCGCGTAGGTGCCGCGCCCGGCGGCCGGGACGGTGCTGTCCGCGATGGAGAAGTCCCGCACGGACAGCTCGGAGATCTGCACCTGGCCCGGCGTGACGCCGGGCTTGCGCAGCCCGGCCCAGCCGGCCGGGGCCTGCGCCGGGTCGCCCAGGTCGGCGATCCGGCTGTGGGTGGAGTCGGTCGACAGAGCCACCGAGTACGGGTCGGTGACCGCGGCCGTGACGACCTTGCCCGCGGCGGGCTGCCAGGCGGTGACGCGGTACCGGTAGTACTTGCCCGTCCAGTCCTTCGCGCCCCGGACCGACCACACGCCGGTGCCGTCGTCCCGGGTCATCGCGACGGTCCTCGCCGGCGCCGCCGGGGTGTCGAAGAGCTCCAGCACCACCGTCCGGGCGGTGGGCGCCCAGACGGCCAGGGTGGGCCGGCCGCCGCCGAAGGTCGCGCCGAGGGTGGCCCGCGCCGCCGGGGCGTACACGTCGTCGAGGGCGCCCGCGGTCTGCACGCCGGTCGCGGCGAGCAGCTTGCCCGCGGCGTCGCGCTCGGTGACCGCGACCTGGCCGCGCAGCACGTCCTTGACCTTCCTCAGGTCGCTCAGCTTGAAGGCCGGATACTGCCACAGGTGCGGGTTCGCGACGCGCTGGGCCTCGGTGAGCCCGTTGCGCTGGGCGCCGAGCCGGATGCTGCCGTGCGCGCCGGCCAGTTCGCCGTCCACGATGCTCAGGCCGCCCTCGGGGGCGTAGACCAGGTCGTAGACGCGGCCGTCGGTGCCGGCCCCGACGGGCTCCAGCGAGGAGCCCAGGCCGGTCTTCCAGGCGATCGTCTTCCGGTCGATCCAGACGGCCTTCGACGTGGTCAGGTCGGCGACCCCGCCGCCGGCCTTGCGGACCACGGGCAACAACCGATCCGGTACGCCGGACAGCAGCCACACCTCGCGCCCGGCCGCCGCGAAGTCGAGCCGCTGGTCGTCGGGCAGGTCCTTGGTGTCGCCCTTGTGGATGATGTAGTTGAGCCCGGTCGCGCCGGCGGCCAGCGGCACCCGGAACGTCACGCCGAACGCGTCGGTCGCGGCGGGCGGCAGCGGCGCGGACCACTCGGTCGGGCTCGCCGCGCCCTCCCAGACGTGCAGGCCCCAGCCCGTGTAGTCGCCGTCGGCGCGGCGGAGGTGCACGATCGCCGTGTTCGGGTCCTGCTCGGCGGCCGGCGCGGTGCTGGTCACCGCCGGGTCGCCCTGCTTGAGCCAGACCTCCGGGGTCCTGGTGGGGTCCAGGAACCGGTCGGCGTCGACATCCTTGACCCCGTTCTTGTCGACCACGATGAAGCCCACGTTCTTGGCGCCGGGCTTGAGCTTGACCCAGGCGAACCGGCCGTACGCGTCCACGCCGTCGAACGGCTGCCCGGCGGGCCAGGTGGTCTGCGCCGACGGGTCGATGTCACCGAAGGCGTACAGCCCCCAGTCGGCGTAGTCGCCGGCCGGCCGCTGGTAGTGCACGATCGCGTAGTCCGGGCCGGCCGTCACCGCCGGGGTGCCGACCTTGATCTGGGTGCTCGTCGCGGCCAGCCGGCCGCGGCTGTCCCGGACCACCGCCTTGTACCTGACCGGGGTGGCGCCGGCCAGGCCGGTCAGGTCGTGGAAGATCCGGTACGGCGCCCGCTGCGCGGTGCCGAGCAGCCGCCACGGGCCGTCGCCGACCTGCGCGGCGAAGGTGACCGTGGACAGTGGATCGCCGGTGACCGCGGCGGTCAGCTCGGTGCGGGTCGGCACCAGGGCGCCGGCGGCCGGAGCGGTGAACGCGACGGTGGGAGCGGCCGGGGCCTGGGCGATCGGCTTCGCGGCCCGGTAGACCACCGTGGACAGCGCCGGGACGGTGACGGTCACCTTGCCGTCGGCGCCGGTGGTCGCCGTGCCGGTGCCGCCGTAGACGCCGGCGAGGGAGGCGTTCGGCGTCCACGTGTCGAGGGTGACGGTCTGCGGGGTCGTGGCGTTGTTCGACGCGACGACGTACTCGGTGCGGGTCCTGCGGTCGATCCGCGAGGTCGCGAAGACGCCCGGGCCGTCGGCCGCGTACCGGGTGACCTGCAGGCCGTTGGTGAGGGCCGGGTGGGCCTCGCGCAGCGCGGCCAGCGCGCCGATCGCCTTGTACAACGGGTGGCCGGTCTCGTAGTTGGCCACGGCGTGCGTACGGTCGGTGCCGAGCAGGTCGTCGTCGAGGTAGTCCGGCGACTTGCTGGCGAACATGTCCTGCCGGGCGTCCTTGTCGCCGCCGGGGCCGGTGAAGCCCTGCTCGTCGCCGGAGTAGACGACCGGCTGGCCGCGGGTGAGGAACATCAGCTCGTGCGCGAGCTGGTCGCGGCGCAGGTGGGTGGCCGGGTCGGTGCCACCGCCGGCGACGAACGAGCCGATCCGGCCCATGTCGTGGTTGCCGAGGAAGGTCGGCAGCCGGTCCGCGCCGGTGTCGGAGGTGGTGTAGAGGTCGTCCGCGGCGTACAGGTCGGACAGTGCCTTGGCGGAGCCGCCGTCGGCGGTGAACGACTTCGCGGCCGCCTGGAAGGAGAAGTCCAGGGTCGCGGGCAGGCCGCCGCGGCGCACGTAGGTCGACTCGACCTCCTGGTCGGCGCTGTAGACCTCGCCGAACATGAAGAAGTCCGGCTTGCCGGCCTTGCGGGCGGCCCGGTCGATGCCGTCGGCGAACCGCGGCCAGAAGTCCAGGTTGGTGTGCTTGACGGTGTCGAGGCGGTAGCCGTCGATGCCGGCCCTGGCGATCCAGTCCCCGTAGATCTCGGTCATCCCCCGGAGCACCTCGGGGCGCTCGGTGAACAGGTCGTCGAGGCCGAAGAAGTCGCCGTACTCGCTGTTCTCGCCGACGAACGTCGAGTCGCCGCGGTTGTGGTACATCGTCGGGTCGTTGAGCCACGCCGGCTTCTTGACGGCCTGGTCCGCGGCGCCGAGCACCGGCGTGTACGGGAACGATCCGGCGTTCAGCGGCGGGAAGGCGCGGCTGCCGTCGGCGTAGTTGCGGTCCTCGAACTCCCGCCCCTGTGCGTCGACGTGCGGCGAGGTCGCCTTGTCCACATAGGTGTACTTGTCCTCGGCGTACTTGATGACGTCCGCGGTGTGGTTGACGATGATGTCGAGGTAGATCTTCATGCCCCGCCGGTGCGCGAGCTTGACCAGCCGCTCCAGGTCGGCGTTGCTGCCGAAGTGCGGATCGACCTGGGTGAAGTCGGTGATCCAGTAGCCGTGGTAGCCGGCCGAGATGTCGCTGCCGCTGCCCTGCACCGACCGGTTCTTGAAGACCGGGGCGAGCCAGATCGCGGTGGTGCCCAGCCCCTGGATGTAGTCCAGCCCGTTGATGATCCCCTGCAGGTCGCCACCGTGGTAGAACCCCTTGTCGACCGGGTCGTAGCCGGTCGCGAGCCGGTCGCCGGACAGCTTGCCGGTGTCGTTGGACGGGTCGCCGTTCGCGAAGCGGTCGGGCAGCACGAAGTAGAACTGCTCGGCGGGCTTCGCATCGGCGGGCTTCGCATCGAAGCCCCAGCTCGCGATGGTGGCGGCGGTCGGCTCGGCGGGCCCGGCGGCCCGCGCGGGCACGGCAGCGGCGACGCTCAGCAACACGCCCAGAACGACAAACCAGACGGCCGCCGGACGCCGTCTGAGCAGGAGGGTTTCCACATTGAGGCCTTCCTATGGGGTGCGACGCACGCTAACCCCCGGCGGATGACCGTGCAAGACTTTGCAGTAACTGCAACGCAATTACATCGCATCGCGCAAGAAACACTGTGGACCCGCCCGCGATCAGCGCACCGCGGCCTCCTGCTCGCTCTCGACCTGCTGGTTCCACTCGCGCTTGGTCGACTGCCAGCCGTCCTCGTTCAGGCCGCGCCGCCAGTAGCCGGAGATGGAGAGCTGGGACATCGGCAGGCCCCGCTCGACCCGCAGCAGCGCCCGCAGGTCCTTCACGAACGCGGCCTCGCCGTGGACGAACGCGTGCACCTCGCCGGCCGGGAAGGTGAACCCGCGGACCGCCTCGACCAGCGCCTCGCCCACCGGCCGGCCGCCGCGGTGCAGCCAGGTGATCTCCGCCGCCGCGGGGCTCTCCAGCTTCTGCTCCTCGGCCGCGTCCTCGACCTCGATGAACGCCCGCACCGTCGCACCGGCCGGCATGCCCTCCAGCGCCGCCGCGATCGCCGGCAGGGCGCTCTCGTCGCCGGCCAACAGGTGCCAGCCCGCGTCCGGATTCGGCGCGTAGCCGCCGCCCGGGCCCATGAAGCGGACCGGGTCGCCGACCTTCGCGGCGGCGGCCCACGGCCCGGCGATGCCCTCGTCGCCGTGCACGACGAAGTCGAGCCACAGCTCCGGCACCTCGGGCCGCCAGCGGCGCACCGTGTAGGTGCGGACCAGCGGCTGCTGGTCGCGCGGCAGCGTCTCACGGATCACGGCAAGGTCGAACGGCTCCGGGTAGGCGACCCCGGCCTGCGGAAACAGGATCTTGACGTAGTGGTCGGTGCACGTGCCGGCGGTCAGCCCGGTCAGGCCGGCACCGCCGACCACGATGCGGATCATGTGCGGCGTGAGCTGCTCGACCCGGGTGACTTCCCCGATCGTGGCCGCCCGGACTGGCCTGTTCGGCATGACAACACATCCCTCTGGGTCTCGGTCCGGGTAAGGCTACCCTTACGAAGCCAGCGGGCGACGGCTTCCGGGTCGCTCACGCCCTACGAAACCAGCTAGCGACAGCGACCGGGCCGCTCGCGGCCCCTACGACACCAGCGGGCGGCGGCTGCCATTGGTGAGCCGCTCGCGGGACAGCGCCAGGGGCAGCAGTGCCACCAGGACCATGGCGGCGCCGAGCGGGAGCAGATCGAGGTTGACGCCGATCGCGGCGAAGCCCAGCAGCACCACGACCGGGCTCCAGGCCGGCAGCCGGCGCGCCAGGACCAGCCGGACGAGCAGGACCAGCAGGCCCAGCTGGAACAGCAGCGGCCCGGGCACTTCCAGCGCGTCCGGCAACGGCGCCGCCGAGTGGAAGCCGGCGGACAGGTCGCCGGCGATCACCCACAGGAAACAACCCGCCCCGAACAGCGCGGCAGCCGTCGCGGCGTCGACGGCGACCCGGCGCCACCGGGCGACCGGGCGGTCCAGGCCGCGCAGCGCGACGGCGAGCACGGCGAACAGCACGATGGCGGCGAAGAACGCGAGGTGGCCGAGATCCCAGGCCGGGCCGTCGTGCCGCCGCCCGTTCAGGCCGTCGACCAGCCGCAGCAGACCATAGACCAGCATGAGGGACGGGGCGGCGAACGCGCACAATCTGACGAGTCTCGGCATACCTGCAGCCTGCCGGTGGGCACCCTCAGCACACATCCGGTATTGACCCCGACACGACCCCGAGAGTCATGGCATGGTGTCCGGAGAGGAGGGTGCCATGCCCGGGGATCGTACGTTCGTCATCGTCGGAGCGGGACTCGCCGGCGCGAAGGCCGCCGAGACCCTGCGCGGGGAGGGCTTCACCGGCCGGATCACGCTGATCGGCACCGAGCCCGAGATCCCGTACGAACGACCGCCGTTATCCAAGGGCCTGCTGCTCGGCACGACCGAGCGCGCCGACGCGTACGTGCACGACGCGGACTGGTACGCCGCCAACGACGTGGACCTGCGCACCGCCACCACCGTCAACGCCATCGACGCGGAGAAGCGCCGGGTCCGGCTCTCCGACGGTGACGACCTCGGCTACGACAAGCTGCTGCTCGCCACGGGCGCCTCGCCGCGCACGCTCGGTGTGCCCGGCGCCGGGCTGGAGAACGTCTTCTCCCTGCGTACCCTCGCCGACTCGGACCGGATCGCCGCGACCGTGCACGGGGGCACCCGGCTGGTGGTGGTGGGATCGGGCTGGATCGGCCTTGAGGTGGCCGCGGCGGCCCGCCTTCGTGGCGCCACCGTCACCGTGGTGACGCCCGCCGCGCTGCCGTTGCGCGGCGTCCTCGGCGACCGCCTCGCGAAGGTCTTCGCGGGCCTGCATCGCGAGCACGGCGTCGACTTCCGTTTCGGCACCCGGATCCACGAGTTGCGGGGCGGCCCCGAGGTGGCGCAGGTGGTGCTCGCCGACGACACCACCATCAACGCGGACGTCGTGCTGGTGGCCGTCGGCGTCACCCCGAACACGGGCCTGGCCGACCAGGCCCGGCTCCCGGTCGACAACGGCGTCCTGGTCGACCGGCATCTGCGCACCGCCGACCCGGACATCTACGCCGCCGGGGACGTCGCGACCGTCGACCATCCGCTGCTGCACGCCCGGCTCCGCGTCGAGCACTGGGACACCGCCCTGCACGCGGGACCGGTCGCGGCGCGGGCGATGCTCGGCCAGGACGCCGAATGGGACCGGCTGCCCTACTTCTTCACCGACCAGTACGACCTGGGCATGGAGTAT
>Ga0307516_10008746_pt1 | contig 11384 bp, 11 predicted proteins | sample 19_EM_MG_FD_203310 | JGI IMG/M metagenome (GOLD analysis project Ga0307516, IMG submission 203310) | Populus trichocarpa ectomycorrhiza microbial communities from riparian zone in the Pacific Northwest, United States - 19_EM | ecosystem: Host-associated > Plants > Roots > Unclassified | place...
AAGATCAAAGAGGGCCATGCCTAAACAACGCCTCAAGGTCACCCGGAAATGGTGGTGAAACGGGTGTGAGTAGTACCGAGCGCCACATTCAACCGTGGGACGTGGCGTCGCGTGTACATGTGATCGACGAATCAAATAAACTCAACATTCCATCAAATACTCAAGTACTCATTGGCCAAACGCGTCCAAACAGTGGCGGCCACGCGCTGAACGGAAAGCGGCCTGGGCGGTGGTTGAATACGAATGGTAGGGCACCAGGAGAACTCTGGGGCATAATGTTGTCCGACCCACTCACCAAGGAATCGTAGCATCTGGGGACGACCACCCCCCCTTCATTGGTCATTCAACGTTCAACCCTGGCCCCGAACGGTACGGTTTGCGTTTCTCATTTTGGACTTAAGAATGGTTCACCCGACGAATGCGGGCACGGTGTTTCATTCGAGGGTGATGAGTCAAGAACGGTTGATCGATGGTCTTATCGTCCGAACCCAGCTATCGCGGAACAAGGTAGATGGGCCAGACCCAGATATAAGAAGGGCATTCTGACTCGACTGGTTACTGACTGCGTGGCCCCACGCCCCATCTGCCAGGCTTCTGCGGGGATTTCTCCGTGGAAGTTTTCGCACCATGTGGCCACCTTTCATTATAACCAGACTCACACACCAACCTCCGGGGTAAGCGGTGTAAGGCAAGTACGACAGCCCGACAATTGGTCCTCAAGAACGCGCCGAGTACACGGGAAGGGCACCGTAACGGCCACGGAAAGGGGTTTACATCACTCACCCCTTTCCGATTCGTCTGGCTCGCGAGCAACGCCAGTCATCCGATACCAAACTTCAGCGTTTGAGATATTGCAGCACGGAAAATCACAATGACCGACGGGTAATAGGCGGTAATCGAGATTGGGGGGGCGCAAAGGGGAGGGTATAAGGAGATACCTCGGATGGGGTCATATCCGGCGGTCAAACTTGCGAGCTAAACTACAACTCGTGCGAACGGATGTGTTCCTGCTTTGACACGGTAATATTTTCAAGCTTGATCGTAATAACTGTGTACTGCTGTTACTATGTGGCCAGGGTACGGGGGTCCCATGGGCTGGTTCCGGGAAGGAAGCCCACCAACGTGTGCCTTCAACGATACTTTGTTTCGAACCCACGACCGAGAAACGAGGGTGCAGATAAACACATGGGGGATAACGTGGTAAGATGCCCTGACCCTGTATGATCCCTGCCCTTGTAATAGAGATATTTGACACAGCCGATAAAGGCATCGAAGCTATCTGCAGCAAGAGTGGCACGAAAGTCTGGAAACGGATTATTCCTCGTCGAGAAGAATTCCAGGATTCACAAGCGAACGGTTCGCCCGACGGGGTCGGAGGCATAAAGAAGTAGCGGAAGTCCGGCGCGGTCGTTCTTTCCAATATCCGCCGGACACCTCGCAACCGCAAGAGCCTGAAGTGGACATGGTGGCTCCTGAAGGGGGCGGACTACCGTTCAGGTCAACACAAGACTCTCTACAATCCGAGAGAAAGAAACACATTCAAAATAGTTAGGGCAGCTGGTAGAACGAGTCCCGTACCTTCTTGTGCCTCCTAACCCAGCAATCGGTTCTCGGATTGTGGGATCACGCGCTTGACGTCTGTTCCTGTTCACCGGGTGTGTAAACATGACGGGTGTCAGTGAAACAGGGTCTATGGGTTTATCAACCCCTCAACCCATGTTCGGTTGAACGGGTGACGGTCGGACCCTCGTGTGTTGGGATCGCTCTGCCATGAGGCACCAGCTGTCCGGGTTCACAAAGCGGCATCGAGGGAACCGGTCTGGAGGGTGCGAATTCAGAACGGGGGTTACGGCCGGAGTGTCGTGGCTGGAGAGAGTCCAGAGGGTTATCGCACGCGACAGACAATCTATAGTAACGTAGCCCACGGTGCGGAAGGGACACCAATGGACTTATAATTAAAGCATGGGCGTGTACAACCAGTCCTATAAACAGGTGAGCGCAGGGAGAAGAGGCACTGGTAAGGCGTAGGAAGTTATAGTGTTACATACACACAAGGTGGTACACAAGATGGTACGAAAACGAACTGTCCAAGACAAACCGATGGCATGTGCGGCGCTCTGATCCGCCGTCTATCGAGTAAGACAGGGTGGGGTATCCCTCACGGGTATAAAGGTACTAAAGACAACGAGGGATGTGTAAATTAATCTGAATGGTTGGGTGATGATCGATGATCGATGAAGCTATAAGGCGGCTGAAGAGATGAAGCCGCGCCAGGCAAATAAATTATTGAGTTGTTGGGAACCAAGCAGCGAGCGTCGCGTACGCGCGACTACGGACACGGGAGGGGGAGTGCACAACCGAGCGTAAAGTGTGAGTCTGTCAGCGTCCACTGGAGTGAGTAAAATCGAGAAGGTTGATCAATCTGGAGGACGTACGGGTCAAGATCTCCGTTGCCTTCCTATCCGTCTCTAGCAATATCTCCTTGAGTCTCACGTATTGACCTTTCGCCCGTTGAATGCGCGGGTACCAAAGATGGTGCGCGTGCTGTCCGACTGCGTGTCCTGGCCTCCGGTCCGCTAACCGTTCTAGGAGATGATCCAACCGTTCGATAAGGTCTTCCCGGTGACGCCCCATCGCAATTCCACTAAAGTCCTCCTTGATTAAGGTGAGCATTTCGATGAGACCCTTGGGGCAAACAGAATCCCACTCCGACCAGACGAGGAGTAGGTATGACTTGAGGGTTTCGATATCTCGAAGTCCCCGAACCTTACGGACAACATCCACAGTGCTTCCCTTTGATCGCCCACGGCATACAGGCGGGAGAGTAGGCCGCTTGTTCAACCAGGCCCAAATTCCAACAGGAATGTGCGGGCGCAGGTGGTGAGTGAATGCGATTTGGAACAGCGCTTCGACCACGCTCTGGCCAACCTCCTCTGTATACGGGACTGCCGATGCTGCTGTCACCCACCGGATGACCATACTCCTGTCGGCACCCCACGTACCCCAGCGTACAAATGGTGACACAAGTGCGATAACTCGGTTCAAGGAGTCGGGGGTTGCGTCGCCAAACAGGGTGGTGACGAACGGCTTGATCTTCCTCCACATGAATTCGTCTGATTTTGATGCCCTGGCGACACCAAAGAACACGTCAATCATCTTGTGTCCCCCATCTCGCTCTTGCCAAACCGCATATGGGAAGAACGCAGTGGTAGCCTTGCGCTTAGACCAGATTTGATCCAGATCCTCTACCTGTGCCAAGCTCCTGAGTTTCTGGGTTATCAGGCTCAAGACTTCCTCCAGCCGCGCGCTGGATTCTGGTCAGAAAGATGAACACATGTCGGATATGGGCGTACCTCTCGTCTAGAGTCGTAGTGTCAGAAACAGTACAACCAAGGTCTATTGCGATGATCGATAGGCAGTCAGTGACGATCGAGGTATGAGGGAGGGGGTCTTGGGAAAGGTGATGAAGTGCGAAGCGGAGGATCCAGCGGGGAACACCAGATGGTCGGCTATGGGCAAGTTTGGTCAGGGTTTGCGCGAGGATGACCTGATCCTCGCTGAATAGCTGGTAGTCCTTCCACTGAACCTTCGGCTGGGAAGAATAGAACATGTTATGGATTGCGCTGAAACTGTGGTCAGATGGGAGGCCCTCGAAGTTTGTCTCAAATGGAAAAGTCCTAGTGTACCGCTGGCGCACGTCTTTAAGGACGCTCAATGTCGGATCCATGGTTGCGAGGCATGATACCGTGCGGAAGCAGTATAGGGCGGACACCTCCGCGAGCTCCTCCGACCCTTTAGTGATCACTGCTTTGCCACCAACGGTCGATACACAGGTGGCGAGGATGTCGAAACAAGCCGAAATGAGCGCGGGGCTGAAGCTGGCCAGTGTTGACATCGTCGCAAGTAGTTTCAAGGCCAACAGGTGGACAGCCTTATCCGATGACGTCCGGAGTATCCACGTGATGCATTGCAAGTCCAGTATGGCCATTCGCCGGTCCGATCCACCCACCAGGGTGGAACGTGCATAGCCGCGCACCCTACGTGCAAAAGCAGCAAACCCACTGACCACTCCCCGCCCGAGGAGATAGGCGTCGCAGGCCAGCCAAAGTGGTAACAGGATGGTGGCTAGGAGCGACTCAGTGATATCTCTGGTCGAACGTCCTCGTCGCGTTAAACTATTCCGCCACTGAGCGAGCAGCTCAATGCACACGGAGCGGTTCATGACAGCGGAGGAAGCTGAACGAAGCGCTCTCGGGATAAGGGGAAGAATATGATGGAGTATATGTGCGCCAGGGGTTTGATACGGGCAACTCACGGAAGCCGCCCCCGCGAGGACGATGAAAGCGTAGAAGACAACACCAATTAAGGTGACGCCGACAACAACGGACGCAACGGTTATGTTGATATCCCAAAGGTAGATGGAAAGCGCACAGCCGAGCAGCAGGAGGGCAAACTGCAGCATCAATGGCGAGGACTCCATCACGTGGTCGAAGCCCCAGGTGACGATGCCGTCGAGCTTCCGCTGTCGGTTCTGGCTCCGCTCGATGGCCGATCCTCGCATGTCGATAGAGGCGTATCGGTTCAACCATTGCTTGCCGAGCATCGCGAGGAAGGCGGAGAAGAGAGAAGTGGCGAGACTCGCGTAGAGGATGGCTTGAACTTGGATGATCGTGCGAGGGGGACCGGTCCACTGTGGGACTGCGGGGACGTGACCACTGAAGGTAGTGTTGTCGATCTTGTGGATGAGGACACGAAGGAGAGCGGCTGTCTCTGCGCTTGGGTCCTGTTGGAGCTGGGAGTGGACCTGGACAACGAATGCGGATGTCACGGCGGAGAACAGACCAGCCTACAAACCAAGTCAGCACGTCCACAGGTGGGCAATATAAATGAACCCACAAAGATGAGCGTCGTGTTCAAATCTTCGTCATAGTTCTTGATGAACTCTCGGTCGTATTCTTCCGCCTCACGGCGGTAGACCTGGTAGAACCTGGTCCGGTGGTCCTCCTGGGTTGACGGCGAGTCCCGTTCCTGACTGCGCAAAGAGTCAAAGGTGTTTTGGAGGCGCGATACTAAACTAACCTATCCACTTGGGGTGTACCCAGCCCCCCGGTTACGTTCTCTGATTTGCCCCCAGGATCATAACTACGGTTGGATGTTAGAAGGGTTTGGTATTATAAAGCCCCGATGCTCGGCGTAGTGGATGGCAATGCTGTAGTACGGCATACCTTCTATTCTTTCCGGCAGTCGCGGACGGCTCTTCTCTAGTCAGATACACGGACTCCTCGCCCTCGCCTTCTCGGCTACGGGCGCGAATCAGAGAAGACGAAGTCGTGAATCGACCAGGCGTCTCACCCCTCCACCCTGATTGAGATCTCCCCCAAACTGGCCATTGTGCTTGAGGATATTGACTTGGTTTACTGAGGGGATTGGAGGTGAAGACAAGAGGGAGGGAAAGGGGCAAATCTCCAAGGATGACGATAATATGTTCCCAACTATCCCGCGCTGGGCGGTGACGTTGGGCAGTGCATGTCGGTTGGGGCAAGCTCAGGTACGAAAACGCGTGTCGAGCTGGTACTTATTTGGTAAACCTGATCGTCAGGCCGTACATAAGCTGGTGTACTCGCGAGCGGGGTAGGCAGTAGAAGTTAAAACGGAGGGATTGAATGTCATAACCAGACCTTTTGCGATCGAACCAAGTTCTCGCATGCCAAACTCCGGCCTCCGCCCAACCGGCTCCTTCCTCGACCGTCTCGTTGGCGGGAAACTGTATTCCCACAATTCATGGGCAAATCCCACACACTCTCGCATTCGGCAACCCGAGACATTCCGACGTGGGTTTGAACGGGCGTCGACGGCGTGCACCTTCCACCTGCTCGGACGACATCTCCCTCCTCACCGATGACCTCTCCCACTCGGAATGGCTCTACCTCAGCTTCCTGTGCGGCTGCAGCACCTACTAGGCCACCTTCGCTACCCGGCCGTCCATTGGAACTCCGCTTTGCCTGGTATTCATCACTCGAGCCGACCGCAGGTGTCGATGGCCCGGAGACGGCATCTGTTCAACAATTTTATGGCGAACGCGGGATCCTTGCCCCGGTCTCGACCGGTGGATTTTGGACTGACAAACCCGTTCATGTTGGGAGGGTCCTGGCAACCAGTGGGGTTATCGCAACCTTATTTGAACTCCGGATACCTCCCGCCTTCGTTTCCACGCCAGACTCCCCCCCACCCCCGCACTTACAGTGACCTCTTGGTTCGTCTTCGTGCAGAATCTCATCAGATCAATTCAACAGAGGGGTACAGGACAATGGTGGATGCGACGGGCGATTCTGGACTTCCGTGTATGCGCTGGCCGAACGGTCGGAACCTCGGAGACCGGGGGAGCGAACGGAACTAGTTCGGGTCTGGAAGGCGGGGTGAGCAAAGATTTAAGTAACCAGGGGGGGCTGATGCCAGAGGAGTTCTTGCGACCGTGTTTACCACGGTTCGGTTTTCTCCCACCTTCGACGGGACAGGATGATTGAAACCGGAGTCCCTCTAGTGTGGGTGCCATGCTCGTATCCTGCCTTACCCCAGCTCGTCACCAACTTCGCTATGGTACCAACGCTAGTATCCCGTTTTGTTGACTTATCGTTCCGAACGACTCCGACTGGTGTCCTACGGGGGTGACATGAATTTCTCGACGCCTTCAGTCTTCTCTCGGGCGCGCGCTCGTGGTTTCGCGCGTCAATTGTTGTATGATGCGGGAGCGGTGAGAACGCCCAGCCCCGCCTCGTGGCCGGCTGTCGTCTGTCCGTTCTACCGCTTTCGTGCCCGCCACCTTTCCTTCCCTTCCTATCACCACTTGCCGATATCCCAGTAAGCTACAATGGGATTCGGTCTAATACGAGGCAGGTAAACTCCTCGAGGTCCATGATTTCAAATTTCCAACCCCCCCACAGTCGAGACTGGGGCCGACGAGCGGACCCAAGAGCGGGGAGGACTGACCTTTAGTCAGACGAAGATCATGCAGCGAGATGGGGTGCATCTCATATCGGTCCCTGTGTGGATTTGTTGACTGATCATTTGGGCGTTAGATCCAAGGAGTGCCGTAACCCAACAATTTGAGTGACTCTGGCGGGGATCGTGTATCGGGATACTTTGCATAGCCACGTCGACGGCACCTTTCAATGATCACCCGATCGCAGTTAGAACCTTTTGAGAGGGCAGAACGAGGGGGGAGGGGGGGTGCGAAATGAACGAGAAACCCGAAGTTTGGTACGATCCCGCTCCACGTCTTTTCTGAGTAAACGTGACAGGGACGCCCACAGCCGCAAGTTCTGGGGGCTGCGCAAGCATGGCCTGGGAGGCGGCCTGTCCGTTCTCTGCCGTGATTTCCATGCCTACGACCCACGTTCATCCCGGCTCCAGAATAAAATAAAGTGGTCACTCCTCTCCTTTGTATCCACCACAAGATGGGCAATGCCACCTCTGTAGACAATGTTCCCATGTTTCCACTGTGGGCTGATCTTCCAGGTCAAATAAACAAGTTCCACCCATCTACATGGTCTGTTCAGATCTGTAATAGTCAGACACTTGCCTGGTGCAGTTGGTATTCCAGCGGCTGTTGAAAGAGTGTTTCAGGAGAGAGGTTACCCCTGTGTCGAAATAGTCAAAGTTAAATGATGGGCCAGTCTGTGGTGCAGTAATTGTGGGACAAAACACCCTTGGCTTATAGTTTGAAGTATGGGTCTGTGAGATAATGCAGAATATATTCTACAGGTCCATATATAAAGTGACAAGTGGTATCACAAAAGGCAGTCAAATAATGACAGGCTGGAAGTGAGAAGGGCATAAGTGAATCTGAAGGATTGCATGATAAAGGGGTGGTGGAGGTGGTTAAACCCATACACAACTAGGTATTGGGTGGAGGAATGATAGGGAAGGGTTATAGATGCAGCTACACACTTGGAAGGGGGAGTGCACAAACAAGGATGAGTGGGATTCTGTAAACATCTACTCAGTGAGTAAATCAAATGGGTCAATTGACCTGGCAGGCATACCAGTTAGGACCCCCAGTGCTTCTTGTCCAACTCCAACAACAACTTCCTGAATTCCCCATACCTTTCCTTTGTGACCTGGATGTCAGGTCCACTGATGTCTGGACTGTATTGTTGGAGGTACTCTAAACCTTGATCCAACTGTTTTAGAACACGATCCAGGTGCTCAACAAGTTCCTCCCTACAGTACTCCATCTCAATTCCACTGAAGTCCTCACTAATTGAGGTGCACATTGCAGTGAAACCCCAGGGGGGATACCAATCTGACCAGACAAAGAGGAAGTATGACTTGAGAATTTCAATGTCCCCAAGTGCCTGGACCCTGCGAACAACAGGTCCTGATGTTTCCAGAGTTCGTCCTAGGTGTCTACGTGGGAGGGACAGCCCCTTCTTCAACCATGCCCAAATTGTGATGGGAATATATGGTTGTACAGAGTCAATGGATGCAAGCTGCAATAATACAGCAACCACACTCTGGCCAACCTCCTCTGAGTATGGGACTGCCAAGGCTGCTGCTGTCCACTGGGTGACCATGTTTTCATTGAGGCTCCATGTCTCCAAAAGCACATAGGGTGACACAAGTGTTGCAATCCAGTTCAAGGAATCAGGCTTCCCTTTATCAAACAGTGTGTTGATGAATGGTCTGATTGCCTTCCACATGAATTTGTCCCAGTTGATTAGTTTCCATGTGGGGTTAATGGTTCTGGCAGCACCTAAGAAGGCATCAAGCATCTTATGATTTCCACATTGCTCTTGCCAGACTGCATATGGGAAGAATGCAGTGATAGCCTTGTGCTTCAAGTTGATCCGATCAGCATCTCCAGCCCGACTCATATCCCTGAGTTTCTCAGTTATCAAGGAAGAAACTTGATCTAGATGTGCACTGGTTCTTGGTTAGAAAGGGTGATAATACCTGTCAGGTGTATACATACCTTTTGTCTGGGGTTGCAGTATCTGGGATAGTACAGCCAAGGTCAATTGCAATTATTGACAGGCAGTTGGTAACAATTGAGGTAGGAGGTAGGGGGTCCTGGGATAGATGGTGGAGTGCAAAGCGGAGGATCCAACAAGGCACCTTCTGGTGTTGCTTCCTCTGGTATTCAAATTGAGCAAGCTGGGTGAGGACAACATCCTCATTACTGGGCAGTATGTAGTCCTTCCACTGGAGAGCCTGATGTTGAGGCAATTTGTGAGATGGGTAGAATACACGATGGATTATGATGAAACAGTGATAGGATGGGAGACCCTCAAAATTGGCCTCAGATGGGAAAGTCCTGGTATACCACTGGTGTATATCTTTGAGGACACTTGATGCTGGATCCATGGTTGTGAGGTGGGATAATGTGTGGAGGCAACATAGGGCAGAAGCTGCCACAAGTTCCTCTGACTCTTGAGCAACTACCACTTTGTCACCAATGACCACCACACAACCAATAAGGATATCAAAGCAAGTTGAAACAAGTGTAGGATTGAAACCACCCAGTGTTGTGATATTTGCAAGTAGTTTCAGGGCAAACAGGTGGATAGACTTGTCCAGTGGTAGCTGGAGCATCCATGTGATGCATTGCACATCCGGTACCACAATTCGTGGGTTCCATCTGTGTGCACTATGGAACCAACCCTGAACCCCATGAGGAATGGCAACAAATGCCCTGCCCATTGATTTCATGAGGAGGTAGGCATCAAGGGCCAGATAAACTGGCAGCAGAGGGATGAGCACAAAGAGTGAAGCCCACTTCAGTCCCATCAAATTCCCCCACCAAACAGTGAGCAAACCAATGAATTTGGAGTTATGAATGATAGGGGAGTAAGCTGAATGAAGGCGACGAAGGGCATGTGCACCAGGGGTCTGGTATGGACAGTTCACATAAGCTGTCCCCACCACAAGAATGAAAATATAGGAGGCAACACTATATGAGGTGATGCCTAAGATAACCGATGCAACGGTTTTGTCGATCCCCCATAGGTAGAAGGAAAGTGCACAACCGAGGAGCAAGAGCGCAACCTGGAGCATCAGCGGTATAGACTCCATCACATAGGCGAAGTACCAGGTGATGATGCCATCAAGTTTCCGCTGTCGGGTCTGGCTCTGCTCAATGGCTGACTTTCGCCTGTCAATGGAGGTGTATCGGTTCAACCATTGCTTGCCGAGCATCGCGAGGAAGGCGGAGAGGAGTGAGGTGGCGAGACTCGCGTAAAGGATAGCTTGGACTTGGATGATCGTGCGAGGGGGACCAGTCCACTGCGGGATTGTGGGGACGTCGTTTCCAAAGGTAGTGTTGTCAATCTTGTGTATGAGAACACGGAGGAGAGCGGCCGTTTCGCCGTTCGGGTCGGGCTGGAGCTGGGGTTGGATGTGGATGATGAATGCGGAAGTCAAGATGGAGAAAAGACCGGCCTGAACACAGTGTCAGCACGCCGACGCGTGAGCAACTTACGAAAAAAAAACCCACAAAGATCAGCGTAGTGCTCAGTTCTCCGTCGTATATCTTGACAAACTCCCGGTCATATTCCTCCGCTTCATGGCGGTACTTCTGGTAGAACCTAGTCCGGTAGTCCTCCTTGGCTGATGGCAGGCCCTGCTCCCGACTGCGCGAAGGTTCAATGTTCAACGTCAATGTTCAACGGCGCTTCAAGATGCGAAGCTGGGCTTACCTATCCACCGCAGGTTTTTCACCCCGTCCCTCACTTCCATTCTCCGGTTTCTCCCCAGGATCCTGACTACGGTTGGTTGTGAGATGAGTCTATCACCGGTAGAGAACAGCCTACCCCAATAGAGGCCTCTGGGCAGAAATATCCGATGTGTTTGAATTTCGACGTTTTCTAGATCTGAAGCCCAACGTTCGGCGAGGCGGAAAGGTAACGTTACAATGCGACGTACCTCCTTCTGTTCTTTCTGGTATTTGTCGGTGGTCCGTCACCTTCACTTCCTCGACTGCGAGCGCGGATTAGAAACACGGGAATGTAGAGCGACTCGATTTCTCACTCGTCCATCCTGATCTCCTCTAGACTGGCCATGGATGCTTGAAGAAACGGATCTGGTTGACTCGCTGGATGGATGGTGGGTAAAGGCAAGAGGGAGGAAATAGGGGTTATCGAGCAGCGGCGCTGTGGGCACGTTCCCGACTATCCTAGCCGGCTGTGAGTAATAGGAGTACTTGTCAGACTTTGACGCTGGTGGGTTTAATCCGGCCCGGTCCGATGGGCAAGGGACCGGAAACATACCTTCACCAGAGCCCCGACGTTACATTCAACCACCGATTGTCTGTCTCGTCGCCCCGGAATCGGATTCTTTGTTGAAGTTGTTTGGCTGTGACCTCTACTTGAACCATACCCTGGCTGTCG
>Ga0307516_10008747_pt1 | contig 11381 bp, 15 predicted proteins | sample 19_EM_MG_FD_203310 | JGI IMG/M metagenome (GOLD analysis project Ga0307516, IMG submission 203310) | Populus trichocarpa ectomycorrhiza microbial communities from riparian zone in the Pacific Northwest, United States - 19_EM | ecosystem: Host-associated > Plants > Roots > Unclassified | place...
CGGTAGTTCCACGCGAGAACTGGGACTGGGGTTGGCGTGTGAAGTTGGCGAGGTTGCGATCCGTTCACTCACAATTCCGCGCGTCCATATCCAACATCTTCTCCACAACGAATAACTCCTGCTTCCAATTCTCCATCCTCCACCCACGCAGATCGTCCCCTTCCCCTCCGGGATCGGCGGGTGTCTGCTCCAAGCACCACCGCCGGTGATTCCAGATCCAATACACCTTGGGGTGGGTCTTGAGCGCAATTGTGGTCATCACGAGGTCATTCCTCAGGATCTCGTTAATCTGTTCCGGCGTGCTGTTGGGGAACACAGCATTGAGGTAGATGTTACGTCGGTAGTTCCAGACTGTGTAGAACTCCGGGCTAATCTGTAGCATTTTGGTAGTGAGATCTAAGGACTCCGTGCTCCAGTCTTTCCTCTTTTTCTGCACGAAGTATCAGATGCGAGTAACAGATGTCCCGGAGAAAGAAACAGACTCGAGATACGATTTCATCTGAAAGCGCAATGTATTCCTCGAGTTTAGCTCGTTCTCGCTCTCTCTTCGCCTCGAGAGCGGCCTGAGACTGTTTGACCCGACGTACGCCGTGCTAACGAATTGTAAGTCCGGCATCGAGGATGTCATGCTGCGCATCGCTCACCATGAGAAGAGACGGAAACCTGGTAAGCGCGACTGATTCTCCTTCCGTTCCGCCATCCGGCAACGCGTGTGTGATCGACCGCCTTCGAAAGGACCGAGACGAGAGATGGTCTCCGCCTCTCCCATCGATGCCCTCCGCGCCGACTTCCCCCTGACGTTCCCCATCCCAACTCCCCTCAACAGTCCAGATGTCGTGACCGTACGAGACGCACAACGGGAGGAAGACCTCCTACGAAACCCATTCTCTTTCCGGAGTTGGTGGATTGCGATCCAGGCTGCAAACGACTCTTTCAATGCTCGCATAAAAACCTCCAAAGAGGAGCCAGGGCCGTCTGTCCTTGGCCCTCTTGCTCATCCCCTCGCCCGTACCGCGCTGAAGAGGCTTACTTACTTATACGAGAGTGCTCTCGTTCACTTTCCTGGCTCTTTCAAGCTATGGAAGGCGTACCTACAGACAAGAATGAACTACGTGTTGGGTCCAAAAGTTGTGAAGAGGCGTGCCGGAGGGAAGAAGAAATTCCCAGATATGAAGAACGCGTTGGAGGAAGAGAAGGAGGACCTGGAGGAATGGACGGGTGGGTTGGATCCCATCGTTGGCTGGGAGGAGTGGAAGGCCCTCGTCGCGACTTTCGAGAGGGCTCTTATGTGGCTGCCGAAGGTGCGTCCCAAGGATACATCTCGAGAAATAATACACTCATATCTGCGTGTTCGTTGTAGTTGCCAAGGTTATGGCTAATGTACTTCTCGATCTTCAGCCACCCCCAATGTCCAACAATCCTCTCCCACACACATGCACGGCGTACATACGACCGAGCCCTGCGCACTCTCCCTCCATCTCTGCACGGCCGAATCTGGGTGCGGTATCTCCTCTGGGCTGAGACTAAGGGTGGCGCGACGTTAGTCGCGGCCTATCGGCGTTACCTTGCACTCGACCCTAGCATCACGGAGTACTACAGTTCCCTCCTCCTCGCCCCCGAAGAACCGGAACTTCGCCGTCCCCTTGAAGCTGCAAAGCTCTATCTCGCTCTCGCGAGAAAGGCTGCACGAGGCGAGTATACGAGCCCCGAAGGGAAGAGCCCGTACCAGCTTCTTGGAGACTGGTTGGACATCGTGGAAAAACATGCCGAGGAAGTTGGTCTAGACATCGAGGAGACAGAGGCTTCGAATGCAGTGCTAAAGCACACGGTCGACCCACCGAATGGGAACCCCTTCCCAAACGGACCCGCATCACCTCCATACGACGAAGATGAAGATCCTTCGAGTTCCCGAAAACTCAACATCGAACATATCGTTCGCAAAGACGGCTTGAATGTGTACAAGGACCAAGCGGGACGGCTGTGGACCGGGCTTGCCACGTACTGGATCAAGCGTGCCGAGTTTGACTGCGCGAAGGCGACTTTCGAGGCGGGGATGGTCGACGTATTGACGATCCGAGACTTTACTCAGATATTTGATGCCTATGCGGAGTTCAGCGAATCGATCATCAGCGCATACATGGAGACCCTCGCAAACCCAGATGAGGAGGAGGATGAAGAGGAGACCACGGAGACGGAACGGGAACTGGATGCGAAAATGAAGGAGTTCGAGGAATTGATGGACAGGCGACCGTTCCTTGTGAACGATGTGCTACTGAGGCGGAATCCGCACGATGTCCAGGAGTGGGAGAAAAGGGTTGCGATGTGGGGAGATGATGATGAAAAGGCTTGCCCCAGTTCTCTTGCACCCTGATTCTCGACTCGACTGACCGCCCATAATTTCGCAGGTGGCACAGACGTATACCGATGCGTTATCTACCGTCAACCCTCGAAAAGCCTCTGCGAATCTCCACCGACTCTATATCAACTTCGCCAAATTCTACGAGGAAGGCGGCGTCAAGGGTGAAGCAGAGGGGGACTTGGAAAGCGCGCGAAAGGTGCTCGAGAAGGCCACTAAGATTAATTTCAAGACCGTTGAAGACCTTGCAGAAGTGTGGTGCGAATGGGCGGAGACGGAGATTCGCCACGAGTGAGTGACCGGAGCGCGGCCCTGTTCCAACACCTCTGATCACCCCCAAGGAATTACGACGAAGTCATTCGGGTGATGCAACGTGCAATCGTTATCCCAAAAGACACTAAAATCAATTACCATGACCACGTGCGTACCAGCCCCCCCCCCACATAACCCTCGTGTGCTTATCACTTTACCCTACAGTCACTACCTGTCCAAGCCCGCCTCTTCAAATCTCTCAAACTCTGGTCATTCTACATTGACCTCGAGGAATCCCTGGGGACTATTGACTCTGCTAAGGCCGCCTACGACAAGGTCCTCGAGCTCAAGATCGCCAATGCCCAGGTCATCGTCAACTACGCGCAATTCCTCGAAGAGAACAAGTACTTCGAGGAGAGCTTCAAGGTGTACGAGAGGGGTGTCGAGTTGTTCACCTTCCCCGTGTCATTCGAGATTTGGAACATTTATTTGTCCAAATTCACTAAACGATACGTGAGTACCCGGGTTTCCTCTTGGAAGATACTATATTCACCCCGTGGTTTTCTTCGTCGAAACCCCAGGGTGGTACAAAGCTGGAGCGCACCCGGGATCTGTTCGAACAGGCGTTAGAAAAATGTCCCCCGAAGTCTTGCAAACCCATATTCCTCATGTACGCCAAACTCGAGGAAGATTATGGCTTGGCCAAGCGTGCGATGGACATCTATGACCGGGGGACTCAATCGGTCGCGGACGAGGATAAATACGAGGTTTGTCCACTACTATCCTTGCTCTCTACCCCACTGAACATGCGATGGCCTGCACAGATGTTCACGATTTACATCGCCAAAGCTGCCTCGAACTTTGGCTTACCCGCTACTCGCCCCATCTACCAACGCGCAATTGAAGTGTTACCGGACAAGCAGACAGCCGAGATGTGCCTCCACTTCGCTACGATGGAACGTAAGCTGGGCGAGATTGACCGAGCACGGGTGATCTATGCGCACGCTTCTCAGTTCTGCGACCCGCGAGTCAATGCCAACTTCTGGGCCGAATGGAACGCTTTCGAGATCGAGACGGGTTCGGAGGACACGTTCAGGGAGATGTTGCGGATTAAGAGGAGTGTACAGGCCCAGTTCAATACCGAGGCGTCCTACATCGCTGCCCAGATGGCGAGCAAGAAGGGAGAGGTGGAACAAGCAGAAGCAGAGAACGAGATGGGTGTTGATCCCATGGCTGCCATGGAGAGAGAGGCTGGAGGCGGGAAGAAAGGGCCAGCATTCGTCGCGGCCATATCTAATCCGGTCGTACAGAAACCGCCACTGGAGCCGGAGGCCAACGCGGAGGAAATTCAGATTTCGGACGACGAGGATTAGATATCTACCCAGGGGTAACCCTACTCGATTTTCCAGCTCCCTACGTAGATCGTGTATTGATGTTATATCTACACCTGCCATCGGTCCACTTCCACCTGACAGAGGTCCTCCCACTCGGCATCCCAACTGGTCTCTTCCAGGTAGGGTTGGGCGACCCACCTGTTGATTTCCTGCCGAGAGGTTTCGAACGAGACGGAGTGAGGTCGGAGGGTCTCTGCTATCTCTGAATGCATGTGGTAGGACCTATGATAGGCACGAACGATCTGGGGTATCGTCGTGACTGAGAGGTAAATGTGAGAGGGCACAACTATGGCACACGAAGTCCCACCCATACCGAATCTGTGAAGCGACCAAGACGTCCATAATGGTTCCTCCTCAACCCACTGCCAGCCTTTGATCCGATGGACTTCGAAGAGCACAAGCTCCATCTTGTCTACCGCTGAATTCAACCGCTCCAGAAGGTTTCTCTAATCCACAAATCAGACGAAAAAATGCCAAGGGACTGGCATCCAAAACCCACGAGTTTTGCGAGGACGTCATCCAGATCACGAATCTGTTTGTCCATGATCCTGAGTTTTGGACCAGCAATCCGGTATTTAGGAGTCTCCCCAGGTGGCAGAGTGACCAACGCATTACTACGCTTAGCCAAAACACGGTCAGACAACACTGGGGGGCAATTCAAGAAGGCCGATTTCAAAACGTACTCTAGTTCTGTGCGAGCGTCCACCAGTGTCTTAGCAGCCTTCAGGCCGTCGTGAAGCACGATATCAGACCACAGTCTGCATATCGACCTAACCTCGACCAGTAGAGCTCTGATTTTTCTGTGGGAGGTCGACTCCAGCTCTCTCCCAGGAGAAGCCGGCGGTGTGCCTCCTTTGTTACCAGCAACGGTGCCTCTGTTAATGGAAGCCCTTTTCTTTCCAGAAGGTGAAGGCTCTGGGGATAGTGGAGTCGAGGGACCTTTGAAAGAGGCCAATCTACCGCTCATTGCGTTGTCGGAGAGGATCAAGTGGTTCTCGCCAGGTTACCACAACGTCATGGTTGCCGATTGGTATGCAGTATACGAAAGTAGTGTAACATATTAACACAAGTAAGTATACAATACTTCAAGCTTCGAGGTCTCGTTCATTCTTGGTTTCAATCCGCGTACTGCTTGTGTTTCACCATCGACCTCGAGATCCGCCTATTCTCGAACTCGGGGTTCGACCCCATCTGTTTTAGCGTCTCTTCGTATTCGTACTCAAGACGCTGGGTTTCGATGTGCTCGATCGCTTCCTTCAAGACCTCGAAGTCATCCTTCCATTCTAAACTACAGTTGAGGATCGGTGGGGTGCACGGGAAGGGGAAAAACTTGCCTTGAGCGGAAAGACGCCGCAGATAAATCATGGGACGATAGTTGTTTACCACCCACGGAGTGTGAGTGATGAACTTCCTGAGGGCTTCAGGGTCTGGGAAACCCATTTTTCCTAGCATCCCACGGATGCTGGGACGGGGATGAGGCTAATCAGATCCACGAGTAAGGAGTGGCTCTCACTAGTTGTTCTTCATCACGACACATCGCTGTTTCTCCACCTCCGAAAATCGGTTACACATGACGTCGTACTGGAATAAAATCGTTAATTCGAGGGGATAACCCGGAAGGGGGATTTTACTTCGAAGATGCGCATGACTTCTCTGTGTAGCTCCTCGATAAGCCCCTTCAGAGAGTCTGGCCCAGAAGCTCTGGTTTCCGCCGCCCATCTTGATATTTTCACCAGGTCGTTCCGAAGGAATGCTACAAAGGAGTGGATGAGTGATCCTGTTGGAATTCCACAGGAAGTAAACGCACATGGACTATTGTCATAAGCGTACCGCCGGACGAAGTGGGGTACGATGTAGCAAACGAGATCCATCACCTCCCCCAAATCCGATACATCCCTGGCATGGACAAATCTAAACACCCGGGGTTAGCTTGGAACACCGTGAAACCCATTTGATGCGTACATTTCGTGTTTGTAGGCACAGGGACCACATACCCGGACGCCAACTTCCCATCGGAGGCGATCCCGCGTCACATCTTGGGCTCCACACATCTACCACTTACACATCAGCCACGGATCGGGCGAGGGGAAGTGGACCATACTTGACACGATGGGTGCAAAAGAATCAAAGCCAAATCTCGACCCTTCGGTTCTGTAAGACGAGGTATGTCGATATCGTGAAGGCGTCTGAGGGCATTTTCCCAGACGTTAATGCACATTGGCCGCTTGAGTAATGCCTGCAGGGTTTTCGACGTCCAGTAGAGCGAGAAAAGGTCCCATAATTCGACGTTTTCTAATACCTATAACAATGGTTAGTGGCAGGAGAACACGGAGCTAGAACGGGGGCGTGCCTCGAGCCAGACTTCGGTCGGGAAATCGCTTTGGAATGGCTGCACCAACGGAGCTCCTTCAGAGGCAGCGGACGACTGCAACACCTCCGTCAACTGGGAAGACGAATGGCCGACTTTGACCCGTTTTGTCCGCCTCCCCATGTTGGGTGGGTAGATGTAGAGGACGACAACCTGAAGATGACGGCGAAGGACGAGTGGTGAAGGCCATCAGGTCCAATCGGGTCCATCATAATTATCACGGTACCAGCCACAACGTCATGTCACCTGATCGACTCAGATGTCGCCGAGCCCATCGGTTGTCCGGGTCGACAATCGTCGCGCTTGAGTTCAAGCAAAGGCAACATCTACGCGTTGTGTGGTCGCCTTCGTCGGCAGCTGCGCCAACCTGAAGCTTGACGCGTGACGGATTGACTGCCACGTTCGCGACGTCCTCCCCACCCTTCTCATATCCCCGGGGAACAGCACCTCCAAGACTTTTCTGCCTGGTAAATGTGCGCAACATCTCCAACCCGCTCCCATTTGCTGGTCAACGGATAACCTGGGTGACTCCACCCACCTCCACCAGGCTGAACTTAGTTTCGACGTTAAGTGATCTATGGGCCACGGATTTGTCTGCGCCATCAATCCATCACTTTGACTTTTCCCCTGAATGGATCGCCCTTTCAACAAAAGGTCCAAAAAATCACTAAATTCCTCCCAACACATCCTTTTGGGAATCCCTACCAACATCGCCGTTGGGCCACTCGGCTTCCGGGCAGAGTTGGACATTGGGACCAAAGGTTAGAAGAGTCGTTCCCATTGCGATCTAGAAACAAATCGACCTGATTCGACTGTGACCCTATGTGAGGAGAACCCCAGGAGCTCGCGGATCGTATTTTGCGACAAAGAGAGGGAAGATGAAGGGGCTTCAGTGCATGACGCCTCGACCTCTGGCCCAGCAACTGGCGGCGGTGACCGCGGTAACGACCCTGCAAGTGAGTGCCACTGATCCTTGCTACCGCGGCCGACACTCATGCGGATCCCCGCTCCCCTCCCGTCGGAAGTGAACACCAGGGACACCAGGGAAGAAGAAGGTGGACCAGCAGTGGCGTTGGCAGGTGCGTGCAGGTACTAGCAGGTCGCTTGCTTCCTGTTAACGCCAACCAGTTCCGGAGAGGGATCGCGAGGACATGGCACATTTAGCTGCCGCTATTCCCATCGATGTTGTAAAGGAGGTTGCAGGCGGGTTCGGCTCTCTTAGCGCTGCCCTAACGACCGTTTATACCAACCACGAAGTTCGCTTGTGCCCTGCCCGAAATTATCCCTTGACTAACCCATCCGCAGGGAACCGTCGCCGTCAGAAACAAGATCGAAAACCTCCTCTCACACATAGCCGCAATTGAGACACTCTTTGCAACGCGTCCAGGTAACGTGACAGAACAGGGGCGCCGGAATGAACTGATTCGGTACGCCGTTGTCCCTCCATTAGACCTGGTACTGAGCTCCTCTCAGCAAGCTCAGGAACATCGAGGGACTATTGCGATCGCTGTACGGGACCCCAGGGCCACAACGGCTTGATAACCCCATTCAAGGCGATGGAGATGCGTTCAGGCTTCTCGATGATCTACAAGAGGTCATCTCCCACTATCAGGTTCGTTCATAACCTGACCCCCTTCCCGATGTTGACGAAGACAACAGATCACGCAACAAACGATGATCCATGAACAAGGGTGTAGAATGATAGTGAGTGTTCCCACCTTGAGTTCAGTCCAACGAAATCACATCCGTCGGCAGGACCCAGGTCCGAAAGTCTTCTAGTCCCTACGATCGATGTCTGACATGAGTCCTCAACAGCTGAGGCCACCATCCTCAATAATTTCCGCTGTGCGCAGGCGGCTGAATATCGGCATGGCGACCGCAATGGCTGTATGAAGGGAACCCGCGAAGCTGTCCTGGACGAGATCGAGCTCTGGACAAAGGATTTTGGTAAACCTCCCGTCTACTGGTTGAACGGGCTGGCCGGGACGGGGAAGAGCACCATCGCGCAGACGATTGCGGAGAGGGCGTTCGCGACCGGGCGGCTCGGCGCTTCCTTCTTCTGCTCGCGTGACTTCCTGGATCGGAGCAACCTTCAGTTCATACTCCCCACCCTCTCCATCCAGCTCGCACGAAAGTTCGCCGAGTTCCGATCGATCCTCATTCCATTGGCACAGTCGGATCCAGGAATTGTCGACGAGTCCCTGTATCACCAAATGGAGAAGTTGATCGTACGACCCCTCAAGGAGTCCGGGGTTTCCACCGTGATCATTCTCGACGCTTTGGACGGATGTAAAGATGATAAACCCACTTCAGCGATCCTGTCCGTCCTTGGGCAGCTCGTATCCGAGATCCCGGAGGCCAAGTTCTTCCTTACCGGTCGCCCGGAGCGACATATTCGTGAAGGCTTTTGCCTCCCTCGGATGGCAGAAGCGACAGACGTGTTCGTCCTCCATGATGTTGAGCCGCGTCAAGTTGATGGCGACATACGACTGTTCTTCAAACGCAGTTTCTCGGAGTTCGCTAGTCGTTTGCATGGGCTGGAGGACTGGCCGACCAAAGAACAACTGCACCTGCTTTGCGAGCGGGCAGCGGGACTGTTTGTGTATGCCGTGACGACGGTCAAATTTATCGATCACAGGAACAACGACCCTGAGGAGCAACTGGATCGTCTTCTAAAGTCATCTGAGAGTGGTGCTCGTGAAGGGAAGATCGAACTCAAGGGGGGCATGTCACTGAATTCGCTCTACATGCCAATTCTTCTGGAGGCTTTCGGCCGCGATGACCCGGAGGACGACCACAGGACCCGTTCTGTCCTTGGTGCTATTGCCCTGGCTGCGAATCCCCTTTCTCCATCCACTACCGCGACACTGTCGGGGTTCCGTACCGATGGTGTATTTCGCCGACTGTCGTCGGTTCACTCGCTTCTGGTCCTTCGGGAGGACGTCAGTCACCCCGTTCGGCCCTTCCATAAATCATTTCCCGACTTCATCATCGATCCAACCCGGTGCACCAACCAGAGATTCCGCGTCTCTCCTCCTAATCACCATTCAGAACTTTTGGTTGGCTGTCTTGGGCTAATGAACCAAAGGTTGGAGAAGAATGTGTGCAAGCTCTCAGACGGCGTTATCAACTCGGAGGTCGACGACTTGAGGGAGAGGACTGAACAATGCATTGACGACGGTTTGCGATATGCCTGCGAGTCGTGGCGCGAGCACCTCGTCGACCTGCGCACAGTGCCAGCTCATGCGCCCAAAATCACCTCTGCCCTACACCAGTTCCTAGAGGAAAAGTTTGCACCCTGGTTGGAAGTGCTCAGTGTTCTCGGTACCGTAAGGGATGCAGTCGATGCATTGGAAGTGGCTGCAACATCTTTGGAGGTACGTCGAGCCTCTACGCTTGATGTACTGCTAAAAGTTACTGAGGCTCAACCCAGGCGTCGCCGACCCTCGACCTCGTCAACGACTACTTCCGATTTACCATCGGATTTCTTGAGGTCATCAGCACGTCTGCTTCACATATCTATCACTCAGCCCTCCACCTATCCCCTCGAACGTCAATCGTGCGGAGATTGTACGAACGATACGCTCATCCCTTGGCGAGGATCGTACAAGGAGTACCAATGTCATGGGATCCGAGCATCGCGACAATAAAATATCCCGAGTCAATTCAGTGTCTCGCGTGGTCACCGTGCAGCAGGTTTATTGCAGTTTCATTGAACTCCGTAATGGAAATACAAATTTTGGACGCGGTGACCCTCAAGCGGCTCAAATCCTTCACACCTCCGCATCATTTCACTCGCTTCCTCACTTTCTCTCCTGAAAGCCGCTCGTTAATGCGGTTCGGTGGTTCCGACTCGGAAGTGTTTACCAGTTGAGACCTCCAGACGGGTGTTCGAGTCGGTGAAGTACCTGCAGAGGGGCCGTCCTCCCGACACATTTTCTCGATCACGTATTCTGGATGTGGGACAATGCTTGGGTTTTTGTCCGAGGAAGACTTTTTGTCCGAGGATGGTGATAACTATGCCCTCACCATGGGCACCTACAACGTTCTTTCTGGCGCACCCATATATGATCACCCAATCGAAGGGACGAGAGCAGGCACAATTTGGACACACGGAGATTGTGTTCGATTCGCTACTCTTGAGCCGCGGTCCATCACCATATGGGAAGCCGGATTTGCCTCAAAACACCCACCTACGCGGGTCGAATCCCTGCCTGCTCCGAACGACTTTGATCCCTCAGGGAATATTCGCTTCCTCCCTACCCCTGCCCGGCTCGCCTCCATCCCCATCGAAAATACTGTCCTCGTGTGGGATGCTCAACACTCCAAGGTCCTCCTGAATTCCGTTGAAGTCCGGGCCCCATGGGGCATGACCTTCTCCTCTGATGGCCACTTCTTTGTGTATGCGACTGGTGGTGTGGTTCGCCTCTGGGAGGAGTCTCTCGGAGGATATGTCCTTCATCGAACACTTGTGCTCAGCGGCGAACCACTTCTCTCTCCGAACGGACAATCGATCGTTAGGTCCGATGATATTCAACTTCGATTGTGGCGCACAACAGATTCATATGCCCCCCCTTCCATTCCGGCTCCAGGGTTTCGGCCTTCCGTTCTGGGATTTTCACCAGATGGGCTGCTGGCAGTGGCGCGGTCGTTGGACAGGTCGGCCACAGTTCTCGACCTTAAGTCCGGTGCCACACGGTTGATTATCGACGCGGACATGCACATTTATGGCCTGGGGGTAGCTGAGAGCACCATCGTTGTTGTTGGTGACGGAAAGATTGTCACCTGGAACCTGCCTACAGAGGGCTACGTTCTCAATGCCAGGGTAAACATTAAGGACAGCGTTCAGACGACAATGTTCAGCCCGAGCCCCTCAATTCGACCGGGGCCCATCAGGAGGGTTCCCCTGGCAATCTCCTCGTGGCTACCAAATTACGGATGATGGATGGCTACTCAGCTCCACTGGGAAGCGGCTCTTGTGGTTGCCCCCCCATCGGCGAGCAGACGAGAT
>Ga0307516_10008748_pt1 | contig 11380 bp, 19 predicted proteins | sample 19_EM_MG_FD_203310 | JGI IMG/M metagenome (GOLD analysis project Ga0307516, IMG submission 203310) | Populus trichocarpa ectomycorrhiza microbial communities from riparian zone in the Pacific Northwest, United States - 19_EM | ecosystem: Host-associated > Plants > Roots > Unclassified | place...
TTTACTTCAAGCTCGTCCCAGAGATCGCGAAAAGCTGGGGCCAGAAGACGGAAGAATGTCTGTGTATTCCCACGTGCAAGGTTAGCCGGGGAAAAGCCCTCAAAGTTGGGGAAGGTGAGCGCATGCAGCGCGACTGTCGCAATGTACTGCTCCGCTTGAGTCATGTCGTGGCAAGCCACATCTTCCATTACCCATTCGCTAACTTTTCCTGAGCTCCACCGCACGCTGAGAGAAGCCCGTTTTGCTCGGCTGGGACCAGAGATGCATAGGTATGTCGTCACAGCAAAGCTATCTAGCTTGTCGACGGCGCCTTGAAGAAAAGCCTTTGACGTCCGTTCAAATTTTCCCCTGGGCTGGGGCATGTCTCGAACAGTGACAGTCACCCCAGTTTCTGTGACCTCCGTGGGAGGCATGGCATCAAGGATTTCGAAGAGGCCTCCGTCCTCCTCTGTTGACTCGAAGATGTCATCCGGATCTTCGCGCACTTCCTTAGTCTGAGGCTGACGAGGCAGTCCTTTGGGTTCGGGCAAACTGGGAGTACCAGAGGGTATACTTGCGATACCAGGACTGCCACGAAGGCGAGCTTGGAGGGCGGCCGCCTCCGCTTTTTGACGCTCGGACAGGTAGTGAGCCTTAGCGTCCCGTTCGTCAAAAAGATAGTGAGACTTCACAGCTTTCAAGCGAGCGTGTAGGTCGTCAATGAGCGGGTGGGCCTGGGTGGCTTTTAGGTTGCGTCCCGCTGAAGCCCCGTCAAGCTCCAACTTGAGGCGAGCGTAGTGCATATTCGGATCGTCATAATCATCCAGCGGTTCTGGAGTCGAAAACAAGTCCGAGTCAGTGCCGTCAGCGTACCTTGTATAACAAGAGAGGCTTTTCACTCACCGGCAAGTCGTGTCGTGTCGTGTTGAGGGGTCGACAACGTCAGTTCCGATACATGTGGACTGTTCGACCGAGAACCGCCCGAAGGAGTTGGGGCTGCAACGGATGGTTTGAGATTCGGCATCGGCGCTTTGCCGTCCATGGGGACTGAAACCCGATCGATTATGAACGGACGCAGAGATTAAAGAAGCGCCAACTTACGGGTATGTGGTTGAAGCTCTTCATCTGTACAATTCAAGAAGAGCTACGCAGTGACGTTGTGGCCTGGGTGAGGGACTCAGACTCGATGGTGGTAAGAATCACGTACCCATTCATGGGCTTCCTCGAGATCGACACCGTCAATGGATTCGAGACAACGCGCCACGGTTTCCTCCGAATAACCCAGACGTCTCAGGACCCCGTATGTGACACCAAGACGGGTGAGTATGCTATCATCAGAGATATCAAGGCGCTTGAGAGCTAATGAGACATGTCAGTAGAATAGTAGGACCACGGAACGACGACGGAAGTATCATACCCTTGTCACTCCAAGAATCGCGCGCCATCTCCAAGATCCCGCTAACAACACCCGCATCCAAGTCCAACAACGGAAAAGTGTTAGAAAATCGTCTTTCCGTTTCGATGGTCTGAGCGGTGACGCCGAATGAGCCACTGCGACATCTCTCCGCGTATGCACCCTCGTACCTTGATAGTTCGGACTATTTCCTTCTCCGTTCTTTCCTGTAGTCTGTCAACCAGCTCCTGTAAGGATCGCTCCTCCGCATTTTGACAACCAAGTGTTTCGTCTTGGACGTGTTCGTGGGTTTGAGCGGTGTGTGAGACCTCAGCTGATGGGGACTGTACTTTCGCGTCTGAGTCGTCTTGAGGGGTGGGCTCGGCGGGCGGCACCTTTTTCGGTATGGATGTCACGGCAAATCCTCGATAGACCGGCTTTTGTTGTGTTTTCCTCTTCTTCGGCATTTCTAGCAATAAGTGGGGTCAAAGTAGAAAGGGCACGAGATACTGTATGGGTGTTACGGAACTGGAGAATCTTGGTGGTGCAGTGGAACTCAAATGAAAATAGGATAGTCAACAACCTTGATGATTGTGCACATTCATTGGCAACTCTTCTCGGCTTCTCAACCAACGGTAATCACACAGAAAAATGGGACCCGTACCCACGGAGAAATTATATGACCTACGGAACGACATGCAATACAAGATGCTACGTAGTACAGTAATGTAGAATAGAATATCTCTATGAAAGAGCAACAGATATGCGAGCGTGAGGTATACAAATTCGACGACGCTGAATTTAGATGTGACGTGATACGATGAATTGCGATAAAAACAATGTCCCGGGTTCAGACAGAATGTCGTCAAAGTGCAGAGGAAACATCCCCGCTCTCCATGGCTGTCTTTCGCCTACTCCCTCCTTTGGCGCCGGTTTTGCGACCTCGACCTCCCGTAGTTGCGCCAGCTCTGGATCGTTTCTTGCCACGCGCTGGCTTGGGCGTAGATGTCCCATCCTCAGTATCCTTCCCCGTGTCTTGAGGGCCAGATTGTGCGGGACCGGAATGGCCAAAAAACTCGTCGCCTTCCTCCGTCCACAAATCGCGAGTTGGGGCTGCAGGGGTTTTCGACGTTCCTGCGGAGTCCGCAGCGACCGGTCTCGGTACTCCGCTAGAAGAGTCAAGGCTAGCGAGTTGATCTTCATTCAGGAGGAGCTGGACAATTTCACTTGGTTTAGTGGCATCGGTGAATGTCTTGTTTCCAACGACAATGTCTTGAACCTAGAAACCATCGAAGATTACTCATCCTGAAGTTCTCTAGAGAAGAAAATTCAGCTTACATCTTTCTTCACACGAGCGAGCTGCACGATACGCTCGTCGATTGTCCCCTTGGTGATGAGACGATAGACCGTGACTTGACGTGTCTGTCCCAAGCGATGAGCCCGATCCATTGCTTGTGCATCATTAGAAGGATTCCAGTCGTGATCGTAGAAGACGACAGTGTCAGCAGCCGTTAGGTTGATGCCTAAACCTCCGGCTCTAGTGCTTAAAATGAAGATAAATATGTCGGACCTTGAAATTTCTTAGTGAAAGGTCGATATCAAAGAATAGGGTGGTGTTACCGTGTTTGCCAGTCCATCACCATATCCCGACGGTCCTCCAACTTCGAAGAGCCGTCCAGACGGAGATACTTGTATTGGCGGTAAATCAGATATTCCTCCATCAAGTCCATCATCCGCGTCATTTGGAAATAGATCAAAACACGGTGATCTCCTGCCTTAAGCTCCTGGAGAAGGCCGTCAAGGCGAGCCAGCTTCGCTGAGTCGTACACCAAGCTCTTTGCCTCTGGGACTAGCATCTTTGGTCCTGGTACCTGATCCCGGGAGGAACTGGCGATGAGACCCACGGAGGGAATGCCAGGAACCAGCTGAGTGTACCGAGAGGATGAGTCAAGGTGTTCACTAAGGGTAGGGGTAAGACCATAGAATGCCAGGGATTCAAATGGCGCATCGAGAAAAGATGCTTGGTGCTCCACAAACGTTCGGTTGGGACAGTACATGGTCACTGGTGGGGCAACTACTGGTGGAACGAACCACCTTAGTGGCGGACGAGACAGTAAAGAGCTGAGCCACGCAGAAGAAGCGATACCGCCGGGGCTCGGCAGGCAGCAGATACTTGATGAGGGCAACTGGCGATGTCTTGGACGAATTAACCATGGATTGGAGGAACTTGACTCATCATCACTAATTCACGAACGACTGTGAGATCTAGGTAAAGAAGTACGGAATAGGACTCACATGAAGAATTCGTTGTCCATGTTCTGAGCCCGTTCCTCCTCGAGCGCAAGCAGGCACCTCCTAAGAGTACGAGACCCATACAACATATGAACTTCGCTGGGAGACATCTTCAAAAGAGGAAGGAAGGCAAAAGGCGAATTTGCTAAGGGGTTGTTTACCGCCTGAATGTGGAGGGATAATATAGAAACTCACCATCGTCGACGAGCGAGTGCTGGATCCAGTCAGTCGCCCATATATTCATCAACTTGTGCAATACACCCTGGTCGCGTTGCACAGCTACCCCAGTTCCATCATAAGGGACATCACCCTTGAGCCCGCCATCAAGATATAGCAATTCCGGGATAGAGTATTCGATAGGGTTCCGAGTCGAGTAAGGCGCCATAATGAAATCACCTTGCCTGTTCAACGGCCCGGACCTCCCAAAGTGGGAGAACGAGTATGGAGCCACTATGTCCGCCCGCTCGAACAATTCAGGATGATTACAAACCTAAAAATGCATCATGCATCAGTCGTGTGTGATATTACAATTCTCAGACCAACAACGTACCTTACGGAACTGCATGACGAGATTCATGAGGGATCTCGCAGAGTCAGCGTCACCAATGTTAGCAGCTTTCTCAAGCAGATCGGCGATGGAGACGTTTGCTTGCAACGCCTTGTACATTGCACGCTGGCGTGCACTGAGATCAATGTAAATGTCATTCTCGATCTTTGGCAAATGTGAGCTTTGCGATCGAGCATCTTGCCCAAAACTTGCCACGGTACCTTATCGCTTAACTCGTTCTGGACGTTACGCTTGACGCGGCGTAGCATGAAAGGTCTGAGAATCATGTGCAGACGACGAAGTTGATGTTCGTTGAGTTTGCTGCCTTTATTTTCAGCTGCATTTTCGATGTCTTTGGAGAACCATTCGTTGAACTCGTCGTGAGAATCAAAAAGGCTTGGCATGATGAAATGCAACAAAGCCCACAACTCTATGCGGCAGATTCAAAATCAAAGGAGAGATTCAGATAATTAGAAATTACGCACCCTGCATGGAATTCTGAATCGGTGTGCCCGTCAAAAGCAAGCGATTCCGACAGTGAAAGCCGAGCAAGGTCTTCCAACGCACGCTGGCAGCATTCTTAATGTTCTGGGCTTCGTCGAGTACCATGTACTGCCACTTGACCCTCTGAAAGTACTGTTGGTCTTGCGTGACCTGCAAAGCTGTCAGCACGCTTCATTGTTACGTTGGGTGGTGCGCTGACCAGCTGGTAGCTCGTGATAACAACATGGAAGGGGGTATCTTCATTGTAACTGATCTCCTTTCGGCTCCAGAACTTTCGTAATGTCGTACGATCCTTCACATTACCCCAGTATGGCAGCGCCTTCAGCTTTGGAACAAAACGCGTTAATTCTTGTTGCCAGTTATGAAGGGTTGATGCCGGCGCGACAACAAGGAAAGGGCCCCAGATATCGTGAGTCTCAGCGAGATACGCCAGGAGAGTAATTGATTGGACCGTCTTCAAAGGAAAGCATCAGTAGTCGAACGGTCAGTAGTAACGATCTTGAACGTGCCTTTCCAAGACCCATTTCATCCGCCAGGATGCCATTAATTCCTTGATCATACAGCGTAGCTAACCAGTTGAGTCCCTTTAACTGATACTCCTTCAGCTGAGCCATCAGCATGCGAGGCTGCGCAATAGTCAGGGGTCCGCTGAGCGAAGTCGGGTTTTGGAAATTAAGTTCATCCGAATCCACTGTGATGTCGCTAAGAGAAACACATTGGAAGGCAAGGAGAAAATGCATACGATCTACTAAAGGCGCCTTCGTCGGCTCCTTTTGCTCTTCTTCGTCATCTCTGACATGGGCCTGATTTTTGGCCAACTGCAAAGCTTGGTTTGTCTTCCGCTCCAGAGCGATCTGAGCATCAAACGCCTGCACACGTTTCTTCGCGAGCACCACAGCTTCTTGAGCATTGTGACGGGCATGTCTATGGAGGTTAGTGTGATCCGCTGCATCAAGCTATAAGAAGAACGTTCTCAAAGTTCGACAACCTAACGTACCGTCGTCGAAATCAATTTCATCCAAGGCATCTGGATCAGCGACCTCCATATCGGCGCCCTTTGGAACGTCCGTATTTGGAGCCTCACCCTGGATCTCGGCAGCTATGTTTATGGCATAAGTTTGTAGGGAACAGAGGAGTTTCATGAGATGCTCACTCTTGAGTTTGTTACCCACGAAATGGCTGTACAACTCCGTTTGACTGATGAGGAACTCCAGTTTACGAGCCTGCCTCGCAGCTTCGCGCTTCTCCTCTTCAACCTTCGCGCGATCTGCTGCTTCCTTGTTCTCACGTTTACGAACGTCACGTTCTTCCTTCTCGTTTTTCTTCCAGAACACAAGCATCTCGCGCATAAGACGCTTGCTTTTCGCCTGCACATCTTTGGTCGCTTTGGGAGTACGGCTATAAGGTCGGCGCGCCTGTAACGACGCGGATGTGGCTACGCGCTTAGACTGAATTTGGCGTTGTTGATAGCCCATCGCACAATACTTGTACACCTGGAGAAATAATCTCAGCTACAAACAATAGTTTGGGGAAAAGGCTTGCCTTGGGAATTTCTTTGCGTGCAATGTTCTTCCAGACCTTTCGTTGTGACTCCTCGAGTGCTTTGATGCGCTTCAACATCGTGGCCCCAACGACTTTTTTAGCCTTTTTCAACGGCGGGATGACCATATCCATCTCAAATACAGTAGCAGATGTTGCAGTGAGAGTGGGTGACGGAGGGCGCGAACCGTTTGGTGTAATATCCCCAGCAACAGACGCTGGGGCTGATCCAAGACCTAACGTCTCCAAAGTCTGCGGTGCGATACCATCTAATTTCCGTCGTGCGGAACCCCGCTTCCGAGACCCCTTCGGAGTAGCGGATACACTGTCGACGCTCTGCTCCCGAATGCCTGATTTACCTTTACCCTTGCTCCTTCCTTTGGCAGAAGTTGATAACCGCAGTAAATCTTGTCCGGATGCAACGGAGCGCTGGTCTTCAGCAATGGAGCGCTCGAGGTCGGCGGTAATGTCAGAGTCCTTCCCAACCTTCCGCCTTTTATTTGCGCGACCCTGGTCTCTAGCGATAGGAACATCCAGGTCACTGCTGCTGGCATCCGAGGCAGCATAGGGGGCTCTCTTGGCATCTGCCGCCTTCGTTTTTCCCTTTGAAGGAGTCGACGGTCCAAGGACAGACTCTTCCAACTCGCGAGCCGCATCTTCGGCACCATTTTCCTGGGCGTGAAGTCGTTGCGCAGCAGGAGAATTGTCACTATCGTGGAGTTCATGCCCAGGGGAGACTGTGGAAAGAAGCTCGTCTTCAACACTCTGGGGTTGGGACTCATGTACAGGATGTGGGACAGATACAGGGATCCTCTCGAGGACTGCCGCGTACCGCCCAGATAGAGCATTCACGAGCGCAGCATTGGATTCCTGAGAACGCGTATTACCATCTTAGTTACGTGTCCGAGGAATCAAGAAAAAGAACTGACAGCAATGTTGTTCTCGAAGAATTCCTCTACCATCTTCCTGCGCCGCCGTGTTTCGAGCATGTAATAGCCAATCTCCGTATACCAGATATCCTCGCAGTCGCTCAAATCGGAGGAGGCTAACCACGGTTCGCCCTCAGTAGGCTCGCGCTGGACTGGCGCCGCGCTCTCGGGCTCAGGGGAGTCAACCGGTGGCGACTGAGCACGAACATGCCTCCCCCGAGGAGGTTGACGGCGCGAGGCGTGCTTGCGAATATGGTCAGCGGCAAAAGCGTCGACGCAGGGGTTATTAACATACTCGTCGAGTCAACGGCGGACGATAATCTCCATCATCATCAGCTGCCCTCTTTCTTTTTTTGTGTATTGCGTTCGACTCATCATTCTTGCCATACTTATAGTCTTGTACAGAGGACGGGGACGCCTCACGATGAGTTTCCGTGTTACCATTTCGAGAACGGGAAGGCTGCCTCCATTCCCCAACGTCGTCCCAAGCGCTAGAATCATGGTGGCCTCCGGACCGGGAAGGCCAATCATTTGCGTGTCGCTCAAGCACGGGACTGGATTGCGCCTGGCGGGAGATTGGCGTCCGGGGGCGAGGGGGGAAAGAGGGGGATGGGGAGCGTTGAGAAACGAGGATATTGTGCGGTGGGGCGTTGTTGAAGAGCTGAGGAGCGGGAGGAGGCGGAACGGAGGCCGGAGGAGGATGATCATTGAGAATCCTGCTGAGTGACATGGGTGGGGGAGTAAAGAAGAGTGAGTTTACGAAGAGGGAACGGGGCCTCGTGGGATGGAGGTAGAGAGCGGTTGGAGAGGAAAAGATATGTGGAAGTGAGGTGAAGGTGAAGAAGAAGGAGAGAAAGGGGTGGGGAAGGGAAGAGAGAGTAGGTTGATGGAGGACGAGTCGACGAGGGCCCGAGGGGGCCGTTGACGCGGAGTGGTCGCCGTTTTGTTGTTAACATTCAGTTCAGGACTCGCAAACTTGGCAATTGCCTTTCTCGTCGCCACACAATCCTCTTTCGGCTAACTCGCTATCCTCTACTTAGGCATCCTCAGGATAAAGCATCAACTCGGGTCGGACCTTCCCATCAAACTCTTCCCCCGTTAAATATCCAAGCGCAACCGTCGCCTCCTTCAGCGTCGTCCCTTCCTTATGCGCCTTTTTCGCGCACTTGGCAACATCTACATCACGCCAATCAGTAATGCCGTATATCCGCAATATCGATAACCCTCACTATCGTATCCAAGGTGACTATTCAATATCGTGGCCAGCATGAGTGATTCGTTCAGCAACGTGTTGATCCGCTTTTCGTTTGCCACGATTCCAACTACGCAGTTCTTCGTGAACGATCGAGAACCGTCCGCCAGAAGCCGGATACTTTGCAGAACATTCTTGATAATCACCGGTTTGAACACGTTCAGCTATCAAATGTCAACACCACGTAGCCCCCTTGACAGTGCTCCTCACCTCAAACTGGCCATTCGAACCCGCGACGCTGACAACCGTCTGATTTCCGATCACTTGTGCGGCCACCATGGTCAATGCTTCGCACTGTGTCGGGTTGACCTTGCCAGGCATAATACTACTCCCCGGCTCATTCTCTGGAAGACTTATTTCTCCGAGACCACAACGGGGGCCAGAGCCCAGATAACGAATGTCGTTTGCGATCTTCATAATTGAGCACGCGATGACGTTGAGAGCCCCGTGAGCCTCAACGAGTGCGTCATGCGCAGCAAGCGCCTCGAACTGGTCGGCAATAGCATGAGAGAGCTTTAAACAATAAAAAAGTCGCGAGCCAGATATACCTTGTTTGGAGCAGTCTTGAAAGTGATGCCAGTAATCTTGGATACCTCTTCGGCAACTTTCACATCGAAACCTTTCTTTGTGTTCAAGCCCTGATAGTCGAGTCAGAACCGACCAAACTTGTACGTGCACATCACGCACGGTCCCGACGGCAGTACCTCCTTGAGCCAATAGGCTCAGGCGGGGAATGACGTCCTTGATACGTTCAATCCCGTTGGCAAGTTGCTGAACGTAGCCACTGAATTCTTGTCCCAAAGTGAGAGGCGTTGCGTCCTGTATTCGGGTGATGTCAAGGACCGTCAGGTGAGGTTTCAAGTTTTCTCTGACCCACCTGCAAGTGCGTTCGGCCAATTTTGATGATGTGGTCGAACGACTTTGCCTTCTCTTCAAGAGCGGTACGCAATCCCTCTAGGGCAGGAAGCAGATTATTGGTGAGCTCAGTGACGGCTGCGACATGCATAGCTGTCGGAAATCTTCGCAATGATAATAGGTCCCTTCTTATACAATGAGCTCATACTCACGTGTCATTGCTGCTCTGGCTCATGTTAACATGATCGTTGGGATGCACAGGCTTCTTCGAGCCCAGTTCTCCGCCAAGTAGCTCGATCGCACGGTTAGAAATGACCTGAGACATGACATATTTTCAAGTTGAGACGGAATCATAAATAATAAGACATGCCTCGTTAGCGTTCATGTTGCTCTGAGTTCCCGAACCGGTTTGGAACACGACGAGCGGGAAATGATCGATCAATTTGCCGGATATTACCTTCCATGCTGCATTAGTTGAGCGACCAAATGCTTCGATACACGAGCTTACATCGTCTGCTGCATCTTGAATAGCCCTTCCTATCTTGGGGTCTAGCCCGTAAGTCGCATTCACTATGGATGCTGCCTTTTTTAGTACACCAAAGGCTTTGATCAGCGGTTCCGGAAGGCGTTCCGCTGGACCGCCAATATCGAAGTTCTGCAAGGACCTGCACGTCACTATGAGTATATGCTATATACGGTACGGGTGAAATAGAAACCCTACCGTTGTGTCTGCGCACCCCAGTAACGGTCCGAAGGGACCCGCAGCTCACCGAAAGTGTCCCTCTCCACACGAAAAGACTATCTGCTAATGAGAATCGACAACCATGCACACTAAAGCAACATACCATGGCAGGTCTGGTGAGGGAGAATTGCCTCTGCTGCTGCCAGCAAATTTGCGGCGAGCAGGGACCTCGGCCCCGAGAATACACGTGTGCGGACTAGAGGTCGAAATCACATGAGTGATGCCAGCAGTTGGAGCAGAAAGTCTCACAAAACGGGGTATCCGAAGGCCTGACATGGCTCTATTCAAGCGAAACGGGTGATGCGAGGCGCCCAGACCATCCTTCCTCTTAAAGTAAGTCGAGCAAAGCGTGAACGCGTGAAACCCGACCCGACAACATGTGATTCGCGCGGACTCTACGAATATACAAGTATTTACTGGGTTTCCATCTTTCTCTCATTCCGCGATGGCTAACGTTGCATCCCAAGTTATCCTCCACCCGACTGCCAGCTCAACTCTCAAGATTCTAGGCACCACCGTCGGCCGTGACAAGGTTAGGAATATATGGTTCCCACGCACGCGCCTCCTCCACTAATCCGGACGGGGAACCGATAGGTCTACAGGGCGACACAGTACTTTGCACGCTTCTTCGCGTGGTATCTCATTTCAGGAGGTCGTAAAGCTGATGCCGTACGCTGGAACGCGTTGAAAAGCCACTTAGCTCTCGCTCGCAAGCGTACGCCACCTTTTCCCAACCGTCCACGTTCGGCCAATGACTCACGCCTTGTTCAGTTCTGCGCCTCGGAAAGCCATTGGAACACCTACAAGCCGCCCTTCGTGCAGCACAATCCGCAGGTGACCTCAAGGAACAACTCACGACCATTGCTCGTCAGCTCGGGTACTTCGGTTACTTATCCTATGATGCAGTTGTATGGGTATGTGCAGACCCTCATGCATAACCAACATGATTGATGTGTTCTCTCAGGCCAATGCCATCAGGTTTATCACCCTGAAGCCCGAAACGTCTCAGAAGGTCCAAAAAATCTCTAACCGTTTCTGGCTAGCTGGCATTTTGTTCAGCCTGACGCATGGCCTACTCAAGGTGAGTTTTCAACGCGTTTTAAATCCTCGTGGCATCAAGTCATCATTGTGGGCAGACAGGCCGCTTGACCAAAGAGACGCGCAAAATCCGAGGCCCGGATGAGAAAAATATCGGTGAAGAGAACGCGCGTAAGTCTCAACTCCGGGCGATACAAACGTAAGTTCTCCTTCGCCTACTTTGTGTTACTCCTTCACACGACATTCTGCAGCATGCGGGCAGCAACTCGTCAACAGTTCATCATTGACATTCTCGATGTGTGGCTCCCTG
>Ga0307516_10008750_pt1 | contig 11379 bp, 11 predicted proteins | sample 19_EM_MG_FD_203310 | JGI IMG/M metagenome (GOLD analysis project Ga0307516, IMG submission 203310) | Populus trichocarpa ectomycorrhiza microbial communities from riparian zone in the Pacific Northwest, United States - 19_EM | ecosystem: Host-associated > Plants > Roots > Unclassified | place...
ACAGTCACCTACGGTCAATTCCCGGTCACCTCATGTCAGTTGCACACATGCGTTACCGCGCCGTCACCATCAGGTTTAGCGTCCTCCACCAGGTGACCGGCTCCCCACCGCCGCCCGGACCAGGGGCGGCAGTCGGCCACCACCGCCGGACGCGCAATCGCCCGCTCCCCGGCGGTCGTACGAAAGGACGTGCAGTCCACGTGGCAGCGCACCGCAAGCCCCGACAGCGCTCGCTCAGCGGCCATACGGCCCGCACCGCCGCCACGATCGCCCTCGCGGGCGCGGCGACGGCGACCGGCTTCGACGGGACCTCGCACGCCGAGCCGCAGCTGACACCGGCACAGGTCAAGGCCAAGGTGGACAAGCTGTACCAGGAGGCGGAGGTCGCCACCGAGAAGTACGACGGCGCGAAGGAGAAGGCGGACGCGGCCGAGAAGCAGCTCAACACCCTGCGGGACGAGGCGGCGCGCAAGACGGAGAAGCTCAACTCCGCGCGGGACGACCTGGGTTACGTCGCGGCAGCCCAGTACCGCGGCGGCGGCATCGACCCCGCGGTGCAGCTCATGCTCTCGGACGACCCCGAACAGTATCTGGACGGCGCCGAGTTCGCCGACCGGGTGGGCCACCGCCAGACGGCGGCCGTCGCTCTCGTACGGCAACAGCTGCGGGAGATCGAGCAGTTGCGCGGCGCCGCGCACGTCGAGCTGACCTCGCTGAAGTCGCGGCAGGCGGAGCTCGGCAGGCAGAAGAAGACGATCAACGGGAAGCTGGACCAGGCGCGGCGGCTGCTGTCCGCGCTGCCTCCGCAGCAGCGGGCCCAGGTCGAGCAGACCGCCGGCACCTCGGGGCGCGCGTCACGGTCGGCGACCACGACACGGGACGGGCTGCACGCGCCCGGCTCCTCCGCGGCCACCACCGACGCCCCCAACTCCCGTGCGGCGGCTGCCGTTTCCTACGCCTACCAGAAGCTCGGCAGCCCCTACGTCTGGGGCGCGACCGGCCCCAACGCCTTCGACTGCTCGGGCCTGGTCCAGGCCGCCTACAACTCCGCCGGAGTCTCCCTGCCCCGCACGACCTACGCCCAGATCAACGCCGGCCAGCGGGTCTCCCGAGACGAACTGCGCCCCGGCGACCTGGTGTTCTTCTACTCGGGCATCAGCCACGTCGGCATCTACGTCGGCGACGGCCAGATGATCCACGCCCCGAACCCGACGGCTCCGGTGCGGCTGGCGCCGATCGACCAGATGCCGTTCGCGGGGGCGACACGGGTGGCGTGACACCCTGCCCGACAATCCCCCCGGTGAACTCCCTTACGGGTCACACCAGTCGGCGTGCCGTGGCCCAGCGGGTCAGCTCGTGCCGGTTCGACAGCTGGAGCTTGCGCAGCACCGCCGAGACATGGGACTCGACCGTCTTCACCGAGATGAACAGCTGCTTGGCGATCTCCTTGTAGGCGTAGCCGCGGGCGATCAGGCGCAGGACCTCGCGCTCGCGCTGGGTGAGGCGGTCGAGGTCCTCGTCAACCGGCGGGGCGTCGGTCGACGCGAAGGCGTCGAGGACGAAGCCGGCCAGCCGTGGGGAGAAGACCGCGTCGCCCTCCTGGACCCGGAAGACGGAGTTGACGAGGTCCGTGCCGGTAATCGTCTTGGTGACGTAGCCGCGCGCACCGCCGCGGATCACCCCGATCACGTCCTCCGCCGCGTCCGAAACGGACAGCGCGAGGAAGCGGACGGGCTGCTCGGCGTCGCTCATCAACGGGGCGCAGCGGCGCAGGACTTCGACCCCGCCGCCGCCCGGCAGGTGGACGTCGAGGAGGACCACCTCGGGGCGGGTCGCGGTGATGACCGTGACCGCCTGGTCGACGTCGGCGGCCTCGCCGACCACCTCGACGCCGGTCTCCTCGGTCCGGCCGATCTCCGCCTGGACCCCCGTACGGAACATGCGGTGGTCGTCGACGAGGACCACGCGCACGTGACGCCCGCCCGCGCTCCCGCCGGTCGGCTCCAGAGGCTCGTTCGTCTCGGTCGCGTCGCTCATGACGTCTTCTCCGCCCTCTCCATCTCCAGCTCGACCTCGGTACCGCCGTCCGGCACCGCGCGCAGCCGTGCCGTACCGCCGTGTCGCTCCATACGGCCGATGATCGATTCTCTGACGCCCATGCGGTCGGCGGGTATCGAGTCGAGGTCGAAGCCCGGCCCGCGGTCGCGGACGGACACGAAGACCTTCTTCCCCTCCACCTCGGCGTAGACCTGCACGGCGCCGCCCTCGCCACCGTACTTGGCCGCGTTCACCATCGCCTCGCGCGCGGCCTGCATCTGGGCACCGATTCTCTCGTCGAGCGGGCAGTCCCCGACGATGACGACCTCGATGGGGACGCCGTGCTTGTCCTCGACCTCGGCCGCGCTGCGCCGCACCGCCTCGGCGAGGGTGTCGGGTTCGTCGGCCTCGTCCTTGCCGGTGCCTTCCGGTTTGTAGAGCCAGGCGCGCAGGTCGCGCTCCTGGGCGCGGGCCAGGCGGCGCACCTCGTTCGGGCTCTCCGCGTTGCGCTGGATCAGGGTCAGGGTGTGCAGCACGGAGTCGTGGACATGGGCGGCGACCTCGGCGCGCTCCTGGGCGCGGATGCGCATCAGGCGCTCCTCGGAGAGGTCCTGGGTCATCCGCACGAGGTACGGGCCGGCGAGCAGGGTGATGCCGACGAGGACCGCGAGGGCGGCCTGGAGCACCGAACCGAGGTGGGCGGCGGAGCCCTGCAGCACGAAGATCGCGGTGGCACCGGCGGTGACCAGCAGAACACCGCCGCCCGCGCGCAGCAGGCTGAGCGTACGGCGCCGGCCGCCGACCTCAGCCCAGCGGGCGCGGCGGGCGTTGTCCGCCTGGCGCCAGACGAGGGCCACGCCCGCGCCGACGAGGACGGTCGGGAAGAGATAGGCCTTGGCGCCGTCGCCCAGATTCACATTGCCGACGAAGACCAGCGCCACGACGACCATGAGGAGCAGGGCGACGATCTGGCCCTTGTCCGGCTTGCGGGCGACGAGTCTGCGGCGGCCGTCCGGCGAGGTCTCGGTGGAGACGAGCGACGGGGGCCGCTGACCGGCGACGCCGCCGACGCCGAGCGGCACGAAGAACCAGAACGAGGCGTACAACAGCGCGCCGAGTCCGTCCGCGAGGAACAGGCCCACGAACACCAGCCGGACCCAGATCACTGGCAGGCCGAGATGCCCGGCGAGCCCCCGCGCCACTCCGCCGAGCCAGCGTCCGTCACTGCTGCGGTAGAGCTTGCGCGGCGGCCGCGGGTCCTCGACTGGCAATGCTGCGGCTTCCGGCATGCCACCGATGTTCACACGCCCCGCCGCCCAGGGCATCAGGGTCGGCCCCCGAGACTCCCCTGATCTTCGGAAACGACGTGGTTCAGGGCCTTTCGCGGTGTCGGGGTCGGGGTCGAACACTCCCCCGGTCCCTGTCAGGGCGGATTTCAGGGTTCGGCCAGGGTCGTCCCGACTGCCATCGGCGGCCCGCGGCGGGCAGCATGGACGCATGACAGATCACGAGCACGCCGCGACGGGTCAGGGACCCGGCTCCGGCCCCGGCCCGGCAGCGGGCGGCGGGCCGCAGGACGCCGTGCCCGCCGCGGGTGCCGCGTCCTCGCCGGGGGCCGCGTCGTCGGGTGCCGTGCCCGGCGACACCCTCACGGCCGCGCCTCCGCACCGGTTCCGGCGGGACCGGCGGTCCAAGGTGCTCGCGGGGGTGTGCGCGGGGCTCGGGCGGCAGTGCGACATGGACCCGGTGATCTTCCGGATCACGCTCGCGGTGCTCTCGGCGACGGGCGGCATCGGCCTCATCTTCTACGGCTTCGCCTGGCTCTTCGTCCCGTACGACGACGAGGAGGAGAACGAGGTCCGCAAGCTCTTCACCGGCCGCGTCGACGGCCAGGCCCTGGCGGCCGTGCTGTTCGCGCTGGTCGGCTGCGGTGTATTCCTGTCGATGCTGAGCAATGCCAGCGTGCTCACCTTCGCCGTCGTCCTCTCCCTCCTGCTGGCGGGCGCGGGGTACTGGTCGCAGCAGCGCGGCGCCCCCGACCCCGACCCGCTGGCCGCGCAGGCCGTCGCCGACGCACCGCCGGAGGCCCAGGCACCGCCGGTGCCCGCCGCCTACCCCTCCTGGTGGCGCGACCCGATCGTCAAGGACGGCACCCATGTCGGTGGCACCGGCTATCTCTGGGGCCCCGGCGACTCCCGCACCCGCGACATCACGGACGCGGTCCACATCAGCCTCGGCCCTTCGTACCCGCACTGGCCCCAGGATCTGCGGCCCCCGCGCCCGCCCGCCCCGAAGCCGCGCGGCCCGCGCTGGATCGGCGGCTGGGTCTTCCTGCTCGCCCTGTTCGCGGGTGCCCTCGGCACCGCCGCGCGATGGGACGACCAGGCGCTCGGCACCAGCCTGCAGATGGGTCTGGCCTGCGCGCTCGTGGTCTTCGGCCTGGGGATAGCGGTCAGCTCTTTCCTGGGGCGTACGGGGGCGGGCTCGGTGTTCCTCGCGATCGTCACGGCAGGCCTGCTCGCCGCCTCGGCGGCCCTCCCCAAGGACCTCACCACCCACTGGGAACGCCTCACCTGGCAGCCCACGGCGGTGGCCCAGGTGCAGCCGCACTACGACCTGGGGAACGGCGTGGGCACGCTCGACCTGACCCGGCTGCCGCTGACCAAGGGGCAGACGGTGGCGACGTACGCCCAGGTGGGCATCGGGCAGTTGAAGGTGATCGTCCCGTCGGACGTGACGGTGAAGCTGAGTGTGGACGTGGGCGTCGGGGACATCCAGTTGCCCGGTGACGACAAGAAGGACGTGGACGTGGAACCGGGCAAGCACAAGCAGGTCACTCTGACCCCGGCGACGGGTGTGAAGAGCACCGGCACGCTGGACCTGGACCTCCGGGTCGACGTCGGACAGGCGGAGGTCAGCCGTGCTGCGTCATGAGTTCCGGCCCGGGAAGCTGGTCGTCGGTCTCTTCCTCGTCGCCGCGGGCGTGGCCTACGCCGGGGACGCGGGCGGGCTGTGGGTGACCGAGTGGTTCGCGGCGATCCCCCTGGTCGTCGCCGGCCTGGTGCTGGCCGGCGTGGCGGCGGGCATCAACGGGGCGATCCGCAGACGACGCAGGGTCGGCCGTACGAGCACGGCCGACCCCGGTCCTGAGATATCGGGCTGACTAACGGTAGCCACCCGTCCGTTGCCTTCGCCTCGCTCGTAGTGCCGCGTCCAGGGAGAACACGGAGGCGCCGGCGAGGACGAGGGGCAGCCAGGCCATCAGGTAAGCGAGGTCGTTGCCGTAGTAGTACGGGTCGGACTGCCAGCTGATGGTCAGCCACAGGCTGAGGGAGATCAGCGCGCCGCCGAGTGCGGCGATACGGGCCAGCAGGCCGATCAACGTGCCGATGCCGACGGCCAGTTCACCGAAGGCGATGGCGTACCCGAAGCCGACGGGGCTCTTCAGGGACAGGTCGACCAGGGCCGGGATGGCGGACGAGTCGCGGACCGCGCGCATCGTCTCGCCGACCGACCCGGCGCCGGAGGCCTTCATGAAGGCGCTGTCGGTGAGTTTGTCCAAGCCCGCGTAGATGAAGGTGACGCCCAGGAAAACGCGCAGTGGGAGGAGGGCGTACCGGGTGGCGGTGTCGCGCCAGCTCCGGTCGCCGTCGAGGTACGGGGTTTGCGTATCCATTCGAGTGCCGTGAGTCATCGCCCTTAGCCGCCTCTCGCCCGCCGTTGACCCCTCAACAGACCATACGTACGAAAAGGGGGACCCGCTCAACCATGCTTCGGACAGTTTTTCGGACTTCGGCCGAGTTCGGGCGGCGGTCGGCCGCGTTCTATGGATATTCAGATGTGGGCGCGGACCTACCGCACACCCGCAGGACGTCCTCGCTCATCGACCGTCGGCCGTTTCAGTCCGTCACGTCGACGACGCAGGCGTTCGTCTCCACGCCCGCCGCGGTCACTACCTGTACTTCCACGCGTCCGGGTTCGACGTCCACGGGGACCGGGACGGTGAGGAGGGTGTCCGTCGGGTTGGAGAAGCCGCCGGTGACCGGGACCAGCGGGACGTGGACGTTGACCGGGCCGATGCGGACGACCATGCGGGAGAGGCGGTCCGCGGTCTGGGCGCCCGGGGGGACGAAGCCGGCGCCGCGGATCTCGATGTCGTCGCCGGTGCGGATGGGGGCGTCGAGGTCGCCCGCCTCACGGGAACGCACCACCGAGAGGATGACCGGACGGCCGCCCTCCGCGTACTTGCCGGCCAGGTATGTCGCAGCGGAGATCAACACCACGACCGCCAAGCCCCAGGGCAGGTCCGGCAGTTGGTCGGGGCGGCGGGCGAGTCTCACGGCCGCGAAGACGAGGGCGACGGCGCTGATCGCGACGTACTGGATGTCGGCGAAGGTGCCGCGACCGGCGTCGTCGGTGAGGAGGTCGGCCGCGCGCGGGCGGTCGGCGGGGATCTTCTGGAGGCGCTGGCCGAGGATCCGTAGGCCGACGACCCGGCGGACGAGCACGGCGATCGCGCAGACCACGGCGAGGACGGTCACCACACCGGCGCCGCGGGCGAGTTCGAGGCCGGAGATGAGGGCGTCTCGTTCGGCGTGGTCGGAGGCGGCGGCGAGGCGGCCGGCCAGGACCAGCACCGCGTACGCCACGAAGAGCACCCAGGACACGGCCACGGCACGGGAGGTCGACAGCCGGTTGTCCTCACCGATGACCGGGGCCAGCGCCCCGCCGCGCGCCCGGTGGAACCAGGAGGCGGCACTCAGCGTGCCGGCGACCACGAGCGCGGCCAGCAGTCCGGCCGTGCGGGCCGCCGTCCAGCCCGCGCCGATCGCGGTGAGCGCCTGCACCAGGAGCAGGACGACGAAGCCGCCCCACACGGCGAAGGCCGTGCGGTGCCACAGGCGCGCCAGCCAGGCGCCGCCCTCGGCCCGGCCGCGTTCGGCGACCGTGTCGGCGGACTGGGTCAGCTCGTCCGAGACCCACTGCCGGGAAGCGGACGCCGAGTGCGCCACCGCCGCGGGCAGCCCTTCGCCGGCCGCGAAGCCGTCCCGCTTGACGAGGAACGCGGCGACCGCGCGCCGATGCCCCTCGCGTGCTCCGTGCGGGCAGTCCCCACAGGTGCAGCCACCTCCGTGGGCACCGATGTGCTCGCCGCCCTGTCTCGCCTCCTGCACCGCCACGCCCGACGCCTGCCTTCCCCACGACCCTCATGGACCTCGGCCCTCGAACCCGGGCCCTCACGTTCGGCGACCGGCTCCGAAGCCTTTGGCCACCGCCTTGCAACTCCCGCACGACAACAGCGGATTGTGCCCTACGGGACACGGCCCGCGTCCGGCAGGTCTGGTCAGCGCGGGTGAAGTGAGCGCCGCCGTGTTGACCCGGCTGCGAGAATTTCCGTATGGCCGAGATCATCCAGCGCGACGGGACCTGGGCCTTCGACGGCACAACGGTCAGGATCACACCGGGACTTCACCGCTCCGTGCCACTGTTCCGGCAGACGTACGGCGAGATCGCGGTGCCCCTCGAAGCCGTCGCGGGCGTCGTCTACGAACCCGAACGCAAACGTGGCCGGCTGCGGCTGAGGCTGCGCGAGGGTGCCGATCCGCTGTTGCAGGCGACCGGTGGGCGGCTGCCGGACGCGGCGGATCCCTACCGGCTGATCGTGGACATCGACCGGTCCGGGGTCGCCGAGTACGTGGCGGAGGAGATCCGGCACGCGCTGCTCCTGGACCAGATCCCCAAGGAACCCACCAAGGCCTATCTGCTGCCGGGCCCGCCGGTCCCGGTCTCGGTCCGGTCCTCCGACGGCACGGTGTCCTTCGACGGCGCCCAGGTCCGCATCGACTGGGCGGACACCTCCGAGCGCGTGAAGCGGGCCACCGGACCGCGGATAGTCGCCGTGGGCGATCTGGTGCAGGTGGAGTGGTTGCCCAACTCCGGTTACGAGGACGGGTTCATGCGGTTCGTGACCCGGGAGACGGTGTTCTCCAAGCTGCCGCCGGAGAAGGACCCGTACGCCCTCGACCTGTGGGGCAGCACCCGCCGTGATCTGCTCACCGCGCTGGTGGCGACGGCGGTGACCGCGCGGCTGCCGCATCCGTCGGTCCGTGAGCGGGAGAACGGCGAGTTCACGGACCGGCCCCCGCGTGCGGCCACCGTTCCGCCCCCGGCCGACCATCACGACGTACTCCTTCGCAGGCTGCGGGAGTTGGGCGAACTGCACCGGGAAGGGGTGCTCACGGATGAGGAGTTCACGATGACCAAGGCGGCGGTACTGCGCGGCTTCAGCTAGGGGGCCTCAGCTTAGGAGGTCGGGTTCGCTGCGGCTGATGTCCTGCCACAGGGGCTGGTAGTTGATCCACGCCACGAGGTCGCCGCCGGTCTGTTCGCGGGTGGCGACGGCGAGTTTGTGGTCGATGAGGAGGGGTCTGCCGGCCGCCTTGGCGAGGAGCTGGACCTGGCAGGAGCGTTCCATGGACAGGAACCACCAGGCCGCCGCGTCCACCGAGTCGCCGACGGTCAGCAGGCCGTGGTTGCGGAGCACGAGCGCCTTGCGGGAGCCCAGCCCGGCGGCGATCCGCTTGCCCTCCTCGGCGTCGACGGAGACACCGCTGTAGGCGTCGTAGAGCGCGTGGTCCTCGTAGAAGGCGCAGCTCTCCTGGCTGATCGGGTCGAGGAAGTCGCCGAGGGCGGAGAGGGCGCGGCCGTGCACGGAGTGGCAGTGGGCGACGGCGACGACGTCCGGGCGGGCGGCGTGGACCTGGGAGTGCACGGTGAAGGCTGCCTGGTTCACATGGTGGCCGCCCTGGAGGACCTGGCCCTCGGAGTTGGAGAGCACGAGGTCGCTGACGGTGACGTGCCGGAAGGGCATCCCGAAGGGGTTGACCCAGAAGCAGTCGGTGAACTCGGGGTCGCGGGCGGTGATGTGCCCCGAGACCCCGTCCTCGAAGCCGAGCCGGCCGAACAGGCGCAGGGCGCCCGCGAGCCGTTCCTTGCGGTGCCGGCGTTCGTCCTCGACCGACTCGTGCATCGGCGGCATGGCGAACCGCAGCCGGTCGGTGGGCAGGGGGGAGGGCGGCGTCGGCCCGTGCATCGGTCCTCCAGCACTGGGTTTGTCGTAAGGGCGAGAAGTTACCGCCGGTCGGTCGAAAAGGGCAGTGCAGGTCTGTAAAGAAGACAGAGGTTGTCGGATATCGGCGGAACACTCGCCGTATGACAGCGAACTGGGCCACCTTCACCGCCGCCGAACCGGATCTCGCCGCGACCGTCGAGAAGCGGTTCGGCGCCTTCACGCATCACATTCTCGCGACCCTGCGCAAGGACGGGTCGCCGCGTACGACCGGGCTCGAAGTGCGGTTCCTGGACGGCGAGTTGTGGCTCGGGATGATGCCCGACTCGCTCAAGGCGCTGGATCTACGGCGTGATGCGCGCTTCGCACTGCAGGCGAACCCGGGGCCGGGTACGGACACGCACGGCGGGGACGTACGGGTGAGCGGGCGGGCGGTGGAGGTGACGGATGCCGGGGTGAAGGGGGCGTACAGGAAAGAGGTGGAACCGCCGGAGCCGTTCCACCTCTTCCGCACCGAGTTGACGGAGGTCGTGCGGACCTACGTCGAGGACGAGAAGTACCTCGTCGTGCAGGTCTGGAAGCCCGGAGGGCTGGTGCGGACCCTCAAGCGGACCTGACCATCACAGAGAGCGGGATTACTCCCACTCGATGGTGCCCGGGGGCTTCGAGGTGATGTCGAGGACGACTCGGTTGACGTCGGCGACCTCGTTGGTGATGCGGGTGGAGATCTTCGCGAGGACGTCGTACGGCAGGCGGGACCAGTCGGCCGTCATGGCGTCCTCGGAGGAGACCGGGCGCAGGACGATCGGGTGGCCGTAGGTGCGGCCGTCGCCCTGGACGCCGACGCTGCGGACGTCGGCGAGAAGGACCACCGGGCACTGCCAGATGTCGCGGTCGAGGCCGGCCGCGGTCAGTTCCTCGCGGGCGATGGCGTCGGCGTCGCGGAGCAGGTCGAGGCGGTCCTTGGTGACCTCGCCGACGATACGGATACCGAGGCCGGGGCCGGGGAAGGGCTGGCGCTGGACGATCTCGTCCGGGAGGCCGAGCTCCTGGCCGACCATCCGGACCTCGTCCTTGAAGAGCTTGCGGAGAGGCTCGATGAGCTTGAATTCGAGGTCTTCCGGCAGGCCGCCGACGTTGTGGTGGGACTTGATGTTGGCCGTGCCGGTGCCGCCGCCCGATTCGACGACGTCCGGGTACAGCGTGCCCTGCACCAGGAAGGCGACCTCGGGGCCCTCGTCCGCGATGATCTCGGCCTGGGCCTGCTCGAAGACGCGGATGAACTCGCGGCCGATGATCTTCCGCTTCTGCTCCGGGTCGGAGACCCCGGCGAGCGCGGTGAGGAAGCGCTCCTCCGCGTCGACGACGACGAGCTTGACGCCGGTCGCGGCCACGAAGTCCTTCTCGACCTGCTCGGTCTCGCCCTTGCGCATCAGACCGTGGTCGACGTAGACGCAGGTCAGCTGGTCGCCGATGGCGCGCGCGACCAGGGCGGCCGCCACGGCGGAGTCGACGCCGCCGGACAGACCGCAGATGGCGCGCTTGTCGCCGACCTGCTCGCGGATCGCCGCGACCTGCTCGTCGATCACATTGCCGGTGGTCCAGGACGGGGTGAGGCCCGCGCCCCGGTACAGGAAGTGCTCCAGGACCTGCTGGCCGTGCGTGGAGTGCATGACCTCGGGGTGGTACTGGACGCCGTAGAGCTTCTTCTCGTCGTTCTCGAAGGCGGCGACCGGGACGACGTCCGTGGACGCCGTGACCGTGAAGCCCTCCGGGGCGGCGGAGCAGGCGTCGCCGTGGGACATCCAGACGGACTGCTCGTCGGGAGTGCCTTCGAAGAGGGTGGAGGACGACCGGGAGACGTGCAGGGGCGTACGGCCGTACTCGCGGGCGCCCGTGTTGTCGACGGTGCCGCCGAGGGTCGTCGCCATCAGCTGGAAGCCGTAGCACATGCCGAAGACCGGGACGCCGGCCTCGAAGAGTTCGCGGTCCAGGCGGGGGGCGCCCCCCGCGTACACGGACGAGGGGCCGCCGGAGAGGATGATCGCCGCCGGGTTCTTGGCGAGCATCTCGGCGACCGGCATGGTGCTCGGCACGATCTCGCTGTAGACCCGGGCCTCGCGGACGCGGCGGGCGATGAGCTGGGCGTACTGCGCGCCGAAGTCGACGACCAGGACGGTGTCGGGGGCGGGGGTCGCTGCTGACACGGGGGCCTTCCGGCGGTGGGGCGGGGGTCTGGGTACCGATTCTAACGGGGGTCGCGTGGGGCACCT
>Ga0307516_10008752_pt1 | contig 11377 bp, 18 predicted proteins | sample 19_EM_MG_FD_203310 | JGI IMG/M metagenome (GOLD analysis project Ga0307516, IMG submission 203310) | Populus trichocarpa ectomycorrhiza microbial communities from riparian zone in the Pacific Northwest, United States - 19_EM | ecosystem: Host-associated > Plants > Roots > Unclassified | place...
GTTCCCCCAGGCTGTGTGCCTTGCAGATAACCCCTCAAGGCCCTGTGGTCATGTTTGGATGGTGAAGGTTCGACCGGGTACATACTACGCACCGTCAGAATCATGGTTGCCGTGGCACGGACCACTCTCGAGGAGGCCCAAACAAAGGTGTGGTGGGACTAGACCAATCTGTCGCGTCAGACGTCCTGAGGCGCCTCGGATCGACCCCGAGCCTTCAAGATCAAGGCCGACTGAGCCGATGTGTGGGGTGTACGGGAGGATGGGGAGAGGTCGCTTCGAATGGCATTTTGGGCATGGTCTGGAATATCAGAGATCAGGTAAGGGACTGGCACGAGTTCCATGTGCTGTGTACGAACGTGGTGGGGGACTGCAGTCCTATACTTGGATTCTCTGATGCAGACGGGATGAAGGTCGCTGGTGTAGCAAATCCTCTGTGATGAGTGAAACGAGCGCGCGCTAGAAATGCGAAATGGCAGCGGAAGCAAATTTTGAGGGAGGGGCGCTGGAAGGGGAGAGGGAATCCTTTGCGCGACTATCACGGTTGTTAATCTTGAAACCGGGACGCCGGGAAGGGCGTGGGGTCTGTGGCGGTTCACAGTCGCCGGTTGTGTCCCCGTCACCCGGTTTAATCCAGCCGCTGGACCGGGGATTCACAATGAAAGGGTTGGGCGGCCATGTGTAACGTCGGTGTCCCGCGCGCCCGGAGGGAGAGGGGGTGGGGGGAGGTCGGGTTTCCCCCCCTCCCCGCACTCAAAGATAGGAAACAATCAGCTTCCCTTCCCCGATCGCTGTTTTGGTGATGTGCGTGACTCGGCAGAGAAAAGGCCGGATTGGGGGGGGATCAGAATGTCGAGTGGTTGCGTCACTGACCAATGCCGAAACCCTCTCGCGCGAGGCAATGCCCAGAAGATGTTGCCATAACAGCTGCGGGGTGTGGATGGCGATGCAAAGGCAGACAAACCGTCTCCGAGGCTAGAGTGGCATAAGCGTCCGGGGGGCACACGGGCGCAAACCGATAGCGTTCCTTGGAACGGATCCCAAGTATCACCCTCATGAAAAGCACAGGCGTCTCCAACTCCCCCCGAGATAGAGCGCGCGCGCGCGCGGGTAGTTTCCCAAGTTCCCAAAAAACCGCTGTGTCCCCAAGTGCGGTCTAGCGGTTTCGTAAGGGACTGAATGGATGGAGTCGGGGTATAATCCCAACAATCATGCCAACGTCGTTTTTCATACCAGGCTTCGTCTCCCCGCCACAAACCGAGACAAACAAATCGGTAGTGGTGGAACGAGAGCTGGAAATCCAATCGGATGACCGACCCGCCGGGGACCCCGGACACCAGAGGAGGGTGGAAAATTCGTGATGCCGTGGTCATGCCTTACCGAAAAAGGATTAGAGGAGAGCGGCGTCAATGAGACCAAACAAATCGATCAGACAAAAAAAGGAACAAAGGGGAGGGGAGGGAGAGACGTAACGACGACGAATTATTTACCGGTTATTATCCCCCTCTTCGCAGGGGACGACGACAAGCGTCTGCTGGCCCGTCTCCCACGACCTCTTAGGTTATTGTGCGCTAATAGAGGGCACGTATCCCCCCCGGCCCCTTCCACACTGGAAACAGAAAGGCCAGATGGAAACACAGCCGATTCTATACCGGGGGGGCGCGTGCTTTGTAGGTTTTTGGAATCCCATACAATCCGATGACTACCGGTCCTGGCAGAGGCCATCACAATAGAGTGAGGACGCACACATACACACATACTGACCGCGGATAGCACAGCGCGGCAATTCCCCCTACGGAGGTACGGCACCATTGCCTTCCCGGATCTCAGTCAGGCCAGCGATAACTCTGCTAGCCTTCTCCCCGGTCTATGCGTCACCGCGATTGCCACAAATAGCGCTGGTCAGATGGTGTTGCCCGCAGCCATTGGTCTTGTCGTTATTCGGATTCCTAGCTCTGTCAACTGATCGTCTCGACGGAAAACAGGGTAAGATGGCTCCACCCCGGCCCGTTCACTCGATAGCTTACTTGGTATCCAGATATCACTGCTGTCCGCCACGCTCTTTTCATCTCCCGGCTGCACCGTTCATCTACATTCACGGTTCAGCGTTCAGACGCCCAATTCACCCCCAACAGTCGTTGACGCCTCTCCTCTTCCGTGTTCCGCGCCTTCTCCCCGATAAGCAGCCACTCGCAACACCTTCAGCAACGCTCCCCTACATTTCAGGGCCAAGAAGTTCGACTGCGTTCTACAAATTTCTAATCTCTAGAACAAAGGCACTGTCCCTCCTCCATTCTCTATCAACTTCCACCCACGCGGCGGGGCCGTGGAGAGAGGGACCACGCCACCAAGACTTGTTCACTCCAGTTCCTTGATCCATTCCTTGGCCTCGGGAGTGTCGACGGCCCCCAGCACCTGTGAAACAGTTCAGCATACAATTTTGATGAATGTGTGGGCGTGCTCAGGGTCCAGCTGTCTGCGTGATCCCCCGAGCTCGGAAAGGGGAGAGCAGGGTAAAGACACCATGCGAATGTGATACACAGGCACGGGACGATCCCGTAATGGGGCAACAGGCGTTTAGAACAAACCGTACCTCGAGAAGCTTAGCGACATACGCTTTCTGGGCGTCTTCCGTGGAAGTTCCTTTGACCGAGTCCCAGGCGTCCCTAGATCCCACACCAACAACGAACAAATGGAAACAAGGTTTAGTTAGCGGACGTCAACGCATAGGGTTAGGATATATGGGGGTAAGCGGCATTGGACACCCTACTATGGCTCGATGTCAGGCAGTGAAAGACGGGCGATTAGCTCATATAAACTGAGCCCCGACCCACTCTTCCTGCGATACGGACATGAAATGCTGGTGGGAAGATCGCAAGCGAATTCGAGTTTGCTCGCTTCCCGTCCGCCCAGTTCCAAATAGAATATCTAGACGCATACCATTTCGCCTTCCCAGTAAAGTCCAATAGGCCCGGCCGCGGGATATTGACGTCTCCGACGGTAGCTGTTACCAAAGCAGATCGGCGTAAGCGGGTTCCACACAAGCATTCAGGGAGGGGTCCAAGCGGTGGAGCACGTTTCCTAAGGAATGCCCCCCTGACACGGGGCCTGGACCCCGTATCGTATCGAATAGACCAGAGGACGTCCATCTGTCGTGCCACGTCTGATCGCATTGATTTCGAGACATGGAACCGGCCCTCCCTGAGATGAACAACAGGAGAAACTTACCCTGCTTGAAGTACTTGTAGAACTGATGAATGGTTCGGGGTCAGCTGCCTTTGTTCCTCCTGGAGGAAAGGGACATCAGAACGTACGTCGAGTTGATCTTCTTGGGTTGGTTTGATAGGGCCGTCCTTGGGCAGGCCCTGGACGATCTTAACGGCACGGTCGAACTTCTCCTCGGTGGTGGACATTGTCGGATGAGCCGGTGGTAAAGCTGAGGGCGAGATGAACGATGGTGGATGGGTCTCGGAGAGTGAGAGAGAGAGCGTTTATCGACCATTCCTCGAGTTTGTCTGGCGTGACGTGATCGTGACTCGGTGTCACAGCGTCACCCGTGCTTTGCCACCGTCACTCTCACCGTCAACCGACCAACCAACTGGCTGCCACACCCTTTTTTCGTCAGCCCCACTCGCAACACGCATCATTAGCAGATAGCTTGTTTACGCACACCCCGAAAGGGCGGACACTGGGCTCGGTGTCCTAACCAAAAACGTGTAAACGGAGCGTTGTGATACCCTCGACCAAATGTCCAAGACCGCCGTCCCGCCGTCTCCTCAAGAGGTTTACCGAAAGCTTTCTATTCACTCGACCCCAAAACAGCCAAGGGTGAGTACAGAGATGACAAACGCACAACCCTCGATCTTTCAAACCTGTACACCCCCGGAGCATTTCCCGCCTTTACCTCTTTCTTCCATTTCAATTGCGTAGGCTGACATCACTTGCCGCTTTCTTATTCCCCGTCGCCTTTCGCCCGTTCTTGGTAGAAGTACTTGGGGCCGGGCCTCGCGACCTCTCAACAAGCCGTCTCCGGCACAGAATCCGACTCTGATTCGATCCTCTCGCCTGAAAACCTGATCGTCACTCCATCCACCTCTATCAGCGGCGGTGTGATCTACACTTCGAACGTCACCCAGCCGCCCTTGGATTCGATCGCCGAAGGGCCGCTCGTGAGCGAGGATTCGGAGGACGATCGAGACGCACTCGAGGACATTGACGGGGGCAAGGCGACCCACAGGCGCGGATCGAGCGACGAAACGATCATCAAATCCGGCTACCTGTGGAAAAAAGGCGAGCGTCGGAAGGTGCGCAACGATTTCGGACCTGTCTCTACACGGCGTTTCCTCGTGGGTCGCTAACGGGTTTGTATCGTGCATATATATCAGGCTTGGAAGAAGCGTTGGTTCGTTCTGAGATCTGCCCACCTGGCCTACTACAAGAACTCGGCCGAATACCAGCTGCTTCAGCTCTTGGACCTCAGCGATATTCACACGTGCACACCCGTCGCTCTCAAGCGGCACGACAACGCGTTCTGTATAGTTTCGCCCAAGCGGACGTACTATCTCCAGGCGGGTACTCAGAAGGAAGTTCAGGAATGGGTCAAGGCCGTCAATGGAGCGAGGGAGGACCTACAGCTTACCCGCACGGTTACCGAAGGCACAGTGGCTGCGTCATCGACCGCTCCGATACCCGTTCCACGGAAACCCGGGCAAGTCAACCGGTCCCCCTCCCATTCACCACACGGATACGGGATCACATCCTCAGACTCAGAGGCGGAAGAGTCGGCGCCGGGGTCGAGGCCCTGTGGGATTTCTCCAGAAAGGCTGGCGGTCAAACCACCAGCGCAAGGGGCCGGAAAGGACGGAAGCAAGCCGGTCCTCTCTGGATACCTGATGAAGGGCGGTTCCCGACGGAGCGCATCCTGGCATCACCGATGGTTCGTTCTGTGCGAGGACAGGTTGACGTATTCACGAAGCCACATGGCAAGGATTCCAAACACGATCAGAAACGATTGGATATTATTGACAAAGGACTGCGATCTAGGACTCAAAACCGCATCGTGAGATACCGCTCAAGATGATATTAGATGCGCTGGATTACGAGGTGCCCCACACTCTCTCAGGGTCGAAGGAGAACCGAGATCAGCCGCAACCGCCGAACCCGAGCAGTCAGGGAGGGACTGGGGTGGACTCGAAGAAACACACGTTCAAGATCGTGACCACGAAACGGACACTAGTGCTGTGCGCCCCGAGCGAGGAGGAGTCGATAAAGTGGCTGAGCGCTGTCCGTGCGCTTATAGCACGCAGATCGGAGGCAGGCGTCGTTCCGGGCAACACAGCGGAGATGCCGTCTGTGGCTCGCAGGCGGATGAGTATAGTGGACGATTAGCTCAAGGCGCCGGGGAGGGCGGACGGAGTTTGTGGGTTCCGAATCGGACATTGAATTGGTGGCTGTGTCATGTAAATTCGATTTCTCTGAGCGCCGCAATCTCCCAAATACGGAAATAGACCCTGATCATAAATTACCCAAGGGTTTCCGGGGTCTTCCCTTCCTTCTCACCAGTTCATTTCCTGTTTCCCTGTCTGTTGGAAATACATAAAGGGCTCCAGCCTTTCTCGTCGTCTATTCTCCCAACCCCTCCTGCTCCTCTTCCTCCGCCTGTCCCTCCTCTCCTCCTTATAATCTTCGTTCTCGCTTGTTTACTCTCCCACTAACCCCCAATGCCTGACTACCCCCCCGTCCGCCGCAACATACCGTCCCCCCCCGGTCCCGTCAACGGAAAAATCACCAAGAAACCCGGGGCGCCCAAGGCTAAAGGCGCAGTGCGCGCTAAGTCTGGCTGCTACACCTGTCGGATAAGGAGAAAGGTCGGCTCGCTTTTCACCATCACCCATCCCACAACCGCTCACCCCCTTTTGCAGAAGTGCGACGAGCAGCCAAATGCTCAGGGGAGCTGCCAAACATGCGTCCGTCTTCGCCTTCAGTGCCTTGGCTTCGGTGCCAAACGTCCTGAATGGATGAGGGTCAGTATCTCTATGGCGACCACCTCGTTTTCCATTGCGTGATTCTCATACTGCCCGTCCAGGAGCCCGACAGCGTTCCTCATTTGCGCGAAAAGATCAAGTCGTTCCTCGCCTCCCAGGGGATGATCAAGGGACATTCTGGTCCTGGCCCCCGCAATTCCGACCAACAGCCACAAATCTTGATGCTCTCTGAACGTGTTGAGCCCCAGAGCCCTCCGACCCCAACGCTCTCCGCCACTTCGTCGAGTGATGGGCACAGGTCCCCCGTGACCTCGTATGTGCGGGACGCCGAGTACTCCCACATCCCCCTCGAACAGCCCTCTTACAATTCTTCCTGTTTGTCCCTTTCTCCCCGCGTCGCCACATCTCCGAACCTCTGATCTCTTTGGCTTTTTTTTCTTTTAGCGATGCATTCGTCTAGCCTTCCGGAAATGCACCACCCTCACCAGCACCACCAGTCGCAACATCACTCGCAGCATCACTCGCAACACTCGTCTTCCTTTGTTCCGTCTCGGGGGCCTTCTTTCCCGAACGACATAATGCTACACCCTTATGGACCCCCTGCCAGTAATGTTTTACCATCCCCTAATAGCTTAGTGCCCTCTATGTCCTGTAAGACCTCGTACCGTTATTAGTGTGTAATGTTATACAATGCTCAACGCCCTCGTTTCTTGACAGGGCTAAACTCATCGCCGTCCTCCCCACCGTCCTCTTACACCCTAGCGCCCATTTTAAACAATAACGCCAGCATGAATGCCGTCAACAGTTCATCTGCCGTTGTCCTTTCCCCGACGGTCCAGAGTTCATTTTCCCCCACATACACTCAGGAGTACGTGGTGGACGAGACGCCTTACTCGGATGAGAGCGATCAGCAGTCGTCGATTATGACGGTGGTCCCAGACCGTCAGCTTGAACTGGTGCGCCACTATATGGTGAACGTTCTGAAGATCCAATACATGCAAGCGGACCATTCGATCGGACCCTTCATCTACCAGCTGATAGAGAAAAGCCAGTCGGCTCGGGATGCCGTCTGTCTGTTGTCTTCCCTTCATCGCCACTGCGTCAGGGATAACTACGCGGCACCGGTGGCCGCAGGGTCGACGGCACTCATCTCTTCCGCAAACGACACGGACATTTTCTACTATCGTCTCAAGTCCTCGTTGCTGCACAAAGGCGGGTCCTACGATGAGGGCGAGGCGATGGCCGGGTTACACGTCGTCTCCAGTTTCCTGTTTTCAGGAGGACGGGGTGATTGGGACGCATACCTGGGTGTCGCCGTCAAGTACGTCCAGAGCGTGTTCGAAGATCAGAGGTATTTCGGGCCCGCAGATGCTCTCAGGAACTGCCCTGATACGACTAGGTTTATCATCAAGACGACGAGTGCGTTTCATCCAACCTTGTTGTGTATTTGATGTTGAGCAGAAGGCTAACCGAGCTGGCGAACAGTGTGGTTCGACGTGCTGGCATCAATAACTCAAATGCGCGTTCCGAGGTTTTTAGAGATTTACCGATCCATCTTCGGTCCAAAACGAGAAGCTTACATCGAGGCGGCACCGTCTCCGGCACTGTCGATGATACCCATCATGGGGTGTGAAAATCACATTGTGCTCGCGATCGCGGAGATCTCGGAGCTCTCGCATTGGAAGGAGATGCAGACGCGGACGGGGTGCCTGTCGATGCCGAAGCTGGTCCAACGAGGGATGGAGATCGAGCAAAAGTATCTTCAACGGACTTCCAGCGGGATGTTCCCTCAAGATTCCTATTTGACACCCCCCGCGGGCACCACTTACGCCGGTGCGGAGGCGAGAGAGGTATACCACAAACGAAAACTCACGAACGACATTTTCCGGGCCAGCGCGAGGGTTTACCTTCACACCGTACTCTCTGGTGACTATCCGTCCTCGCCCGAGATCTCTGCGGCGGTGACGGAAACGATCGAGTGCCTCAAGCGCGTCCCACAGGCAAACAACGCGTCATTGTCGAGATCCGTCGTCAGGAGCGTCGTCTTTGGGATTTGTATTTGTGGGTGTCTGACGGATCAGCCGAGCCAGCAGGCGTTCCTCAGGGAGATGCTGGAGCAGCAAGAGGTCGAGGTGGTCGGTAACGTCATGGCTGTGAGGAGGTTGATGGAGGATGTGTGGAGGAGGAGAGCGACTGCCGAGGGGAAGAAGACTTGGACTGTAAATTGGAGGGAAGTCATGTTTGAAGGCGGGAGGGAGTTGCTTTTGGTGTAAAGGAAAGTTGAAAAGGAGTTTTCTCCCCGGTCTGTTTGTTTTTTCTGTTTCTCTCTCTCTCTCCTCCCCTTGTTGTGGGCCTGTATGATGTACACCTCAGTTCGGGAGCGTGTGTTCTTTGACCTCCCTTGTGATATCGATTATCGACCATACCACCTCCACTTGTTATTCCCTCCCACTCCCTCCATATCACTGACGCTTTTTTTTTCTCTGTATATGTTCCTTATCTCGTGTGTGGCATGGTCCATGTGCTACATATGCTATCTACGCCTGCGCTTTCGCCTCTCAACCGAAAAAGTTTGTTTGTCCTTTGCTAGTTTGCCTATTAACTGTTTCTCACAGCCGAACCGAGGTAACACGGTAGCACGCGTGGACGCACGGACCACGACCGCTGACCTCGCCTTGTGGTAGGAAACGTGTGGGAAGGATATCGAGGGGGTGGGGATTGAATTGGACGGCGATCGTGGGGTGAAGGTGTTTCGGTGATGGATATCCAGGGATTGATGATGAAAATGGTGACGGAGTTTTTTGCTTGGGTTACCTATCTTGGTAAGTTTCATTCGTCTTGTCTCATGCCACACGAGTCGGAAGGGGAAACGCTTTAGCCTTTGAAGGCGGGAGAGCCGTGTTATGTCCCAGAGGTGAGAGTTGTATTGAACGGTGAGAACGACTTCCGGACGGTTCAAGGGCGCGAATGATCGTTGGTTTGTCACTGGTCGTGATGTCGCCCCCTTCCCCCTCACACGTTCCTTATCTTCTCTGGATGGAAACTAGGACGTGGAGATGAAAAGAGAAAGAACAACCACAACCCTCTTCGGGATCGGTGACAGCACTGTCTCGGCATCTATTGTCGTTTCAACCCAAAGGCCCCCGCGCGCATCGCCACGATACCACACGGTGCTTCGAAGCCTAGCTGGCGCTGCGGTCGTTTTTGTTCGACCGTTGGACGTCTCTTTCTCGGGTCCCGGGCACGTCAGATCTGACCCGAGTCAACGGGATCGACGACGGCTTTGCGACCGTATCCACACTGAACCGAGGGAGAGGGAGAGGCCAATCCTATAGGGACTGCATTGTGACGAATAGCGGTCACATGCGGCGAAAGGGCCGCAGCACATGGCGTGCATATTGTGTCCTTACTTACATCGTGGAGAGTAAATATATAAAAGATGAAAATATGAGACGTTCCACGGGAGCGGCTCTGCGAAAAGCGTCCCCACCCACGAGGCCTTGCGTAGTCGATCGGCCATTCTAACGGGGGGAACTGGAGTCAGGATCAGGACGAAACGCGCGAGATGGTCGTGGGAAAGTATGTAAGCCTGGTTCTGAGAGGGGAGGGGGGGGGGGGGGGGATGAGCGTCTCCTCCGGTTTCCCTTTCTCCCTCTCTTCCCGCGAATACATTGAGCGCGCCAGGAGATGCCCGAGTTGCTGGCCGAGACCCTCCTCGTTCACCATTGAACAGACGGTGGCGTTTATCCCCGAGTGTGATGGTGCAGCGGTCGAGGAGCCGTCGGGGACGGGTAAACTTTGGAGAGGAGAGAGTGTAGATCATGCGATGGGTCCCTGAACAACGGATGGACGGGAAAAGGGAGCAGCTTTCTTCGGCAGAGAGGGGGATAGGAAGTGATGGGATCTGTCGAACGGGGCTTGCAATCACACCGGGTTCTCCCGTCACAGCAAGGAACAAGAGGCGACCAATGTCCCCCCCACTTACGCCAGCCGTTTGTGGGCAAGGATGACGAGAGGGAAAAGAATTGGGAACAGCTTCTCGCACTTCTAGACTCTCGCGACCCTTGTTTCCTGACGTATCCCGGACGTGTTACCTCGCTACCCGGGCGTTTATTCAATATACTTATATCTTTACCACACCCGACCCAAACCTTCGTTCTCCTCCTCCTGGCACAGTCGCACTCTTTTCCGACCTTCTCTTTTGTGTTCGAACTAGGAATGTGTGTGATCGTATTTGAAATGGTATGACAACCAGATCCTCCAAACGTTTACAACATAACGGCCGATGGGGAGGGATGGGACGAGCCACGAGGAACAAACAGGATTCCCTTGGCTACTAGGTCTAGGCTCCGTCGTTCCGTTGATATAGTGCTTGGTTTCGTCTTTTTTTTCTCCCTTTCTTTCTTTTTTTTGACGCTGATACACCCGTCCGGCGTCGTATGCCGGCGGGTAACCTGCCGGGGTACGCGTCTCCTCGACGCATCTTGTTCATTTTTCCATCACGTCGCACGTTCCCGTCATTCGAAAGGCTCCGTCCGTACTTACTTCTGGAGCTTGGTATATGCTGCCCCACCCTTCCCCGGGAAACGCGGGCTATAAATCCACGCATTGATGCCGGGGCCTGTTTCAGGAGGCATGATCGCGTGAGGTAAGTATAGGTACCATCGATGGACGATCGTATACCATAAAGTTGGGTGGGTTCAGATTAAGGGTCTGGAACTGCGTCAGAGATCAAAGAACTGTTTAATTACAGGAGGAAACGGGAAACGGTATCAACGCTAGACTGAGCTAGTGCTCGAGTCCGTCGTAGTTGGGTCGAGTGTGGGTTGCAGTACAGTAGATATGATATGATGGTCTGAACCGTTTCTGACCGTGGGAAGGTCATGTATACATATCGAGAGTGGTGGATGGAAAAACGGGACTCGGTCTTTGATCGTATTCCGCGTCCGGGTCGTTTGTTATTCGGGGAACGAGGGTTCGGTGGATCACGAGAACTTCCGTTTGCGGATCGTTGGCAAACGAGAAGTGCAAGATGAATCCATCATCAAAAAGAAGAGTGTGTGGATCGAGTACAATGAGCTATCCGTGTCTGACGGTTAGGGGTCAAAACTCCTCCCCCCCCCCCCCGCGCTATCCGGGTAAGAAACTGATCCCTACTTGACCGGTCAGGGAGAGAGAGACCAAAAATAAGACAAGGTCGTCCACATGGCGAGAGGGGGCAAGGCCTAGGGGACTCCAGAGGTCGTGGCCCTGACTTTCAATCGTTTGATCTCGCGCCTTTGACCATCTTTGTGGCGAGTGTGGTGCGACAACATGATAAACATTCCAGTACCGCTTTGCTGTGTGGTATACGGCACAGGCCACGTCAACCGGATGGACGAGTCAACGCTGTGCGC
>Ga0307516_10008754_pt1 | contig 11377 bp, 12 predicted proteins | sample 19_EM_MG_FD_203310 | JGI IMG/M metagenome (GOLD analysis project Ga0307516, IMG submission 203310) | Populus trichocarpa ectomycorrhiza microbial communities from riparian zone in the Pacific Northwest, United States - 19_EM | ecosystem: Host-associated > Plants > Roots > Unclassified | place...
TGAATTAATTGAGAACAGGTCTAAAAACCAACAGATAGTATTCAAGAAACTGTAGAAGCAAACTATCTTTGACATCAGTCATGATTGCTCCTGAGGTCCATGTATTTGGTGGTTATATTTGGTCAGATTCATACCCTCCATACCCTCCACAAGGGTAGGGGTTTTTGAAGGGTAGAAAATTCCTACTCCTTACCCCTACCCCTACCCCTACCCTCCAAAAACCCTGGTGGTTTGGGCCACCCTTGTCATTCACTATTCAGGCATCCTCCACAGACAGCCAACTGTCAACGATCATACAGTGGATGTCATTGTTAATTGTGGTTAGGAGGGTGATACAGAAGAAGGGGGGGTGGACTTACCAGCAGTCAATATAGAGATTCAAGCTTCATAGGAAGGGGTGGTAGAAGTCTACTAGAAGATGGTGGTGATCACAAACTTAGGCTTCAGGAGTGTTTGATCGATGTTCAAACTCCGCCCCAAAGCCGCGGCCTGACGGCCTGGCTTTGGCTTATCAGAACCACAGGCCGGGCCAAAGCCGCCAAGAAGCCGTCATATTGGCTTGGCCTGGCTTGGCCTGGCTCGGCCTATTTGGGCCAGGCACAGCACTACACACCGCCTCATCATAATCATCCCTTGCCTCCCTAATCCCTAGCAACCGCTGTGCTACGCACCTCACCCATCCCCGTGCTACTGTTCTTAGTCATACGCCACGTCACCACCTTCCCCGTCCCATCTGACGACCATCACCTCAACACTCCATGCCGTCTGACCCCTATCCACGCCAACCCTGTCTCCGGGGTAACAATGCAAGGAACGACCGGGGTTAAAGCCATCCTCGAAAACCACTGATTTCTGACACATTGTTTGCAAGGCTAAACAATTACAATTTACATGGAATTTGAAAACTGAACCCAGAATCGAACTCGGAAATTTGCCGTGCACTGCAGCGGCCCACTCACGAGTTTGCATGGCGAGGGAGCATTATTGAGGTTTGTCGGGTAGTAGAAAGCGGGTTTCGCGGAGGAATTGCTCAGGGCTTATTCTGAGGAAGAAAGTCGGTAGGTAAAGAGCCTCGGTGGTGTTCACCGGGAAAAGCCGATGGAAACTGATCGGATGAATGGAAATGGAATGTTGCTGTTAGGTGCCTGCCTGGTACTTTCAGAGACTGATAAGAGACCATCTTCCTTTTGCGGAGAATACTCAAGCTGCACCACTAAAAATAACCGTCTTGGAACGTGATGTACCCCGAGTTGACTTCCACCAAATTTAACAAACTTTTCGACAGTTCCTCGGCTGTTTTCAAACGCTACACCAGCCGTTGACGTATCTCCCCACAATCCTTCCGGAAGCCTCAGTGCGATGGGCCAACCATGTGCATCTCGCACATAAAAACCAGCGTAATACTACGAGTCTCTCCACTCAGTCCCTGAGCACCGACCATTCCGAGCCCCAAGATGTTTCCTGCTTCCTTATTATCTACGTTGCTCCTCGCTCTGGTCGTTTCTGCCAACCCAATCGTCCAGGTTCGCCTCGGACTCGTTACCCTTCCGATTGCACGCAGCTTCAACTTCACCAACGTTCGAAGCCTTTACGAACATGACCTTGCCCGCGCACAGAACTTCAAGACGAGGAGCGGATCCGACAAAGTCAAGCGTGCGGTCTTCAGCATCCCCGCCACCAATGAGGTTGTGGGCTACTACGTAACTGTGTGTTGCGGCAGCCCTCCAACATGCTGTACGCTTCTTCATCTAAGCACACCTTTTCTTGCACTCACCCTTTTTGCTCCTCCTGTCCCAAAACTAGACCAGCTTATCGTTGACACCGGAAGGCCTGCACCTTTCATATTCAGCCAGTGGTATGCTCACTTCTCCCTCTAGCTCTAACACCTGGGTCGGGGCCGGAAAATCCTACGTCGTGACAAGCACCAGCCATAACACCGGGCAGCCAGTGGTAGACCTGTTTTTCTCTCAAAGGAAGCTGATCTCAAGCTGACGGTCCATACCCTTACTAGTCGGTCACTTACGGATCCGGCTCTTTCTCAGGTACAGAGTTCACTGATCAGGTCACTCTTGGAACTGGCTTGGTCATTCCCTCCCAATCCATTGGTGTTGCCTCTACGGTGAGCATCCATCGCACATTTATTAGGTCACGTTTTCAAGCCAAACTCATAAAAGTCCACCGGATTTCAAGGCGCCGACGGTATCCTTGGGTAGGTAATCCATTCGACCGCAATACAAGCCTAGACTGTCGATGGAATACAGACTCGGACCGGTCGACCTAACGCGGGGTACATCACATCCTCTCATCGTTCACCCATCGGGCTGACCGGGTTCTGCAGGCACTCTGACCAACTCGCCCAACACGCTGATCCCCACAGTCACCGATAACCTCTTCAGCCGGGGCACGATCACTGCCAACGAGATTGGGGTTTCCTTCGAGCCGACAACTACCACTTCGATCGTTAATGGAGAGCTTACCTTTGGTATACCATGGAGACCCTGCGTCATTGTCCTTCTTCTGACCTGCAATTCTCCGCAGGCGGTACCGATAGCTCGAAATTCACAGGAGCAATTACATTTACGTGTGTGGAAACATTGATGATATCCAGAGCATCCTTACTCACCGTTTCGCCTGCAGACCGATCACGGGCACCTTTCCCTCCTCCAACTTCTGGGGTATCAACGAGTCGATCACCTACGGTACCGCGAGCAGTAGCGTCCTCACTACCACTGCTGGCATCGTCGACACTGGTGCGAATTTAAGCCATCACATTACGCGGCTCCGGCTTAGCCCAACCCTGGTTATTGAATAGGTACAACCTTGTTGCTCGTTGCCACCGACGCCTACAACCGGTACAGGTCCCTAACCGGCGCTACACTGGATACGACTTTAACTGGCCTCTTGACGATCACGGCCACGAGGTACGCCTCATTGCAGAGCTTGTTCTTCCACATCGGAGGGGTAAGTTCCCCACAATAATTATTCATCTTCACTCCACGCGATATGACCATTCTTTATACAGACCACCTTTGAGTTTACGAAGAATGCTCAGACCTTTCCCCGCTCGCTCAACACCGCCATCGGTGGCAGCTCCACTGCCATCTACCTTGTCCTAAACGACATTGGCTCGCCGAGTGGATCTGGGTTGGACTTCATCAACGGTTACACCTGGCTTGAGCGTTTCTATTCCGTCTTTGACACGACCAACAGACGTGTTGGGGTCGCGACTACGCCCTTCACCACAGCCACCACGAACTAAATATGATTTTTGTATATATATGTACTTTTGGGAATCTTTATGGATTGAATTTACGTGAGCTTGTTCCGGCTTGGAGATGGGAGAAGGACGCCTCCACCAGGTCCTCCGCTAAGAAACGCTTTGATGCGTCTAACGTTCATGATTTAGTATGTCGCTCTCAATTCTCCATCTCTCCATCAGCCTACAATTCCTTCTTTCCTTCTGGCGGGATTTCATATTGATTGATCTGAGTCTTCGTTTGGTATTGACAGATCGAAAATTCAATAAGGATAAGTAAACGAGTGTCTAGATCATTCGGTTGAGCGGTTGACGACAAATACCACGGCTCCAACTTGTCAAGCGAGTGCTAGTAAGGCGCCGGTCTCTTGTCCATCCCTCGTGGCATGACTCCTTCATCTGTTGGGGCCGCGCACGACGGCAGATATTGAGCGAAACGGAATGATTTTTCAGCGGCACTGTGCTGTGACTGCCAACTCAGATTTGATACATGTCATAGGGTGAAAGTGCGCCAAATGCAGCAAAACCGAGACAGTCGCTATTGGAATAGGCTTAGTTAGAGTTCATCTTGCACAAGTAAATGCTCTCTCCGCTCGGTAGACAGGCCTGTATCCAAGCAGTTCCGTTGGGCAGATCCCTCAGCACCAATTCAATGAGAGACCAGAATAATAACATTCTGATCCCAAGGCTTGCTAGCAGGGTTTGACATATGGGTGTATTTCGGCTCGGAGACGTGGATCCCCAAGGGCGAGTGACTCGAAAGAGGCGAAACTATTTCACCGATGCGTGGCACTCGCATTATGTGGCACCGCGTTATAGTGAATAGTGTTCATGGCTGTGGTACTAGGTTGGTGGTATGTAGCCAAAGTGCAGTTCTGCCACTGTGCCCTGTGGCGGCTGTGCACGTGCCACTTCTGCCTTCTGCTTCGACATTGGAAATTCACCCCATTCTTCTCCAGGATGTGCAGAAGAGGCTGTACTGTAGCCTTTCCCAGAATGACCCCAACATCCAGTCATTCTGCATCGCTTTGCACACCCCAGCTTTTCAACGTTCATAGACAGGTATAAATTCTCCTATATGTCGTGACTCTGCTCATTCACTCTCCAATTACCAGCCTTCGGCCTCTCGCTTACTCTCTCCCGTTTAGCCATGTTCGTTCCCCTCATCTCCGTGCGTGCTGACAAGAAAAAGAAGCAGCTTGAACGTCGGAAAGGTGGCGGCGGCGGTGGTCGTGGTGGAGGAGGAGGTGGTCGCGGAGGTGGTTCAAAGAGCTCAAAAGGCTCCAGTTCTAGTGGCGGAAGTCGCGGACGTATCAGTTCTGTCAGCGCCGGTGGATCTGCCAAATCTGCCGCCGTGAACGGCAAGGGAGGAGGCAAGCCCACTACTATCCCTTTCGGCCAACTTTTCGCCGGTCGCTCCGCCGGTGGAGGAACTAGAGGTCAGGTTTATGGATCTCAGTGAGTTTCTTCCTTTTCCTTGGTGCATCGTGGCGAGATTCTGAGCGTCTGAGTGCAGGTATTATGGAAGTGGTTATCCGGGAGTGGCAGGTCGCGGTGTCGAAAACCGTGGCTTCCCTTTCTTTTTCTGGCCTCTCGCTTGGGGTGGAGTTGGCGGCTCGTATTTGCATACTTCGGAGGCAAGTCAAGTTTATTATCGCACATGTACGGCGGGAGATTCAACTGAGTTTGATAGTATGGTCGACCTGATAACTCCAGTCGTCCGGGGGGTCCCCTGTTTTATACGGCCATCACATCCAACTCCCAGAACACCACTTTCCGCCTGTTGGCTGATAACATCACCGTCGTGGACCTGATCGCGGAGATCCAGAAGGGCTGTTCCTCTCTATTGAGGACCGGCACTCCCTCGTCCCCTTTGCCATACGAAGATTCCTTCTCGTCATGGCCGCAACCCGAACAAACAGTCCAGTATTACAGGGCGAGCAGTGTTGCGCTCACGCTCGATAGCTACAACAATACCAGCGTATTGGGCCCTGATGGAACACCAGACGTTCCGCTTCCTGTCAACGTCGACCACACCCTTTTGACTTGCCTCAATAACACCATCGGGACGGCTGTCCCTCTCATAAATGGCAGTTCTCCCACCTGGTCAACACCGAATATGGGCATCGTTGGTTTTTTCTGGGTTGTTTGGTGTGTTTGGTGTTTCTTCTGAGGTCCTTTTCTTCATTCATTTACGATGATTTCGACTTACATAATGACTCGCATTAATCCTATACCCGATGACCAGTACTCATTCAACTGTACAGCCCTTGTTTTTACTCTGATTTGTATTTGATAGCTCATCACCGCCGGGACGTTGACACATTATCATACCGACACTTGTTCTGCAACATATTAACCTGTATCCACCCACTCATCCCTTTTCAGCCTCGTTTCATGTATAGCTTCGGATAATGATGATCATTCGCTGGTTAATAGATCCTTATTCATATGCGATTCTCTCAATACAATCTATTAAAATGATACGGCGTCGGATCATGGCGCCTGAAGACTTGATCTTATCTCTCTCGATCAACAACCACGATGGCTTGTCCCACCATCAAGCTGAATACAGGAGCAGAGATCCCAGCTATCGGTCTCGGTGCGTCGTGATGGCTCATCCATCATTCCTACCGAATGACGGAGGACTTTCCCGATGTTGCAGGAACTTGGCAATCCAAGTCTGAGCAACTCATCGCGGCAGTGGAATCAGCGCTCAAAGGCGGCTACAGGCATATCGACTGCGCATTGTGGGTAATCTGGCACAGCCATCTATCCATCTCATCCTTGTTTCGCGTACAGGGTTTATGGGAATGAGGAGGACGTGGGTCGAGGCATTGTCGCTTCGGGTGTTCCTCGGTCCGAGATTTTTGTGAGTTTCTCTGGATTCTCCGTGGCATTTCCCGGATGACGGCATTCAGATCACGAGTAAATTGTGGTGTACCTGGCATTCACGCGTCGAAGAGTGCCTTGATCAGACGCTCGCCAATCTTGGGACTGATTACCTCGATTGTGAGTTGACCTTTCCTGTTCTTCACACAGCGGGAGAAAGCGACTGAGCCTTGATTTTGAAGTATACCTTGTACATTGGCCAGTCCCTCTCAACCCTGAGGGAAATCACCTTCTCTTCCCGACCCTTCCCGACGGTGCCCGTGATGTCGACTACGCTTGGAAGTTGACAGACACTTGGAAACAAATGGAAGAGGTTTTCAAGACAGGTCCGCAGTCAAGTCTAAGGCTATGATCTGATAATAATCTACCGACAGGTAAAGTGAAGGCAATCGGGGTTTCTAACTTTTCCGTCGCAAAGCTGGAGGAGATCCTGCCTACCGCCGAAATCGTCCCTGCCGTCAATCAGGTATAGCGATCTTCCTTGTCTCGCGTTATCGGTGCTGAAACGAATGAAAATAGCTCGAACTCCACGTGTATAACCCTCAACATAAGCTTACTGAGTATCTGAAGTCTAAGGGTATCGTTCCCCAAGCATATTCCCCTCTTGGATCGACCAGCTCCCCACTCTTCACTGACGAGAAGGTGGTGGAAATTTCCCAAAAGCATGGGTTGAGCGCGGCTGATGTCCTCATCGGCTACCTTGGTACGTTAGCCACGGACCATCACATCGAATCTCACCTGTTCCTTCAGTCTCCAAGGGATTCGCGGTGTTACCAAAATCCGTGACGCCTTCCCGCATCGCGTCGAACCTGAAGGGAGGGATCGCTGCCGCGAAGCTTGATAAGGATGATATTGGTGCCTTGGACGGGTTGGCTGCTTCTGGGAAGCAGAAGAGGTGAGTGACGGTTTAGGCGTGTTTCATCCGGAATGGATCCATATGTGCTGACATCTTCACGCGGCTTTACAAGATTCATCATGCCACCGTGGCGTGCGTGCAATTTGTTTTCAAAATTTTTGATTTCTAATTGAGATCCGAAGCCATCGACCTCGGATTTGATAACTGGACCTCCCTCTAATCGAGTAATTATCGGGACGGCGAGAACCAACAAGGGCTACATATGTCATAGCTATGTAATCATTTTTCGTCGTTTGATATTTTCCCCGGAGTCCCCAATTGACTAAGTCCGAGTCATTGCTATCTTGTCACGAATGCGTCAGGGAAGTTTGAAACAACATCATGTTCGTGGCGTCAACTTCTCCGAGGAGCTGGGGCATTGCTCATTGCAATGGCGATCCTCGTTGTCTTAATAGCATTATAAACTTAACTATGTGGTGTGTACTGCACATGGAATCCATTTTGTGGGACGATCGACGTATCGATATCGACGATATATGTAAATCATAGATATCGGCGTCTAGCCGGACCAATTCCGGCCAGGAACCATGCTAGTGTGGCCCTGCGGAACCCCCTGCGGAGGCTCCACGTGACAGACCGCTTGGACAATGCTTCCGACATCAGACCTTGGCGCGGCCTCTGCTCGGCTGTTGGCTGGCCAGCAACGGCCTGGCTTGGAAAGTCAAAACAGTCCAACCATCTCCCTGCATAATATTAACCTATCCTGAAACGGTGGCCCCATTGATGCAACGGGATTCGCAGCCCGGCCCTTGACACAATGCTCCCGGAAATGACGCTGTGAAATTTTTATTTAAAGGGAAGAAATCCCCGTCCACTGTCAAAAGTAACACCTTCCTCCAGATCTCATTCGTCTCGGAAACTTTGACATGACCATTTCGCTTCCCAGTGGATATGATTTCGAGGAGACGTCGGATGCCATTGACAAAGGTGAGGCGACGCTTTGTTGCTCCTTCCTCCGCTCTAAAATAGGACGATCCTCCATAGTCAATGTGCTCAAGGGGGCTCTGCGGGATGACCAACCAAGTTTGGAACGGAAGAAGGACAAGGAACAATTCCGCAACTACCAAGATGCCTGTGACCGCGTCAAAAACTTTTACAAGGAGCAGCATGGTCCGTCGCACTACACCCCTTCCAGAAGGTCCTTAACCCTCGACGTTACCAGAGAAGCAAACCGTCGAATTCAACATCAAAGCGCGGGTAGACTTCAAGACCAAAAAGCGGGCTCGTATGGGGATCTGGCAAGCTATGGAGATGCTGAACACGCTTGTTGATGAATCGGATCCTGATGTTCGCTTTCCTGATCTTGAAAACTGTCATGGAGCGTTGACAGAGAATGTTTCTTTATCCCTGCAGACGAGTCTCTCGCAGATGGAACATCTGCTTCAGACTGCGGAGGCGATCCGAGGGGACGGGAGACCCGAGTGGATGCAGGTTCGTTGGATTCTTATCAAGCTGATATAGAATTCGATCTTTTTTGATCTCCAAGGTCGCGGGACTAGTACATGACCTGGGCAAACTCTTGTTCCTGTTTGGTTCCGAGGGCCAGTGGGATGTTGTCGGGGTGAGTATGAACTACTGTAGTCCATCGCCCTATGTGTCCGGTCTGATTCATTCTCTGTAGGATACGTTTGGTAAAGATCAATTTGGTTGACGGGCCAGGGTTATTGATGCCTTCCTATCACAGTCGTAGGATGTCGATTTTCGGATAAGATCATCTACCCGGGAACTTTCGTCGCAAATCCTGATTACGAAGATGCCGTCTACTCGACCGAGTATGGAATTTACCAGCCCCATTGTGGTCTTGATAACGTCATGCTTTCATGGGGTCACGATGAGGTAGGCTTGTTGAAGTTTCTCGTCAGGAACCCAGCTTACATTTGCATTTCGACGCGTTAGTACCTATACCACGTCCTCAAAGACCAGAGCACGTTGCCTGAAGCAGCGTTGGCCATGATACGATATCACAGCTTCTATCCCTGGCATCGGGAGGGTGCGTACTCGCACCTGACGAACGAGAAGGATCAGAAGATTCTCGCTGCTGTTCGCGAGTTCAATCCATATGACTTGTACAGCAAGAGCGATGATCCTATCGACCCAGCCAAACTCCGTCCTTACTACCAGGGGCTGATCGAGAAGTTCTTCCCTCCTGTGCTGGATTGGTAAATTCCCTTTCCTTGCTTCATTAATACTATCGTGGCTCTCAAACCTCATTTTGTATCGCATCCTTGACGTGTGTCATAGTTCCATATTCTACGTATACTATTCTAGAGTAAGTTCTCCATATCCTCCATATAATAGATATCGCTACCTATAAGTTATGTTCATCTATCGATAGAATTCATTGTGATTATTTTATTCGTATGGAATTAGATAAGATTGCGGAGGAAGGGCTCCACAAATCACTTCCGATCACCGAACCACTCTCCTTCTTTCATCCCACATGTCAGACTCAACGGTCCCCCTAAGCACACTTCCTTATCCACCCATTCACAAGGATAAGAAATTCGTGGCTTTATCAGATTGGTTAGCCTGCGCAAACTCGTCTCGCTACTGTCTGTGCTGAACCTTGCTACCAGGGATGGGACGATCACGACACGCGATTCTAATGATTGTAAGTTCCAGTTTCGTCATGAGGAAGTGCTGATTCGATTGTCTTTATTGTGGTAGACATGACCGATAACCTGGGATTTGGATTAGAGAAAAGGAGGCAGGGGAACCTGGACGTGCTGGCTGGACGCGCAAGTTTCAGGTACCGCGATGCAGATCGAGGTTCCCTGCGCGTCTTGCTGAAATAAGATGAGGCAGAGACGCGTTCCGGGAGATGTTGCAGAGCGTGACGGCCAACAGACATTCGTTTGAGGAGTGCAAAGAAATCCTCCGCAAAAGTGCGTGGTGCGATGCATCTCCGTTATTCCACTTTGCTCAAGCCCTTCGTGACATTTCCCTAGATATAAAGTTAGACCCTGGATTCAAAGAGTTCTATACTTGGTGCAAGGCTAATGATGTTCCCGTCATCATTGTTTCGAGGCATGCGCAATCTTCACATCTAGTCATTGAACGAGAAGGCTCAAATATTTTACTACAAAATCAGCGGCATGGCCCCCTTGATTCGCGCCGTTCTTGCCAACCTTATCGGCGACAAAGAGGCAGAGGAGATCGAGATCATAGCAAACGACGTCAGGATCTCCCATGACGGGAAGTGGGAAATCCAGTACCGCCACCCATGGAGGTAAGCATATCTATCATTTAGTAATTCTCTAAAATATCCCTCTGAAAAATGTTGGTGTTGCATGGAATAGTGGATTCGGACACGACAAATCGCAGGCGATCCTGCCGTACCGTGACTTGAGCGATCCCCCGACTCTCTTTTTCTTTGGAGACGGCGTATCAGGTTTGTCAATTGCACCTCTTTTCGAGATGCCTTGAAGCATCTTCTTCTCTATCAACAGATATTTCTGCCGCTAGACATGCAGACTTGCTTTTTGTAAAGGCGAAACCGGGTGGCGATAATGATCTCGCTGCGTATTGCACTAGAGAAGGGATCACGCATGTACTGTTTGAAGACTTTTCACAAGTACTGCCTGTGGTACAGTCTGTCGTAGCAGGGAAGAAGACTGTCACCGATGTTGTTAGAGGAACTTAAGTTGGCTTGATAATTACTATTACCCGCAGCTCATTTCTAAGTGACTTGTGGTTGGGCTGGTTGTTGTAGATCTAGACTGTCGACTTGGGCTCTGTGCAGAGGCTGGCTGAGTCCAGCAATGCATGCCACTCTAAGGGATGCTTAATGTCTCTATACTAAGAGTCTTGGCGTATATACAGTCGCGGACAACCAAAGTCATCAAATGGGGTAGGGCTCGATTGGGTTGATATTTGACGAAACCAACGACAGGATCGAACTCAGGACGCAAAAATACGTCGAAAAACGCTTTTCCGAAGTTTTTCCCACGACTTTTTGGTGCCGCCAAAATTTTGGACCATTTCAACGCACCAATAAGGGCCAAACTAGGTATCCTCAGGACTGCCGGCTGACATTCTCGGTCCATGACAATAAAATTATCATTTAACTCGCCGTATGGTGTGAAATTGAAAAGAATTTAAAGGATTACTTTTAACCATCACATCAATTGGCAATCAGGTTCGGTTGTTGCCGTCATACCTGAATATACATGTCGGAATCTTACATAAAAATAGAATGTACAGTCTCTCCCTTAACCCAGAGACAGCTACGGCCCTGGATACAAGCCTCATAATATATTACTGGCTTGTCTGCAATATATTAAATGAAAAGAGGGAGGGCTATGTGACCAAAA
>Ga0307516_10008756_pt1 | contig 11374 bp, 12 predicted proteins | sample 19_EM_MG_FD_203310 | JGI IMG/M metagenome (GOLD analysis project Ga0307516, IMG submission 203310) | Populus trichocarpa ectomycorrhiza microbial communities from riparian zone in the Pacific Northwest, United States - 19_EM | ecosystem: Host-associated > Plants > Roots > Unclassified | place...
GTGACATCTGAAGCGATGAGGCGGGAGTGGGTATCGATTGCAACGTCATGGGATAGTAGATTTGGAGATCCGTTGCGGAAGCCGGGACAGAGGCTCGGCGGTAGGATGATGGATGAAGATGCTGCTGGGTGGTTTGATGATGACGATGGTGCAGGGAGGGATCCGACAAGAGTGGATCCGAGCCTGACGGGGTTCGAAATGGGCTAGACGAACCGGCTGCATTCGCCTGCGCGCGCTGGGCTGGGGCTAGGATCCTACGCCGGGCCTATTGAGAAGGAATTGTAAAATGAGCGATAGGAACAGAACGGGGCGGGAATTGACTTACGTTGATCATCCAGTTGGACACCTGGCTCATACTGAGCCCGGTCGCTTGACACAGCTGCTTTTTCTCGTCCTCACTGGGGTATGGGTGGTCGGAGTGACGATGGAGCCAATCCTTGAGATAATCTGTCACAGGCTTTGGCAGCTTCCCTCGCTTCCCTTTCGGCCGCTCGGCCATTGCGGCAGCGGGTGCGGGAAGCGAGGAGATGGCGCTCAAGGGAGCAGGATGCTTCGAGCCGTTCGTGAGCGAATTGGACTGAGTATTATACTGAGGGAAGGCCCAGGAATCGAGCTGCTCCTCGGATTTCGATGTCGGATGGCGGTCAGGCTCGGGGTTGGAGCTTGGCCGAGTGAGATGGGGAGAAGGGGCAGACCAGGAGTGAGTGGAGGCCAAGTAGCCGTTGGCAGACTGGTGACCAGGCTGGGAGGGAGGAGAGAGCGGAGAGGTGAAGTTGAAGGAGGAGGGGAAGGAAGAGTTTGGGGTGGAGGAATTGGAGTAGGAGGTGTAGGGATTGAAGGAGGTTGTGTCTACCCGCGGGCGAAACTTGTCATCCTGGTCGACGGAAGGGGGGAACTGGTACGAGGTGAGATGGGGGGAAGAGGAGTGGTGGTAGGCAGAGCGGGCGGGGGCGACGCCGTTGGTGGTGGGGTAGGATTTGGAGAGCCTCGCGGGGTTCTCGGAGTAGAGGGTGGGAAGAGAAGCGCGACGAGAGTCGTTGAGATGATGATCACGGAGAGAATGGATTGGCGGGAGCTGGACGCGATCGTCGGTGGCGGAAGAATCGAGAGAGACCCTCGGCCGCTTGTTCTGGTCGAAGACGGGGGGCGGAGAGTCTGGGGTGTAGGGCCGCTTGTTGCCAGACCTGGAGAGGGAGGAGGAGTCGGTGTCGACCGAGTTTGCGGAGGAGGACATGGGTCTGGAGGGAGAATCCAAGTGGGTATACGGATCGGAGAAACTGGACAGCTGTCGTCAACGGCCGGCCGAGGGAAGATCTGCGCTTCACTCACTTTGAAGAAGAGACAAGGGGCGAGGGAAGGAAGCGTCGATTTCGGGGTAAGATATTTGTAGGGCTTGCCGCCGGAAGCCGAAAAGAGCTAATTTGTGCAAAAGGGGAAAAAGAAAATAATTAGCGGAGGCATACAATAAACCGACGGGCCAGCGAACAGAGCAAATTGTGCCCAGTGAGAGAGTAAGAGGGGGGGGCGAGCCAACGACGGAGCGAAGGCGCGTCCTATCCTCGGGGGGGAGTGGAATGACAGCTGCCATAATTGACACTTCCGTTCATTTCAATTAATGTCCAGGCCACTTACTCCGCGTTGCCAAAGTACACCCGGCTGTCGGTCAGGCAGAAATCGTCGCGGAACGGTATCATCCTCGTCGCAGTCGCAGGCTGGGGGGACAGAGGAGAGAGAGAGAGAGAGCGCAAGGGAACAACAATTCGGTGTGTGCCCGGGTTCACTCCCAGAATTATATAAAACCCGCTGGCTTCCCATCCATGCCCCGTGAGAAGATGATGGGGAAAAAGGCAGTGTCGATCACCTTCAATTTATCAACAGGCTACTGTTGAGATCCTCGAACCCCATCTTTGGGTAAATTCGCTGTCACGAATCGGGAAGTCTCCGGAGTTGTAAACGAATGCGCCCAAAACTTTAGACCCTTTTACGCAGAATTCCGGTCAATAACCTCTCGGCTTTTTCCCTCTCCTTCTCGCTGACCTGGATCCCGTCCAATACCTTGACTCCCCTGCACGCCCGCATAATCAATCCCCTGTACGCCAGCCGCCCCACGTACGCCTCGTCAGGCAGGTCTCGACGGAACTTTGCGTCCAGCTCCTGCCATTGCCATGACGAGTGCTTCCCGTTGTTGCCCCCGCTTCCCTTTCTCTCGCTCTCACCGTGCCTTCCCCCCTGATCTCCATCTTGCTCCGACGGCTGTAGTGCGCCAGGCACATCTTTGACCAATAGCGGCAGGTACCACCCCAAAGTGCACGGGTTCATCCTGTTACCACCATCAACACTCAGTTAGCCTTCGCGCCTGCACATCTGATCAACCCGACAGTGTGGAACCCGGTTCCGTAACCACCCCGTCGTGCTGCCATCCCTTCCCGACGGAAACTCGCCCTCTCCTCCTGGCCACGAGCGCGCGTCCTCGTCCCCCAAGGAAGTCTCCGTCCCCTCTGCCCAAAACTGAATTCTCGTACCTGAAATCGACCATTTCAATCTCCCCCATCCTTTGCACCATTCTGATCAACCCTTTTGTCCCTTTCACCCTCGACCCGATTATGCTCAGCTTCTTCATCCGGTTCAGTCCGTCCAACGGCCCGACGTCCTCTAAAAAGTTGTAGTTCAGGTTCAGCACCCGCACGTTTGGCACCAGCGACGAAAAGTTGGCCGGAAGGCTCGTCAGTCGACACGCCGCCAGCTCAAAGTATACCAGGTTGTAGCATGCCTCCGTCATTAATTTGCAACTCAGAGGGTTCCCTTAATCTGCATCAGTTTCGCCATCTCCCGAACCATCCCCGTGCGTCCACTCACCCGAAAGGTATAGTCGCTTGATGTCTCTCACGTCACGTAACGAAAGGCTCCTGTAACTTTGTGAACCCTCGAACGATCCCCAATGTCCGAGAAACGACTCACAGCTTCCCCTTGGCCTGATTTCTCAGGCTCAGGTTCTCCAACCTCCTCATCCGTCCGCAATGTGATATCCCCGTCAGCGCGTTGTTGTCCGCATATAGCGTCCGCAGGTTCGGGAAACATTCCCCGTCCAACCGTTGCAGCCTGTTCCCGCTCACTCGCAGGATTCGCAACTTGCCTAAACACCCTTTGCCCCCGCTGTCTCCCCCATCTCCGGCTTCCGTCCCGAGTTCGCTCAGCCCGTTGTTGTCTGTATTCCATGAACAGCGTCAGTGCCTGGGATGTATCATCGCGATTGCCGCATCAAAGTGGGGAAGTCCTCGACGGAGACGCCGGTTGATTGCCGACCAATCATCGATAGAAACCAAACGAGCGAGAGGCGGGAGCAGGGAATTGGAAGGAACCAGACCGGTGCCTGCGTACCTAGATTCAAAGCGATCAATCCCCCGAGCATCCTCAGCCCCTGGATGTTGTCCAGCCGATTCTGACTCAGGTTTAGCATTTCCAATCTTGGCCTGCAACATATCATCTGCCCAATTGCTTCCGGTTACCAAACACTCGACGCACCATCGGAATCCAGTCAGGTCCACGTTTCGGATCTGGTTCGACTGCAGACTCAATTTCACCAAACTTTCCAGCTTCTGTAGCCCGTCGACGCTCCTTATCTTGTTCCCATCCGCCCGAAGCTCCCGAAGGTTCCTCAAGCAGTCCAGCTCTGTCGGACGGCACCGTGAGTCACCTGTCAAATAGGGCACCGCAAAACGTCAACTCACGACGTAGTGACTCTATGTCATTCCGGCTGAGATCCAGATGCTCCAGATTCGTGAGGTGACCGAACGATGTGACATCTGTCAACCTTGTTTCCCCACATACCGCTCACATGTCAGTCCAGATCCAAACATGCCAACAGATCGACCCACATGTTTGACGCGACAGACAGCGTCCTCACCATGCCTGGTATCCCGCTCAGCCAAGACAGTTGATTGTCGTTCCTACCCAACCGATCAGCCTGTCATCCCACCCAGCCAAGCCGACACTTACAGAGATAGGCAGTCTAGTTGAGGGAGGAATTCCTTTAGCCGCGTGACACTCTCGATGGACTTTTTAGATAGGTCGATCGATTTCAAGGACTCCCAGTGAGGTTCAAACGGCTGAATGTCTGTTATCACCTGAACCAGCCGATCGTGTGCCACTCCAAATGAACACTCCGTCAGGAATGTCGCGTTCGGGTCTGCACCTGGCCTGTGTGTTTGTGATCGAGACAAACTTCCCCGGGTGGTGTTCCCTCCGCTGGAGAAACTCAAGGCCGTCGGCCGTCTCGCGGAGAGTGGCTGGATTTCATCCGGACGTGTACTGCTGCTGCTCGTCTTTGATGGAGACTCGTCCTGGTCTACTGAGCGGAAGGTGAGGTGATGTACAACAAACAGAGAGAGCCGAACCTACAGTTATCCTGCAGATCACCCAACATTCCCGCTATGCGTTTGGATCTGGCTGACGGTTCGAACAAACTTCCCGTGCCGCTCCTCCCAAAATTATCGTTCCCTGACTCAGAGTCAGACGCTTCTGGGACCTGCCCGTTGAGTCCACGAATCGGCCCATCGCGTTTACCGTCTGAGAAGCTGACTGATCGCCGATGCTTTAGATTCGCGGGTGTCCTGGAGCGATTGGGATTTTTGAGCGCAGAAACGGGAGTGACGCTGGTGCTCTTCACCGTTCCCGGTTGCCCTTCTGAGGAGAATGGGGTCGCTACAGCGGTGGTCATCGTACTTGGCCGGAGGGAAAGCGGAGTGCTGAAAACTGCGTTGGCTCTGGGCGGAGGAGCGGGAAACTCTCGAAGTGAAACATCGTCCGTAACCTCCTCGTGTTGCTGTCCGGTGTAGTCCGCGAATTCTTCCTCGAGGCTCTCGTCCGAGTCCGTAAGTGGATCATCCACAACGATGCCAGAGTCTTCGGAATCCTCGTAGTCAGGCCGCGAGATACCGGTCATCACGGGGCAGATTGCGGCCGAAGAGTCGTCGAACGAAAAAGAGTTCAAGACTGCCTCCTCGGGGTCATCTGGATCCTCAACAATCTCCTCAATTCGGCTTTCATTTCCTTCCTCCGAGGGATGGGTGGAGGCTTCGTCCCTCAAACTCTCGATGTCCCGGAAGGGGTCTTCGCTCTCCTCATCTTCTTCTCGTTCTCGAGCAGTGATCGAAGCTGCAAGCGCAGTGTCTTTAACCCACTTCATCGTCTGACGATCCAGCACCATCTGCCCAACCTTATCAGACAACGCGCCGACGACATCCTCGGGCCCAATCCTCCGCATTTGTTTTGGACCGGGATGTTTAATGAACGATCCAGCGCTCCCGGAGGTCAATGTAGTCCCTGCAACAGTGCTAGACGACACAAATCGGTTCAAGTCGTCATTTGCACCGGATCGAACAGGGGGTGGAGGGTGTGAGGGACTGTTGTGTTGGAAGGGAGGATGTTGATCCTGAGCCAGCTGTCGGATCGTGACGGTGTCCGTGGGTGTGGCTGGGATTATCGCGAGTTCTGGGGGAGGCCGCGGAGCGGTTGAAGCTTGTGGTTGCCAGACTTCGATTGACATGTTGCTAACGTCGTGAGCCAGGTCCTCCTCCGGTGTAGTCGCGGGGAAAAGCTGTCTCATTGAACGCGACCCCTCCCCGGACTCCTTCGTCGGAGGAAAACCCTCGGACACAACTCTGGTCACGTGTGAGCCTTCAGTGTCGCTGGAAAAAAGCCGTCGGGTGGTCTTTATGTCACTTTTGATTTGGGCCATCAGGTCAGCCGCCTGCTGGCGATAACCGAGTGACGAGTAGATCGAACGCTTCGAATTTGTGGTGTTAGTCGCAGACGGTGGAGCAGACGTCTGGGTAGTAGAGAGGAGGTTAAGACGCGCTGAGGGAAGGTTGAGTATTTATGATTTCCTGAGGGGCAAGACACTGACTGGGAAACTTGGAGGTATGAACCGAATTCTCCTCGACGGACCAGTCGACGATGCGGCTGGGAGCGTTGGTTGAGATGGTTGGAAAGTCGCGCGCTTGGCGGATTTTTTCCATGAGATTCCTTGATTCACCAACGTAGTCCCTCCTCGAGTTCGGGCGTTCCGGAGGAACCGGGGTTAACGGAGGTCCTTCGTTGGGGTAATCAGTTGCGGGACTGAGCTTGATACGTTTTGAACTTCTCATGCGACTCATACTCTCTTCTTCCGCTTCAAATATACGCGAGACGCCGTGCGCGCTGGTGTGTGCGCTGGAGGTGCGCGTCGCACCACTGCCAGCAGTTGTAGCGTTGATAGCTATAGAATCGACCATTGCAGATAGGTGCTCCCTAGTGAACGTATCATATTGAAACTGGAAGAGTCGCAGACGCGGATCCGTCGGCGGTGGGTTATTCGAAACACGAGGGCGAGTTGTTGGCGTGCTTTGTGGGATTGGACTGAGGTTTGGAGTAGACTGGGGGAAGCTGAAGGTAAACTGGCCATTCAAACTCGGCTTGCGGGGGTCGAAGGCGGCAAGGTTTGGTATGTCAGTTTCGATGATCTCGTTTGGGTCATGTTCGACTGTGGATTCGCCAGGATAGTGGACCTTCGAAAGCCGGGACGGGATGGCCGGGGCTGCCGTATGGTGAGAGGTGGACGGAAGAGGTGGTTCGGTTGACCGTCTCGGTGGAGAGGGGGGCTCGAACATACGCTCGAGAGCCATTGGACTGAAGAAATCCTTCCGCTTGCCTTTGTTGTTATGACCGGGTGTCTTTGGAAGGAGAGGTACGGCAGGTGCATCCTCGCGGACGACGAACGTCCCGGGAGCCACGGGAGAACTAGTGAGGGAGACGGTATTTTCGCGAATAAATGTGGAGGGTAGAGCCTCTGTCAGAGAGATATCAGATGAGGTCCCACGAGATGACACAGAGTCCTGCCAGCGAACGCTGCCCGCCTCTTCGTGGTCGACCCATTCCTCGTCAAGCTCGTCTGTCTGCCAAGCCGGTCGGGACATCACGTGGAGAGGGCGATAGTCTGTGTGTACCGTGATGTGGGGTGTGCCGTAGATGATGGAGATGCACAGGGATGTGGCGGAAGTTCAAAACCTCAAACGTTGGCACGTGATCGTCGCGTCGGATCATTTGCCGACGCTGCCATCCTCTGGCGGTCGAAATGCACAAAAATACTCCGCTCGGCCAGCAACGATTTTACCAAAGGCAGGTGGGGGGTTTATGCACTGCAGAGATTACACCATCGTCAAACTATGTGGTCCTCACTTGGCATCGGGTTCGCAAGCGAGGATTTTCTCCATTTCCGAATGCCGGGTATCAGTCAGGCCTCAGGGAGCACAGATCCAATCCTCCGCGCGGGCTGCCACAAGGATCACCCGTGGATCCCATACCCCGTTCCACTGCAGCATCACACGTTCATAAATCCGTCAACCCATTGGGTATGACCCTATCTTCCATCGTGATTTCAGGGCTCGTCGGGTTATCATTTCAGAAGCGGCACGAGATGTTGGGGACGGAGGTCGGCGAGCGAATGCAGTGGGATAAGGTGGAATGCTCTGGTAGTAGAGGAAGGCGAGAGTTCTGAGGATGGTGGCGGTGGCGGAAGCAGGAAGATACGTGGTTTTGGGGACAATCAATACAATGCGGTCAGGGAGTCTGGTACAGTAGAGCGCAAATTATTCCAATCAATGCGCCCTCTTCTCCGGGGGCGGATCTGGAGTACGAGGCAAGGAACTGTCTGGTGATTACTTGAACTCCGTACTGCAAGTAAACCCAGGAAACTAGAAACCGAAGGCGCCGCATGAAACACCACGACATATCTCAGGAAGTTGCACCTTTGAGGTTCGAGGACAAAACGAAGTGTTTTGCTTTGCCAGCAATAAGTTTTCCGCTCACAGTTCAGAAGAGCTGACACCCGGTGGGATATCGCACCCCAAAGGTGTCCCCATCCAATAAACTGCAGGTAATACGGAGGATTCGTCTCCATAACGCCCGCTATGCATTTACGGTGAGCGTCAGCTAGCACCAGACGGACCGGGGAAAAACAATACGTAGGATACAGGTACACGATGGAGCTACAGCGCGTTACTCAGGCGATACCGTTCAATGAGAATATCCTGTACCCCCTCCTGGGCTGCAAGCCTACCGTGGCCTCCGTACTTCGTCTCCACAAAAGCAAACCTGACTCCGTCCGAACGAACCGCCTCGCTCACAACGAATGCGTCATTCACCGTTCTTGAAACTGTAATAGCGTCATCCCTAAGCTTGCGGTATTCCCGGTGCCTGGTTTTGAGAGCGGTAAATTCCTCTTCAGATGTAGAGAAGGGAAGCGCATGGAATGAAGGTGGTGCCAAACCAATAACTGACGAAATTAGCTGGTCAAAAATAAGGACCCCATGCGAAATTGGGGTGTTGCCGTCATCGTGAGAATGGACGACCGTGACTGGGGATCTGACATTGTGGATGTGTTCGAGCGTTCGGAATTGTGTGTATGTGCATGCTAACAATAACTCTAGGAGTGTTGGTAAGAATCGGAAGTATTCGACCAAGAGTTCTGGACATACCCCATCCCCCAGGAATCAGTTTCACCGGCCGCAAAACCGGGATTCCTCCTGGAGCAAAGGTCTCCATTTGATGGGGAACACTAGCTTGGCCGCCAATCACGACTAGGCCTCTGAAGGTTTGGCCGAGTTCCCCCTCAGCCAGTTCCACGCATTGAGTTGCAATCCCTGCACCAAGACTGTGTCCGATGACCAAAATATCTTCGGGTTTAGCGCCCTGGCCAACCAACCATTTAATAGCGGATAGCGCGTCTTCTATGGTACCGCGCTCGGTTGGATATCCGGTGCTCTCGGCAAATCCTCGATAATCGATCGCGAGGACGTTGACTTGCATACGCGAGGAGAAGGTGGAATATGTGTGAACCCTCGTGGGAACGGCTCGGGTTGCAACATTCCCGTGGAGGTACAAAACCGTTGGGTACGCTTTCAGGGCCACGGGGATAAGAGACTCAGCCTCGAGAGCATCGGAGACTCCCGGTAATATCTTGGATCGGAAGAATGGTTCGGAGAACGTGAACCAAGAGCCAAGAGTGACATTGTCCGTACTTGTGAGCATCAGGTTCACGGTTTTGAGAGCTACGTTGGCCAAGTAAATCCAGCGAGCTCGTGGATAAGGTGGGCAGAACGCACGGGATAGCCCGAACTGTTCGGGACGGGAGAAATTGGCACCCCATGGCAGTTTTAAGTTGTGGATAAAGATAACACTGCGTTCCCAAACATCAGGGCAGCTCGAGGAGCGGACGCTTCGTAGGCACGTACTTGCGCTGTATCGGAGGGGTGAAGAGGGAAAGGATTGCGAGGAGGTATACAATCCCAACGCCTGTAAGGGCGTACCTAAATCGTCAATCCACCATAAATCAAAGCGTGGCGGATTACCGAAGCTAATGGTGCGAACCTCAATCGTTCTGGGATGTACGAGGAGCTAGCGCGCTTTGGTGGCGGGACTACGGCAGGCTTGAGATTGGGGGCCTTTTCGTCTACGTTGGCACTCATGGCAGTGTGGCCGTCGGCGTGGTCGTCAGATGTGGCGATGAAGGGTCCATATCCGGCCCGGGCGCTGAAGCGCAGATCGTCCAGGCGCCCTGCCGCGGGGAGTTGGTGACGTGAGGGGAATGCAAGGCGTATTGAGATGGTAGATATGGAAGGATATGTACATTGTCCTTAGGTATGATTTACACTGTGTAGTATGCTACGATGTTGAAGCAGGGGGCGGTCGGTATTTTACAACCCATTGGTGTTGTCGAACTTGAGTCAGGGGCAACCGCTCAGCAGGGTTCTTCCTCAACAACTATGGTTGGGGTGGGACCGTCAGGGACATGAATGAAGGGACCAGCGAGCAAGGCTTACCCTTCGAATGAGATCGGCCGCCTCGGGTGACACGGAATCCGGAATACGCAAATCAACTTTGCAGATCCGGCGGTATGTTGCTACGATACTCGTGAGAGGGGTCAGAGGGGTCAGAAGGGAAAGTGCTCACCGTGTTGGCCGCTTAGATCTTCAAAGGGCGGTTTTCCAACCAAGAATTCAAAGGTCAGGACGCCAAGGGCCCAATAGTCGACCTTCTCAGAATGCTCCCTCCCCTCGATCATTTCTGGGGGCAGATAGTCCAATGTCCCACACATGGTTTTCCTCCTATTTGAGGGGGCATGAACGCTCCACCCAAAGTCACCGATCTTGAGTTCACCGTTGATCCCGATGAGGAGGTTTTCGGGCTTGATATCCCGGTGGATTACATGTTTGGAGTGGAGGTAGATGAGAGCGTCAGCCATCTGGTCGACGTAGACAGCGCTTCGGCGTTCGGAAAAGCGACCATACTTCATCAGTTGCTTGTACATCTCACCCTTGCCGGCGAATTCGAGCATGAGGAAGATGCGGTTTTCGTCGTGGAAGTAGCCGTAGAGACGGAGGATATTGGGGTGTCTGAGGTTTTGTTGGATCTCGATTTCGCGTCGGATTTGTTTCTCAACCCTGGACTCGACAATCTCCTTCTTGTAGAGGCACTTGAGGGCGAGGATGTAGTGAGGTTCAGCCTTCGTCCGGACCATGTAGACATGTCCGAATCGACCTTTGCCCAGAGGACGACCAATGTCAAAGTCGTACAGGTGCCAGTCGCGGGTCGGCCGCTCCCTATGAAGGAAGTGAGAATTGGTCAATAAAAACGTATCAGGTAAGAGGTCCTCACTCAGAATAACTAGAGTTAATGTTAAGCAACTCCTCAGTCTCGTCTGAAGCAGGCTCGCGAGCAGCAACAGCAGCATCGTTCTCTAGCCCACCATCATACGAACCGATCTCGTTGGTCGAGGGTTGTGGAAGCGGGGGACTGGGGGTGGGTTCGGGTTGGGAAGATGAGGTGGTGGTGGTGGTGGTGGATGCGATCGTTTCTGTTGGTGACTTCGATCTAGATTCGGAGGGTTTTACTGGCGCAACCTTCGGTTTGGAAGTATGACCGAGGGTCGAAGAGGGCTGTTTCTTGATGGTGGTAGCGGTACTCTTTGTAGGGACAAACTTGGGCTTCTGAGACTTGTTAAGGGACAAGGTGGAGGTGACCTTTTTGACGGGGGGAGGAATTGTGGTCGTGGGGGGTTTCTGGGGCAAACGGGTGGAGGCGGAATTCGACCTCGTATGTCCTGGTGCCGGCGCAGCGTATTTGGAGAGCATCTTGGAAACATTCGTCTGGGAAGGTTGTTTTCGCAACGCCCCAGTCGTCGGTTTCGTAGCCTGCTGCTTGTTGAGGTCCAGGGCAGACATCTGCCTGGTGACCGCGGTGAGAGAGTTGGACATGGTGCGGGGCGGTGCGCGGTATCGCTCGCTAGTGGGGGAACAACGGGTACAAGTGGTTCAAGTTCAACTTTGAGTTTTGACGC
>Ga0307516_10008757_pt1 | contig 11373 bp, 7 predicted proteins | sample 19_EM_MG_FD_203310 | JGI IMG/M metagenome (GOLD analysis project Ga0307516, IMG submission 203310) | Populus trichocarpa ectomycorrhiza microbial communities from riparian zone in the Pacific Northwest, United States - 19_EM | ecosystem: Host-associated > Plants > Roots > Unclassified | place...
CATTATCAGTCCCCATTTTGTATCTTAGACTAGAAATAAATTAGAATAGAATTCCAACTTGTATGCCTTAGTTTTGGACTCATATCGTTTAGATTCCAACTTGTACTATCTAGATTCTGAGTCACATACTTTGTACATATTAAATGGTGCAATGTGCACCTCAATAAACTAGTTTTCTACCACTTCTTCTTAGCTCATAGCTAAGTTGCGTCTGCTCATGCTTCATCCATTTCTTCATGTCTCCTCAGTCATCTCTTGTCGTCATCCCCATTCATCCCACATCCTTGTCAAAACACCGTTATTGTTATGGAACAGTCATTTAACAACTATTTTTCATTTTGTTCTTGTTTGTTCTTGTTTGTCTTTGTGGACGATATTATAAAAGGTCAACAACATGAATCTGACTTTATTTCATTTTATCTTTGTTTGTCCTTGTTTGGCTTATCTCTTATCTCTTATCTCTTATCTCCTTATCTTGTTATCTCTTATCTCCTTATCTCTGGCTCATATCCTATTGGAGGATATCTGGACCATATCCTATTGGTTGATAAGTCTTGGTTAATATAGTATATATAGAGTAGCTCAAAACCTGTAACTCTAGTTGTATTCTCTTAAGAACTCCACTATAACCTAGTGTGAGAACTTCTGGTCAATATAAACTTCTCCTTCACATTTCTGTTGTTTGATTCTTGTAAGCCCACGAAAGCCTAGTGATAGGTTTAGTGTGTCTTAACAGTTATACACTTGTATCATCCATGTGCTTATCCTTATCTGTTCATTACACGTTCAATTCTAACGGATCTTTCCATGCCACATTCCCAGAATGCTGCACGCTTAGCAGCTATTGTTCATCTGACTTCCCCCAACAAGATCTTCTATTGATCTCCCCTCGAACCTTACATGTAGTCTTGCGTATTTCAGCAGACTACGTACTGTCATTTTGGAGCCCACCATGAGGGGGTTTCAAGTCTCTGTGAACAGAGCCTTCCTGGCACTCTACCTTCATTTTCCTCCAATCCCTCAACCTCACACTTTGCACACCGCCCCACACGTTCTCGGCGCCCAATTCCACACCTTGTCATTGATCTCTCCAACATCTGACAGTCCCTGCGCCACCTCAGCATCCAATTTCACACTGTCATCTTGATTGGTGCGTTTAGCTCTTTTGTTCATAGCTTTTTACAGCCACCACACAGCCTTCACCAATCACCAATCAGAGTAACTTTAGCTTCCATATCTCGGGCTATTCAGTAGGCGCCTGCGCCAGATCATTCAGATCCAATTTGGAAGCTGTCAACTCCATTTGACATACATCTGCCATTTCACAGATCTCTGCTCATGTTTTGCCTCTCCAATCACCCACTGGCATGAAGTTCATTTCAGTCACTTAATCCATCAAGAATCATTGCATCTTCTTCCCTGACATCTGGTGCTTTGCCCCTGTCAACATCCTGCAGCATGCCTCATCAGTTTTGCACTTTAATAGAGATCCAACATTCTTAGTATCATTCCTTGAAGCATTTGAGCTCCTTGGCGCAGCTTTCCAATGCTCAGATGATCGTGCAGATCTTCCAGTTCCTTGATCCAATGGTCGCTGCTCAATGGAAACAGGTTCTAACTATCGCAAACAGCTCATATGATGATTTTCGAGTGCAGGTTCTGTTCCTCCATCCGCACACAGCATGGCTCAATAGTCGCATTCATGTTTTGCACCTTTCTGCTCTTTCTCTTCAGCTTAAATATGCCAGATATGATCATATTCCAGCACTTTGGCAAGAAGCTTTACTAGTGATATCTAAACTCATTAATTATAGTGTAATAACTGCACTAGAGCATGCGCGCACCCTGGATAGCCTCAGCGCCGACCACATCATGTTCAGGCCTTCCTCTCCACCTCGCATTGTCATGTCTGAAATGATTTCTGCCAACATGCCACATTCTACTCAACAATCATGCACTGATTTTGGCTATTCTGCACCACCTGGCCTCTCGAAACCACCCATGTCTGCCTGATGCGCTGCACTCCTGGATTGCATTAGTGATCATGCAATGGAGTCATTTCATAATTCATCACAAGAAGCATCGCATTCACATTCAGACTTGCATTCCAGTATCATGTCAGCCAGAAGTGATCTAGAACAGCCAGCTACAACACCTGCATTGTCAGCATCGATACAGCGCCCAGCGCCCACGTTCTTAGCACTATTGGACAGACCTAGCATCATACAGCGCCCTCCTGAAGTGCCAGAATTTTGCTCCAGCGATGTACTTTGGCAGAAAGTGCCAGAACAACAGATTGAAGTTTCAGATACTTGTGACCATGTTCAAGACTGCAGCGAATGGCGCTCAGCTTCTCTCCACATTCAGGACACCTCTTGCACACTGCGCGCCACGACTCAAGAGGTCTGCGATCTTTCCATCATCATGCACAGTCATCCAACATTGCACACAACGACAGACTTACACACTGCAGCTGAATATGTCAACACTTCACATCCACTATCCCCCCACTTCTCCATGCCATTATCCACTGTGTCTAGCACCTCAACAGACATCCCTACCATTCATTGCGCCCCATGCGATCCTGAGATACCACTGGAAGCCTTGTCTCTGCAAAATGCACAAGAAGAGGACTGTAACGCTTCCACACCTTTTCCTGCATATCCAGCACAGGCGCTATCATTTCGACTAGTCAATTGGATGTCCATGACCCAGCTGACACATAGTGCGCCCTTGCAGCGCCACCAGGAGACTCATCTTTATGAAATGCAACAGAACAGTACAATAAGGTTTGCGCACCTTCTTCACCATGACAGGCACCTCCGCACTAGTCTTTACAACTCCGTCTGATGGTTTAGACTTCATCCCTGATATCCCCGCCACCTCTGACACATGTGCGCGCCTCGTGTTACCCTTGGTAAGATCAGATCTACGAACCGCAGCAATAGAACACATTAGTGACATCTGCACATCTTCCCCTTTAGTCAACACCTTGTGCACTGCACCGACGACCCTGTGCGACGCTTCTGATGCCCCTGATGCGCCGCATGACCTCTCGATACCAACGCTCGCGACTTCAGATTCATGAACTGCAGCAGAAATGCTTGACAATGCACCGCCACCTCCTTACGACTTTGACAATGAAGCACATGATACAGCGCCACCTCTAGCGACCCCTCCTCTCTGTTTTAGCCCACGGCCGACATCTCTATGGGCACCACAAATCTTCACAACTCTCGGATTCACATTTGTGTTCTCGGCGCAAGATAGATGGGCTGGTACGATGCCAGTTTCGCTATTACCATTGTCCCCAGAAGCAAATGACCTTGAGTCAATTGATGAAGATGCTCTATGTCCATCACCGCTTGCGGCTCCAATAGCAGTTTTTTCATTGTCTTATCCATCGTCTAGCGCTGCTCCGATAGCAGAACCATCGTCATATCTGCTCGCTTCAATCGAGAAGCATATCATCCAGTCTGTGCAATATGTTATGTCTGCCAGCTCCAGTAATATATCGTCCAGCTACCGCTGTATCAGATGAGCGTGCCCCTCGCAACCGATGTTACAACTCTAAAGCATCGCGAAAAATGTCTCCCACTGCTGCACTTCATATCATATGATCATACAAAGTTCTGTTTCACTGCAGATCAGTCACCAGTTCCACTGAAATCCCCAGACCCTGTGCAATGTTCCACACTCATTACAATGGTCGCTTCTACATGACATAGACTCTGACACACTCCTCCCACACCGACCGCACCTCCCCGACACTCTAGATGCTTTATGATATGCTCATTTCCTCAATTCCACGTTTACACACCTGTTTTTATATTTGTCCCTTTATTCTCTTTATATATTTGTGCGCACCGGGGCTTTCCTCTTATTTTGATGCTTATAATCCATAGACATCAGTTCCGCTTCACAGGTTTCATATTTACACACTTCAGCACCTCAGGTTTTGTTCATTTTAGATTTCATTCGTGATTCATTTCAGTTATGGCAACCACATTTGCTATACAGCGCACCACATCATTTACATTCGTGTTTCTATCCCCTCCATCAATGCGCCGCCTCGTATGCCTCCCGCGCCTCCATATTCTTCACATTGGCACTCACATTCTAGGTATCTTGGCATCTTTGCATGGAAACTCATGTTTCTGCATTCAAGCAAACACCCTCGCATTTGGGCTAGCGCCGTGATGTTCAAGCTCACACTATCGCATCCAAGCTCGCATCCCACGTTCCTCACACACAAGCTGGCGCTTTCATGTATTTTGCAGAATTCACACTTGTCATTCATCCAATTGGTTTCAGCTCATTGCAGGCGACCTCTTCCACATTCTGCACATGTGGCGCTGGCATCTAGACCCATCAAATGCGACCCAATCGACGGCGCTCCAGTGATGCGACGTGTTCTACAGCCATCCTACACCAGCGCACATCTAGAAACACAATGAGTACAGGCAGAGCTTTGTTATCAAGACAATGGACACTATTTCGAATGCGCACACACAGGAGCACTTCCACACCGTCTCCACATCACCCTCATGACTCTCAAATCTCATGTAGACAGTCTCTTAGTGCTGAAACACAACCATAGCTTCAGCGACCTCATGCCTGCATATCTTTGCACATGGATGGAGTTTAGCAGAATTTTACCACAAGCGTGTGCACTCCTTGATGTTATTCATGACCCATCTGATAGACACTCCCATGCATGCGCGGCCTGCGCACCTTCCTAGTGCCTTCTTCATGAACACATTGTTGGATTGAGTGCTTCAGCATACTGTGCACCCCAGCATACACCCACCCTGTGGAAAAGACTTAAATCATCGCAATAACTCACGTTTGACTGAGGACAGTTAAAATTTAGTCCAGGGGAGATGACAAGCACATTCCCGCTGCACACAGTGAGAAGCGAGTTTGTGATGAGCACCAAAAATGTGAGAGACTCTGGTCAGAGCTCTACAAACACCTCAAACACCCAACAACACTCTCAACAATTAAGTTCAAGGGTGGCAGGAATAATCCACTTTAATTCATAGTAGATTGGTCTTGTATGTCTTTTGGTAGAGAATCAATGCGAGGTCACGCATGTCGAAGCTCAAGGGGTGATTCAATAAAATAGTATTAAGGAATCAAGTTTCCTCAGGGTTCACTGAGACTCTCTTTGGATGAGACTTAGAAAATCTTATCACACTCAACAATCACTGAGAGAGAGAGAGGATTTGATCTGGGTGGGGGCCCATTCTAATCTATTGTACATGGCAGAGAACAACAGGTTTTTATACAAGATGAGAGATGAAATATAAATATAAGGTTTATCACAAGATAAGTCCATAACAAATTGGTTTCTAGGGTATTGGCCATAAGGCATGTTTGAGAAGGTTCTTTTGGGTCATTTCAATATATTTTCAATGTGTTGAAAGGGCAACTGGCCCTTGCAGAGTGGAGCGCCGAGAACACGTCGTTTTGCGAGCATTCTAGAGTGGGGCATCAAGGATTGATCAGGCCGTTCAGGTTCCCGGTTTCTATGAATCAAAGGTTCGAAGCGTCAGGGACTGGTTCCAGGCCCTCAGTAACTATTGACAATCCCATTTCCAGGGTTTGCTCTATTTCTGGTAATTCACATGGATTGGCATCACAGTGATACGACCATCAAGCAGCTGTGCATGAATTTGCACTTTTTCTGTGGTTTAGTCACCAATGACTACTATAATCCAGGGATCTAACGAGGACATGGGGGACTTATTATCTACGATGCGCACTGTAACTACACCCTCGCATCAATAGTTCAACGGTTGATCACTGCAGCTGTGATGCCAAGCCAGGAACTTACCGGAAATAGAATGGACCTGAGAAATGAGGTCATTGATCACTTTCGAGGAACAGGAACCAGTCCTTGACAACTCTGTCTTGCTTCGAACCCTTGATTTATAAAAACCGGGAACCTGAATGGCCCGATCAAACCTTGATGCCTCACTTGAGAATGCTCATGAAACGATGCATTCTTGGCGCTCCACTCTGCAAGGGCCAGTTGCCCTCTCGACACATTGAAAATATATTGAAATGACCCAAAAGAACCTTTTCAAACATGCCTGATGGCCAATACTCTAGAAACTGATTTGATTTGGACTTATCTTGTGATAAACCTTATATATCTATTTCACCTCTTGTTGTGTATAAAAACCTGTTGTTTCCTGCCATGTACAGTAGATTAGAATGGGCCCCCACCCAGATCAAATCCTCTCTCTCTCTCAGTGATTGTTGAGTGTGATAAGATTTTCTAAGTCTCATCCAAAGGGAGTCTCAGTGAACCCTGAGGAAACTTGATTCCTTAATACTATTTTATTGAATCACCCCTTGAGCTTCGACGTGCGTGACCTCGTGTTGATTCTCTACCAAAAGACATACGAGACTGATCTACTATGAATTAAAGTGGATTATCCCTGCCACCCTTGAACTTAATTGTTGAGAGTGTTGTTGGGTGTTTGAGGTGTTTGTAGAGCTCTGACCAGAGTCTCTCGCATTTTCGGCGCTCATCACAAACTCGCTTCTCAACGGCATTAGTGATTGTGCAGCATATTCTGTGATGCGTGGGTTTTTTTGGATGCTCACATTTGAGATAGCAAATCTCCCGAGCCCTCATTAAGTCCGCAGATAATCAGGGTATTTCTGGATAAGGTGGATAGAGTGATAGGTCATACAATAGTATTATCAATATTGATCCTCTCACTGGTCTTATCCAATGAGAAATGAAAGGTTGTGTCAAGTCTATAGTTAAGCCCTCAAAGAGACTGTTCCTATGATCATGACCAAAGGTGGTCCAGTGGTATTTAGACTCTCATAGGTAGCCATTAGTACCAGCAGTTCCAATAGAATAATGTTTATAATGGGTCCAACATTGCATTCTGTACTGATATAACCATGGGAGAGGCGCAAATACAGGCACAGCCGCTCAATGGCAAGCACAGCTCAAGATGGTACTTCACAGCCCGCAAGCATATCAATCACCTGCAAGTATCTTGACCACTGCAGCTTCAATGCACATTTACTCAGAAGATTCACACATACGGCTAAGGTTCCATATCAGCACACCACATATGGCTTTGACCCGTCACTCTGAAACACACATGGGTAGTCCTGCAGCTTCAATATGCATTCGCTCAGAAAATTCACACATACGGCTAAGGTTCCATATCAGCGCACCACATACGGCTTTGACCCATTACTCTGAAACACACGCAGATAGTCTATTCAAGTCCTATTTCACTAGCCCATGGCATTCTCCATCCAGCACCATGCGGATACACTCCCAACTTGCATTCCTGACACCTCCCTGTAGATATATTGCTAACCTGTGCATTATCAGTCCCCATTTCATATCTTAGACTAGAAATAAATTAGAATAGAATTCCAACTTGTATGCCTTAGTTTTGGACTCATATCGTTTAGATTCCGACTCGTACTATCTAGATTCCGAGTCACATACTTTGTACATATTAAATGGTGCAATGTGCACCTCAATAAACTAGTTTTCTACCACTCCTTCTTAGCTCATAGCTAAGTTGCATCTGCTCATGCTTCATCCATTTCTTCGTGTCTCCTCAGTCATCTCTCGTCATCGTCCCCGTTCATCCCACATCCTTGTCAAAACACCATTATACACTTGTATCATCCATGTGCTTATCCTTATCTGTTCATTACACGTTCAATTCTAATGGATCTTTCCATGCCACATTCCCAGAATGCTGCGCACTTAGCAGCTATTGTTCATCTGACTTCCTTCAACAAGATCTTCTATTGATCTCCCCTCGAACCTTATATGTAGTCTTGCACATTTCAGCAGACTATGTACTGTCAGCGTGATGATCCTTTTGAAAGTGAAGGGTGCAATGATGAAGCAGCTCTTCAGGCTGTCTGTTCAGAGTTCCTGAGCATTGTTTGACTGGATCTGGTCTGATGTTGAGTTGGTTGAGTAGGATGTCCACCTATGACACCTTGGAAGAATATAATAGGTTGGAGGCAATGGCCCCTCCAAAAAAAAAACAGCCAAAAAAGCATGCCCTTTTTGTTATGAAACAGCCTCTTGTCTTATCTCATCTCATCTTATCAACCATGCCTCTCCCATCTTATCAAATAAACTATCCTTTTTTTTTTAATTTTTATATCACCAATTTGTATAGTGGTGTACTTTAAACAGTCCGCTTGGTACAGTAAACTACACCTATTTATTCCTGATGGGCATGAAGAATACTCCAATTTTGCTAGACTTACCCTTTGAGCAAGGGTTGATGGATCTGTGAATCACAGATACATTAACATGCACAGTCATTAACACGGCCAGGCAATGGGAGAAGCATCCATGGATTCCTCTTTCAAAGAGTTCATGGCCTATGGGGACAGATCTGGGAGATAGCGCCCTATCTCCCAACAAGCTCTTGTGGGCTTGCAACTTAGCCATTTGGAAATGCGTGCTGGTGGGGGCACCTTTGGCCCAGCACGCAACCATCCTGGTTCTGTAGTCCATAGTTTGACTATATGCTGGACTGTCCACAAATGCATATGCAGTGGGATTATCCATAATGAATTTACCAAAGTGCTTCTAGTAAGGAGTGGCTTCAGTGAAAAGCGAGATCTTGATGTGCAGTGGGAAATGCTAGGAACACAGGTATGCTCTCAAAGCACCTCACACCAACCTCAATCACTCTAAATCGACAAGTTCTAGGGGTGGCGGGATACATCCACTTTAGTTCAGCGTGGTCCGAAAGGTTTGCTTTGGGGTTCGATGATCAACTCATGAATGCACGTCGAAAATCAAGGGTATGTGATTCGATAAGGGGTGTAGAGAATCGGGTTTTGATCTTCGCAGGTCACTCAGTACCTCTTGGATCCAATGACAACAATCAAAAAAGCACACAGGCTTCCAAAGGGGCAATCAAGGTGAGCACACAGGCTCTACAAGTTCAATTGAGACTTAGAGGATCACATTGCACTCAGATAACACAGAGGTAAGCTACAATTTGATCTGGGCGGGGCCCGTTCTAATCTACTGTTACATGGCGAGCTCGAGGGTATTTTATACATAATACGGTAATCTACAATAAATAAAGTTTATCACAAGTTTGTCCAAATCGGGTCAGTTTCAGTCTAGGTAGCCATGGCATGCTTATCCAGGGCTCCATTTAAGTTATATTGGTATAGTTGCCATGTATCAAGAGGTGTCTAGTCCTTAGCAGAGTGGAGCGTCTCGAACGCGTTTGTGTGTGGTCAGTCAGTGTTGCCACATCAAAGTTTGATTGGGCTATTTAAAACTCTGGTTTCCATGATTGATGATGGGTTTGAGGCAAGACAGAGTTGTCAGGGACTGGTTACTGTTCCTCAAAAGTGATCAACGACCTCGTTTCTAGGGTTCGTTCTATTTCCAGTAAGTTCCTGGCTCAGTATCACACCTGCAGTGATCGATCATTGAACTATTGATGTGAGGGTGTAGTTACAGTGCACATTGTAGATAATAAGTCCCCCACGTCCTCGTTAGATCCCTGGATTATAGTAGTCTTTGGATAGGGTGATAGGTCACTGAATATACTGATAATGGCTCCCTCAATGGTCTTATTCACCAAGAATTGAATGATTGGTGCCTGTTAGGACAACCACTTAACTATCTTCTCAAGGCATAATCCAAAGACTATGCCGAGAATCAAGCATTGTGGGCTCACACATAGATAAGCTTAGAGAGAGAGAGGAGAGAGAGGAGAATGGAGGAAAGTGCCAGTTTATATTGACTTTAGATATCACCACAGTCAAGTGGGAATCCTAAGAGAATAAGACTAGAGTTACAGGCTTTGTGCTACTCTATATATACTATACTAGTCCAGGCTTATCATCCAATAGAATATCCTCCAGATATCCTCCAATGGGATATGATCCTGCTATCAGATGAGTCAGAGATACAAGCAGATAAGAAGATAAGAAGATAAGTAGATAAGTAGTCTTATCAGCCAATAGAAACAGAGATAGATATTATCCAATCAGAGTATGGGATAAGGTGTGAAAATGTAACCATATGGGGAAGTGTTTGATTGGTGTGGTAAACACATGTTGGACATGTGCCTACCCTTGAACTTTATAATATTGTCCACAAGGCCAAACAATGATGGATGGAAAAGGATAAATAGTTTGTTTAATAAGATGAGAGAGACATAGTTGATAAGATCAAAGAGATAAGATAAGGGGCTGAGAGGCTGTTCCATAACAGTGCCAAGTCAATAGTTAGACCCTCAAAATGTGGCCATTCCTATGATCATAACAAAAGGTGGTACAGTGACACTTAGACTCTCATATGTAGCCATTCATGCCATCAGTTCCAGTAGAATCTACATATAATAGAGCCAAGATCATATTCAGGCTAGAATGTATTAATATTGGGCCCTCAATGGTCTTATCCATTGAGAATTGAAGTATTTGTGTCAAGTCATAGTTAAGCCTTCTAGGAGACTGTTCCCATGATCATGACCAAGGGTGGTACAGTGGTGCTTAGACCCTCAAAGTAGCCATTCACACCATCAGTTCCAATAGAATAATTAAGTTATAATGACCCAAGATTATATTCATTGCACTGACTAAACTACGGAAAAAGTGCAAATTCATGCACAGCCGCTTGATGGTCGTATCATCGGTGAAGTTGGGCATGTCTGGAGGTCGTGTTTGGTGCCTTAGACATTTGAATAGGACATGCTAGAAGGTCTCAACAGGCCCTCCTTCACAGTGTAGGCATGATTCATTTTGGTTTCCCACTTTGAAACATTTCCTGTAGTGACCAATTGAGGCATGACTAGTGAGGCCATGCACCATCTGGGCTGTAAGCGATGAGGAGTGTCCTACGTATTTTAGCCATGTCCCACTGTTTAAGTGTGATGGAGCCATGTGTTTGGCCTTAGCATGGTCTTGTCTTCTGACTGACCATCTAGGATACATGGAGTGTTGGCCAACGTATTGAGAGAGTCAGAACTGATTAGTCCAATTACTTATTACAGAGTCCGTGATCTGCTTTGTGGAGAAAGTGATAGTCCATGTTGGGGCCCTTCCAGCCTCAATTTTGGTAGAGGTGGTGAGGCGATGCACCATGCAATGAGGTTTGAATGCATAGTCCTCACAATCTGGGACATGGTGTAAGAATATTCTGTGGTTGGCATTCTCCTCCATCCAAGGGGAGAGTACGCCAAGTGATTCTAGTGCATATAGCTGTGCAGAGTGGATAGATGGATCCAACATGTGGTGTAGTGCATATGTTGAGTCCGAGTAGATGTGAATTTCATCAATATCACTAATAGAGTCAAATGAGTCCAAGAGGGCTTTGAGGGCTCCTCCAAT
>Ga0307516_10008759_pt1 | contig 11373 bp, 6 predicted proteins | sample 19_EM_MG_FD_203310 | JGI IMG/M metagenome (GOLD analysis project Ga0307516, IMG submission 203310) | Populus trichocarpa ectomycorrhiza microbial communities from riparian zone in the Pacific Northwest, United States - 19_EM | ecosystem: Host-associated > Plants > Roots > Unclassified | place...
GCTGCGGGATGTCGGGGAGCATGAAATACGGATGTGATCATCATGGGACGGGGTCCAAGCCCTGCTCCTGCGATTTCTGCACGTGCGTTTGGGGAGACCGTGGCCATTCCAAACCTGGGCTGACTTTTTGGTTTTGGGTTGTAGGATGGGGAAACCGATCCCTGACGCGATTCACAACGAAAAGACGGCGACCCGGATGGGACTGAACCTTCCGCGCGGACCTGACCCCCGGTCGTATAACTCTGCTTTGGCCGTCTCAACGGCCGTCGGCCGTTCCATGTACGGTCTGCAGATGTAGGGTTATCTTGCGTTGCGTCCAACAGCTTCTACGATATTACGCTGATATTTTGTTCAATCTTGTACCTCTTTATGTATGTTATTTGGTTATCTGCTACGGTGTGTTCCGGTGGGTATCGGGTGCCCAGCTGCGAACGGTGCCCGCTTCGAGCGTTTCGGTCATCTCGGAGTAGATGGGACCGCATCGTGGCCAGGGCATTCTTGTGGGGCAGTCTCGGTAACGGCCTCCTCGCCACACCGACTCCCCTGCAATCCCTCGCGCCTCTGCATTCCCCAACCTATGAGGTCCCAGCGACAGAGGCGTCAAGATAATGCCCCCTCCTTGCTGAACATGGCCATCGAAGCTATGGATCTCGCAATGTCGCCTACAGTGGGGGTACTTTTTGCTATTGAATATTCAGTCAGTGGGTGGCGAGCGGAGGGGGGATCTTGACAGGGTTGAGGACCATGATCCACACAGAAAGAAAATCAAACCTCCTCGAGATGGCGGTTTATCGCGGTTTCTAAAAAGGCAAACGGTTGGGTTGGGGCGCTGTCACCTCGCCCGGGGTGAAACGATACATCGCTTGGCGAGGCGGAGTTCGCGAACGTTAGCTGAAGGTACGAAACGCCGCGATACCCCAGCCAAAGTCACGTAAGTCGCATGTTTCAATGGCCTAGCGGCGCAGCATCTTGCTGAATCCTGGCCTTGAACCGAAGGTCTAGTCTGTTTTGGTACGAATGGCGGCTCAATTTTAGGGAAGTGGGTATCCAGTCAAGCGCGGGTCCTCGACCAAATTGGGTTCAATAGGCGCCTATCAGAACTGGTGACCGGCGACGGCCTCATGTCGGTTTGAAACGAGACGACGACGACACCCCGCCATCGCTCCCCCGCTATCAAGTGATCCCAACCCCATGCCTCGTACTCTTCTAAAACGACTCCCATCAACCAGTGGGACGCCGATCGAGCCCGGTCCTTGTAAGATCCTGGTTGCTATTGCCACCACATCGGATTCGCTGACGGCCCGCGGCAGCCAGGACAAGACGGTTCATCGATACCGTAAAGGTGTTACTGGACATCGCGAAGGAATCTACCGATGTATTCCCCCCCCTCAAGTCGTGTTTAGGTGGTATCAACGCCTTGATCAAGCACTACGAGGTGCGTTGGTATCAAACTTAACCCTCTCATTCTACTGATGATTACCAACTAGGAATACAAAGATGTAGAAGACAAGCTCAATGATCTCACCCCGTGGTTGGAGAAGTTACTGCAAACTTTGGTGAAAGCGAACCCCAACAATGATCCCGAGGAGACCGAGAGACGATCACAATTGGCGAGGTTTGCGTCGCACATGGCATATGCTCCCCTCCAAAGGCTGACCCTCCGTAGATCGTTAGAATACGTTGGGAAGCGATCGCTAGCGCTATCAGAAAAGGGGAGGGTTGCAAGGGCCCTCGATAAGTCGCAAGACTCGCAAGAAGTCATCGGTCTCGTGGAAAAGCTTAGGCAAGCTGTCCTCATCTACCAGGTCAGCAACAGGCACCAATCAGAATCGGAGATCGTTGACATGTGGAATAGGTGTCACAACAACAGTCAATACACAACCAGGTCGTCGGTTTGAAGGTGAGTTTCTGCTTCCTGTCTCCGATCTCGAGACTAAGGTAAGCGGTGGATTCGAGGCATCCTTTGATGCATTTTTGAAGCTGCGTCAGGTGAGATGGTACGTGTACCACCCGTGACATTGGGTAACACGTTTACAGCCATTGCCGGTCAAAGCCAAGATAGAGTCTGTCCGCGCGCGGTTGGATCGGCTCACGGTTAAAGGGGGCGCCACGAGGGATGCCAGTGAGTTGGGTCGACGGAAAGTCTTGTTTGAGTGCGTGTTCGACATCCACTGTGGGTAGCCCGCCATGTTAACCCAGACCTAGAGCTCTCGAGGGGATCAAAGTCAAGCTGCAGCTCCTATCCGAGCAGGCTAGTGCCACCGAGCAGGCCGGTACCACTGAACAGGCCGGCACCACTGAACAGGCGGGGGCGGAAGGAGATATGACCGCCGCGCGCGATCTTGCGGATGACCTCAGAGATGCCATAGTCGAATACCAGGTCAGCACAAGTACCTAAAATGCGTGTACGATGATTTACTCACGATGCGATCCATAGCTCGCGCAACAAGAAGCCATCTACAAGCAGAACTGCAAACTGATCGTGAGTCACAGGTCCCATTTCCCAAGTAAACGTTAGATTTTGATCACCATTCGCAGGATGCTGGTCAGATATAGTTCCACTTTTTACTGGCACATACTCATTGCTCAACAGATGAATTGTCGGTGCTAAACGGCTGCCATCGTGCCAGAGGAGCGGAATTCCGACATGGTGACCGGCAAGGCTGCCTCCAAGGGACCCGGAATGCTGTCTTGGACGAGATTGAGTTGTGGTCCGAAGACTCAAACGTGTCCCCCATCTACTGGCTGAACGGACTCGCTGGGACCGGCAAGACCACGATCGCACAGACCATCGCCGAGCGCCTCTTCGCTGATGGAGGACTGGGAGCGTCGTTCTTCTGTTCACGTGATTTTAAAGACCGCAGGGACCTCCACTCCATCTTCCCCACTCTTGCCTTTCAACTTGCTCATAAATACCCTGAATTTCGATCCACCCTTGTCCCCCTCCTCCAATCAAATCCAGATATTGAACATGAGTCACTCTTCAACCAGATGACAGAGTTGATTGTTGAGCCCCTCAGTTTGTTGGGTGTCTCAACAGTCATTGTCATTGATGCATTGGATGAGTGTGCAGATGAAGAGCCACAATCTGCCATCCTCTCTGTCATGGGCCGACTGGTGGACCAGATTCCAAACATCAAATTTTTCATCACAGGCCGTCCAGAACCTCGCATTCAATCTGGTTTCCGCCTTGAACTACTCCAACCATTGACCAATGTCTTTATCCTCCATGAGGTGGAGCCTTCCATTGTGAACACAGATATTCGACTCTTCCTGGAACATGGGTTATCCAAACTTGCAAAGAGGTCAGGGATCAAAGAAGATGTTTGGCCAACAGATGATCACCTTGACCTATTGTGCAAGAGAGCTGGTGGTCTCTTTGTGTATGCTGTGGCAACTCTCAAGTTTCTGGATCATGCAATCATTCTACCAAGCAAGCGATTTGACATCATTGTAAAGGCCCCTGAATGCACCACCCATGAAGGAAAAGCAAAGGTCCGGTCAAGTGCAACCCTTGACTCACTCTACCTTTCCACTTTTGAAAATGCCTTTGATGGGATGGATGCTGAAGATGATGAAAGGACATGTTTGGTTATTGGCACAGTCATCCTGGCTGTGAATCCTCTTTCACCTTCCACAATTGCCAACCTCATTGGTTTGGAGGAGCAAGAAGTCCTGAACACACTTCAGCTGATCCAGTCCCTCCTCAAGCTTCCCAAGGACCCTGACTCCCCAGTGCTCCCATTCCACAAGTCATTTCCTGACTTCATCACTGATCCACTCCGCTGTCCCAATGAAAGGTTTCAAATCTCCCCCAGCACTGGTCACCTCAAACTCACTCTGAGTTGCCTCAAGCTGATGAATGACAGTTTGGAGCAGAACATGCTATCACTCCCTGACTATGCATTAAATTCAGAGGTCAAGGATCTGGAGGCAAGAACCAAGAGTTGCATCAGTGTTGTGCTGGAGTATGCCTGTAAATCCTGGCACAACCACCTCACTGAGGTTAGGGGAGATGTCACAGCTGTTCTTCCTGTTCTGCACAGCTTTATGCAGGAGAGGTTTCTGGCATGGTTGGAAGTGCTCAGTGTCACTGGTGTTGCAAGGGATGCTGTTGTTGCTTTGGAGAAATTGATGCTCTGGCTGCAGGAGGTTTGTTTCAGACCAGTCCACTGTCTTTGATGATGCTCATACACACCCTGAATCAGGTGGCTGAGGATAATCAGCTTCTTAACACTGCAAGAGACTATTTTCGATTTACAACTGGCTTCTTTGAGATCATCAATGTCTCTGCCACTCATATCTACCACTCTGCTCTGGAACTATCACCCCTGTCATCAATTATCCGAAAGTTATACTACTCCCAACGACCCTGCCCCTCACCAAGGGTAGTGTTGGGAGTCCCAGATTCATGGGATGATAGTATAGCTTCTATTTCTACTGAGCATTCCAATGACATATCCACCATTTCCACCAAGCAATCCAATTACAAATCCTCCAATTGGTCACCATGTGGTAATTTTGTTGCTGTGGTGACTGGTGGAAATGTGGAGATCCGGGGTGCACTTGCCCTTAACCTTCTCTTCACCCTCCAGTCAACCACCAACATCAGACACAAGGATGGCCTCTCCTATTCACCAAATGGGCATTCCCTGGCATGTTGTTCTGATACTGCCATTATTATCTGGGATACCCAGACAGGTGGAGTGATCAGGCAGATTGATTATGAGGTTGATGGTAATGGATGGGAGCTTGTGTGGTCACTAGATGGGGATATGATCAGCATCCTTTCACCACTGAAGTCATCATGGCTTACAGTGCATGTGTATGAAGTTACATCTGGTACAATGCGGTCATCAGGCACAGCCAAGTCAAGGGGCAGAGGATCCCTTTGGGCCCATGAAAAATCCTTTCGGATCATGACAACAACAGAGACTCCTGAGGATTCAATGATTGAGATCTATGAGGTTGGGTGTACAAGTGCTCTTACCAAGGTTGAACAGTTCCATTTCCAGTCCCGTCATCGATTTAGAACTTTCTTTCCTGGTGCTTATCGGATTGCTATCTTTGCCTTTCAAAACCCCAACCAGAGCCCTGAAGGTCATAGACAGGCTGAACTCCTCATATTGAATGTTCAGAACTCAGAGGTCCTTTTGAGGGAATCAGGTGCCCATGACCATGTCACCTTCTCCCCTGATGGAAACTTCATTGCAGCTTTCATTGAGGGCCAAATTCCTATCTGGAGACACACTTCTGGTCATTACACCAGATGGAGGAAACTCCAACTGGCCTCACTCCATAAACTCCAATTTTCAACAACTTCATCAATCCTGTGCCACTCTGGTCCTCTCCTCCATGTGTTGCACTTGGATCATTCCCCTGCTGCTCCCACTACTGAACCTGGTACCATTATCCATGCTGCACCATGTGATACCTTTCCTCCCCATGGTGCCTACATTGTAACTGGACATCAAGGGGAAAGTGTCATCACAATCACCAACATCTCCTCCCAAAACCCCTCCCCTCCCCAGTTCATTGACACAGGTTTGGGAATATTGGCAATGGTCCTGACTGGGAATATTCTCTTGGTGAGGGATTCAGGTACAATTGTTGCATGGCTACTCACTGAAGAGGGTGTGGTGGATGGGACTTTTGGTGAGAAGAGGGCAGACCGTAGCAACAGTCTTTGGGATGTGTCATCCAAGTCACGGCCCCCCCCTGGCCCTATAAGGGTAATAAAACAGGAGAGTGATGGTGATGATGACCTTTTTGATCTGTTGGTCTCGGTTAAAGGCAAAATTGCATTCATTGGATTTAATGAGGGCCCCCTTTGCCTTTACTGCATCAAAACTGGGGAGATCCTTGATTTGAACACAGCATATCAAGGCATCTGGTATGGCTTCACCAAGAGTGGTGCCAACCTCTATTGTCATGATGCACACAAGTGGCGTAAACCCCTCAAGCATGGTTGGCCAGTTTCAGAAACCACTTTGGCAGAGGGGTGGGTGAAGGACCCAGAAGGGAAGCATCGGCTATGGTTGCACCCCCGTTGGAGGTCGATGACCTTTTACGACGTGCACTGGTTTGATCAGGTTACAGCCCTGCGATTACGCATATCATCCGAACTAGTTGTCGTCAAGTTTTAGTTGGAATCATCTTCCCAAGCGCATTGGCTGTCGAGTCAGGTATGGGACCTACATTATAAGCGTCGCATCATGCGGTTAACCTCCTGTGTGTTCTATCGCAGTTGTGCTCCGGTCAGGCCAAAACCGTTGGTTGTCCCGCACGTATCGTACGGCCATCCGTAAGATATGTAGTCAGTTGTTAAGTGCACACGAGAAGATTGTAGTGAAATCACATCGCGTGTCTCCTTGAGGTGCGAACTATACAGTAACCTGGACTTGCCCCTACTCCTCACCAGTGTACAGATACTCGCTTCGTGGCAATTGAGGACACTGAACTTTATTCTGGCGTGAATCATCCGGTATGGAAGTGGTCCGCCACCTGAGGAGAACCGGACATGTGGAAAGGATACCACTCCCTGAGTTGAGAAACTTGCCAAACAAGTTATAGTGAACATGAGCTCACTTGTGTATGCATATATTGTTCAAGAGTGTACGCGGACGTGAGCCGGGTAGGGGAGAATGTGGAAACTCATGAGATAAGAATTTCAGGCGGCCGGGTAGGCGTGCGGTGGGAACGTTCCAGACAGTACGCACCGCAACCCATTCCTACCCCGCGACAGGGTGGGCTTTCTAATGACGGGCTGGAGGGCTACAATCACCGCCACCACAACGCACCGATATCCCCCTATTGGCATCTCCTATCTACGTTTCCCTTCGAGTTGGCCCGAAACCCTTTGAATGGTTCGTACATCTCCTCGGTCATCCAACTAATCAATCGTTATCGGCGAGCGATCGTATTTTGTAACGTCGTGCTTTACCCTGGATGGCGTCGCTGGCTGGGGACTTTTTGGCTATTCGACCTTCAGTGAGCGGGTGGCAGACCGAGATGGGGCACTAACCTCAAGGTCCACGATCCACGCAAAAAGGGACTTCCAGAGGACGGGATACTTTTTCCAAATCCCACCGAACTTTCGACGTTCGAGAATCGACACCCCAGCTTGTCTCATGAGCAGCGCACAGTTCACTCCGGAAGATCCGTCCCCGAGGTAAAATTCCACAACCACCTCGTCGAAAAGATGCGTCGACAGTCTTGATGTCAAACCGACGCTAAAGGGCCCTGAGACATGGTTGTTAGTGAAGCAGGGTTGGCGTTCGTAATTGGGGATACCGCCATCCTCGTCAATGGCCACAGTTGGCATGAGGGTCGACGAGACCCGGACTTGCGTAGACGGCGCGGAGAGCGACCTCGATGTTGGAGGTAGGTATTGATATTCCATCAAGGTGAATTTGCCATCAGGCGGCACAGAAGTTAACCCTTTACCGCGCTTTCAACGCTGGATGCCTGCAGGAGCAAAAGTCAAGTATCTGCTTCCTACACACAAAGACTTCACCTACCTCACACAAGGATAGAATGAAGGATCGCCTAGCGAACCCGGCTTCGTGAACGTCAGCTGAAGGTCCGGGGTACCTCGGAAAAATTGGCCAGTGGACAATCGGTGGTGTTCCACCGCATGGGCCTTAACCGATAACTCGGAGTTGGAGTCGATCTTCCCGGACACCACGCAAGAAAGTGTCCCCGTGCTGTGACGTCGACTTCAGATGAGTACGTATTGCGGCTATTGGTGAGGCAGAGTGTACGCACAGGCCGACGACCGCCTTCAACTCCTCGGCGATGCCGAAACAGATCTCATTGTTGTTACACCGTAGTCTACCCAGCATTCCCAAGCCCCGCCACCCCATTTACGGTCGAGGGCTTCTGGAGTAGTGACGGTGGAAGGATGATATCCCGAAGCTGATTGGGTGAAGTTGTATTTGGATACTCTATCGGGTCCGAGGTCTCTTCGAGAAGCTGTGCGACGTCAAACGACTTGGTCCGTTGCCGAACGAGGGGGGACCCGCCTGATGGACAACGTCGAAAAAACATCTGGGGGTGGCTGCTGACACCCCCCGAAGTAATCTCGACGAACGTCTGTATGAACGCAAACGCGAACAGAGGGTCGACCAGTGCGTGTAACTGTTAGCGCGGAGCAACGCGACGACGGAGGTAAGCACGCACCATCCGCGCTAATGGGGGACATCTCCGCACTATGCGTGACAACATGCACTCTGCCACTTTCCGTCGGAACTATAGCCCGGGACGCGCAGGACGGGGCCCACGTTATCCTCCCGCGTCGACGACGATAGAGCGTTGTTAAGGTGTCGGTGTGCAGAATGGGATACGCGGAATTTGTGGATCGGAAATAAAGGACGCTGCAGGATGTCAGAAGTCGGGTCAGTTTGTAATCCACACGAGAGGTTCACTCGCCCTGAACTCCCGAGGGTCCCCTCCGCCGACATGATCCAAAGGCCAAACCGAGGTCAAGCCGCACAAGGCGGTGACGAAGAGAGATTTAAAATCGAAGATCGCTCTGACGCAAGCGCGACGACCCGTCCCCTACTGAACGCTCCAAGACCGCTTCTACGTTACAGTCCGTTGCAAAATCGTAGTCCGATTTTGAAAAGAACACAGTAGCTTTTTTTGTTTATGCGTGTCATGTAAATAAATATTTTGTGCGTCGAGCCACGGCACGGATGACGTTCGTGTGGCCAGCATTCCCCAGCCCCGCCACCCCAATTACGGTCAAGAGCTTCTGAAGCAGCGACGATGGGAAGACGATGTCCCGAAGCTGGTTGGGTGATGTTGTATTCGGATACCCTATCGAGTCCAAGGTCCCTTCGAGAAGTTGTACGGCATCAAACGACACGGTCCGTCGCCAAACCAGGGGGATTACCTGATAGATAACGTCGAAGTGATCTCTGAGTATGGCCGCCGACACCACTCCGAAGTAATCTCGACGAACGTCTGTATGAACGGAAACACGAAGAGATGGTCGACTGTGTGTGGCTGTTAGTGCAAGGCAACGCGATGACGGAGGTGGGCACGTACCATCCCCGCTAACGGGGGCCAAGATCCTGACATCTCCGCACTTGACGTGACAACATGCACTCTGCTTTCCACGGGAGCTATAGCCTGGGCGCGGAGGACAGGGTCCACGTCCTCCTTCCGCATCGACGACGATAGGGGGTTGTTGAGGGTGTCGGTGTGCAGAAAGGGATACGAGGAATTTGTGGATCAGAAGCCACGCCTGCGGGATGCCAGAAGTCGGGTCAGTTTGTAATATCCACACGAGATGTTCTGCCCTGAGTCCTCGAGGATGATGATTCCGTACACCGATGTGATCCAAAGGTTTAGCCGAGGCTAAACGTTGAACCGCAAGAGCGTTGTGAAGGGAGATCGAGAAGCAGGTGCAAAGACCGTGGGAACCCACACTGAGATCCAAGATCGAGGAACCAGAAACGCCCGTACGGATTGGTGCTGGCAGCATTAAGCGTTGGGAAATAGAAGAACCCCGGTTGGCGGTACGGGTGGACACCTGTGGACACGATTGTTGAGGCTGAGCACCGTATACCATGGGTCGGCGACCACTCCACCTACACGACAAATTCGACGGACCCCGCTACATTTGTTCCTGGGCGGGGGTCCCTCAGATTACTGGGCCAACCGTGGCTCGTTCGTTCCCGTGATATCCGCAAAGGGGGGTGGTTCGCATCAATTTTCGCTGTGGATTTCCGAGCACCCACTCGGGGCTTTTTCCCAATGCTAGTTGATTATCGCCTCAAGGTAGAGTCCACGGCAACCACACCTTACAAGGTTTGCGGTAACGGCGCAGGGCATGCGTTTCAATGTATCTAATCAAAGCAAGGGGAACTCGTGTGGTCGAGCAATACGGGTAGTGGGCGGGGAGTCAAGGAAATCAAGGAGACCATTCGCAGTCATGAACTTCAAAGCCTCCGCGAGCTCCCGTTGTGCCTTCCCCTGGAACGGTTCCGAAGTCTCGAGAAGAAACACCAATTTGAAGGGTATAGCCTCGTTCATTATCCGCAATGTCTCGAACAACGAGAGTTGGGGTGAATAAAGGCTGCACCTGTCCGTGATGACGATGACAAGCTCGGAGAACACGGGGGATGTGATCGTTGAGAACATGTCAATGACGTTGGTATCCTGGTTGTCCATCCCCGAGCCCAGGTGGCCAAACCAAGCTTTGACCTGTAGAGATCGGAGGACTTTGAGTGGGGATAGAATAGGTTTCGGAGACGAGCCTGTTCACAATCAGCCTGAATCCGTGGGTAAACCCATGCAGGACCACTTACTAGCCAAGTCCTCCACCGCGCTGAATCTCAGGGTCTCTAGGGTTTCAGCGCATGCCTCGAACAGGATGGGCGCACTACCCTCAACCCAGCTCAGGTGCACGTAACGGAAGCGTAGGCCACCGCATAAAGTAACGAGGTACGTCCAAGTCTCGACTTGGCGGAAATCGTAGAGTACAAGCCGCCCTTGCAGCTTCGGCGCAGAAGGCTGGGGGAGTTCTGTACCGACGGTGGTCGTGGTGGGTAAAAATAGGGAGGTCCTTAGGATCTCGACGTTGTGCAGGTTTGAAAAAATGGAGAGGAAATGAGATAGCTGCCTGGCAGTACAACTCGATACAACACGATGGATCGCAGGGTTGGCGAGAAGTGTCCGAAATAGTGATGAATGTTTGGTGCAAAGTGGTCGATCTTCAATTTTTGGAACACCAGAGTCTGGACGTTCGTAAAAGCAGAAAAGTAGTCAAGGTCACGGTGACTGAACGCATGAGGCATGAACCAGGGGTATCTACCGAGGGATTGTTCCACTCGGATCTCTTTGACGAGGGACATTAAACCCCGTTCGTACAGGTAGGATAGCGGCTTCAGCCTGTCGCGAGTGGACTGAACTCCCAATTTGTCACCGATGAATCCAGAGCTATTCCTCCTGAGAACGAGGGTGTGGAAAATGTGTGGGAATACGATGGTGTACCAGGAGCGGCAAGTCAACGCACAAGCCTTCAGAGCGGGGACGTCGTAGGCGAGGTGGGTGATGATCATTTCCACGACGTCGTACGGGACACAGCAGGCCGATTCGTGCGCGGTGCGTCTCTCTGGAGGTGCATTGCTGAGGAGGCGATTGATCTTGGCCTTGCCGCGATGCCAAATGGCCACCGTGCGAGTCGAGGTGTCTATCCATATGGTGCGAATTAGAGTCGCTTGCTCGTGGAAATGAGAAGCCATACGCTTTACTAGAGGCACAGGCCCTCTTGAACCACCTGCGTTCACGGTCACTGCAGACGTCGTCATCGATGTGGCGGAAGATTGAGAGTCAACTTGTGGTGATTGGGGACCGGATGATCGA
>Ga0307516_10008760_pt1 | contig 11373 bp, 9 predicted proteins | sample 19_EM_MG_FD_203310 | JGI IMG/M metagenome (GOLD analysis project Ga0307516, IMG submission 203310) | Populus trichocarpa ectomycorrhiza microbial communities from riparian zone in the Pacific Northwest, United States - 19_EM | ecosystem: Host-associated > Plants > Roots > Unclassified | place...
TCAATGTCATAATAACTTAGTTTTTCGTTGATGATTTTCAATAAAAATGGAATGGATGTCTTATTATAACATTATTAACATGCAAATAAGTGAATGAAATGCACAAATATAAAAGATATTTATATATGCATATGTGTGTGTATGTGTGTGTGTGGAAATCATCTTTGACGATGCCTAGAGATAAAATATATTAATTAATGGTCTTTTTATGGATCAAGAGGTATAACAGGAATTAGATCTTTGATTGGGCGGGGACATACTATGGGGGGAGCAAGTAAGTGATTTCCACCTTCATCTAATTTTGTTAAATTCTTGAGGTACTTTTATAAAGTATTGTTGTTTGAATCTTGTTATTTGATTAACCACAGATTATAAAGAATATTAAGATTAGTTTTGGCTAATGGTATCCATGTTGGATGACCAAGAATGAGTGATAAGATTGGCTTTGACTAATGGTATCCATTTCGGGCAACCAAGAATGAGTGATAAGATTGACTTTGACTAATGACATCCATGTTGGATAGCCGGGAACATATGTTAATGATTACCTTTGGCTAAATATATCCATATTAGATAGTCAAGAACAAATGACAAGATTAGCTTTGACTAATGGCATCCATGTCGAATGGCCAAGAAGAAGTATTAAAGATTAGCTTTGGCTAATGGCACCCATGCTAGATAGCCGGGAATAGATATTAAAGATTAGCTTTGGTTAATGGCACCCATGCCAAATAGCCGGGAATAGATATCAAATATTAGCTTTGGCTAATAGCATCCATACTAGATAGTTGGGAAAAATATCCAAAATTAGTCATGGTTAATAGTATCTATGTTAGATATCTAGGAACAAATGATAAGATTAACTCGCCTAATGGTATCCATGTTGGATAGTAGAGAGTAAAGGATGAGATTAACTTTGGCTAATGGTGTCCACACTAGGACAACCGGAAGTGAATATTGAAAATAGCCTCGATTGAAAGCATTTATCGATATGATGAAAGAAAAATTATAACGTATTATTTCTGACCGGGAATTATATTTAAGAAACTATATAAATTGGTTATAGTTAGGGATTAATCATTGACACACTGAAGAATTCTATATGTATAAGAATTCCTATACCATAATATATATCATCAGTTATTTGTCGAACATAGCTTAAATAAAGTAATGCAAGCTATTGTTGCATGAAAACATGAAGTAGTGTATTCATGATAGACTCGGTAGGAAATTATTAATAAGATTCTACTTATTAGACATTAATCTTAACCACAACTAGATGCATATTTGCCCAATTGTACCATAATTAATGTTTATGCATTTACATCAAGTTTTATTTGTAATAGGACTATAGCATCTAGCAATCTCATAATATGCACTTTGTAAAATCGTGTGATCATGTAATAATCAATGTAGTAGTAAGAATAGACAACTTGTATTTTGTAAAACTATATGATGTTGATACTCGAATTTAGGATATGTAAATTATGGTGTATTAGTGAATTTTATATTTTACACATGGTGTTTATGTACATTTCCTTTCTATAATACTACTGTATCTTTCTTGTATATAGTCTATATGAATGCTTAAAGATGATCAGCTATTAACATGATAAATGGTATCATGAAATAGACAATTCAAGAAAAATAGAAATTAAGAATTTTTGTATTAGACAATATATTAAAGGACCCTGACAAAAAAATACCCTATTTTTCTGCTTATTATGAATAAACATTATATTAAAATCAATTGAATTTTATGGGCCAATACACTTCTCAGTCCCCTATAACTTCTGGATGAGTTTTTTTTGGATAAAATCTCTCTTAAACTTATCTTTCCCTCAAATTCAAGCTTTCTCTCTCTAGACTTCTCTTTTTTTCCAAGGAATTCACTGCTATTTAAAGGCCATGGGAAAGGTTCCAAAACCTTTATAGACGAAACAAATCTATTTGTTGATCCTCTTAGATCAATCTTGGCCATCCACCATTGTTGAATTATTTGCTTAATAATGCTTGAGTTGGCCTATTTGACACCAATTTTCTTCCTTTACATGTTAATAGTGGAGCAGGTATTAATATGAAAACAATGTATGAGTGTAGAAGAGCAGCTAGGTAGGTTCCTTTCTCGATAATATCCCTGTAAAACAGAGAACAAATGGTTGAAAGATGGACCCTAAGGATGAAAATGAAAGTCAACAATATCATTGTTACTATACAAACCAATGGTGGGGGGAAGGGGAAGAAGAAATCAAACACGCCTAAAACAACATCATTTTGGGAGTTTTTTTTACTATTCATTTGTGTAACAATGCCATTTAGGCAAAAACACATTATTTCATTTAAGCTTCTTTCTCAACTTTCAATTTGATCCTTATACTTTTTATTGTTCCAATTTAAGTCAAATTCATTCTTAATTGACCTTAAAAATTATTTGTTCTTTCAATTTCACCCCTAATTGAACTCAAATCAGTCCCTCAATATTGGCACCTTTTACACTTTCATCCTTGGCTCTTCAATTTTTGCAATTCCAATCAAATTGAGTATAAATATCATTTTCTTTTTAATTAAGTCCCTAATTAAATGAATTAGAAACTCAAACATTTTCTTATTCTTCATTTAGGTCATTGGCTTGCAAAACTACCCAATTTTGCCCTTAATTTCAATTTTTCTCTAAAATTAAGCCCTCAATTGATTTAATTGGACTTCAAAACAAATATGGATTATTGAAGAAAAAAAAGACATGTATTTAGATATTACCCTTTAACAAAAAAAAGTATTATTTAGGTGTTTTTTTATCTGGATCTATGCATTAAAGGATTTTATAACATATAGAGATATAAGTGTTTTTTATCTGGATCTATTTGGTTTGTTTGATTTTTTCTTGGACCGTATGATGAAAAATTATAATGTTGAGTTCCTTCAGATGATGGATTTTTAAAAATCCATCTATCCTAATAACAAAAAAGTCTGACTTGAATGATTTTGTATTAATAGCTAAATTGGCTAAAGTAATGGGTCATGATATTTATAGAGAACCTACTTGGTCAAATGATCTTTTATATATTTTCCAGTAGCAATTTTAGGTACTATTTCATGTAATGTAGGATTAGTGATTCTAAAATCATCAATGATCGGTGAACCTGCGGATTTTGATACGATCCAAGAAAAGGTTGAACGAGGAAAATCAGATTCTAACATAAGTGATCCTAAAGACCAGTTTTGCAGTAACAATCATAATTCTCAATCTAACTATTGGATCGAGCTAAAAATTTTCTCAAAGTGTCCCGACATGTTTTTTTATGTTAGTATAAACTTTCAGGTCAATCGGGATTCATAAAGGCCTTACAATATAGGCCAAAACATATTGCATGAATTTTGTTATTTATTTTATTATGACTTGTGGACTTTCTATTTAGCAAGGATTCTTTTCCTACAAGGACATGATAACTAGTTTTTGGAATTTTCTAGTTCTACAAGGATCTTTAATGGGCTGCAATATAATTTTCAAGTGTGACAAGGATTCATTAATGTTCCAAAGTCCTGTTCTTATAAGAATTCCTTATACATCCTATTTACACAAGAAAAGAAAGGCTGATGATATTTAATGACAGATTGGTTATTTTTATTATTTTCTTCATGTTGGGGCTTAGTTAACATATTTTGGGTTTATTGTAAATGGGTAAATATTAGCCCACAAGTTTTGGTTCTATTAGGGTTAATAGTTGAACTATTATATAAGGTTTTCTAAGCTGAAATTTTTAGCAGCCATGAATTTATGAAATATTATTGTGTTTTGCTTGAAGCAAACGTGTTCTTTGCTGTGACAAAGAAAAAAACCTAACTTATCAAGGTATAACTGACCTTGTGGCATCTTTCTTATATTTCTTGTTCGTGAATTGGTATTTGTTGGGTAGGGATTTCTTATTTCAATAGTGTTGGTGCCTTGTGATAGTTTTTCATTGTATTATTCCTATTAAACCTGATTTCTTGGCTTTTTTTAGAGTTGTATCATCTTCGTTGTGGGTTGTTTGACCACGTGATCAAGAGGTTCACATTAGTTAGTATTAGAGCTAGGCTTCAAAATCAGGTTATATCCCTTATTTCTTGCATTTTTTTATGTGTTTTTCTTATAGTCAGTATCGTCTTCGTCCTTGCATGGATGTATAAACTTTAGAAATATAATTCTGAATAAATAGAAATCTTCGTGGTTGATTTGCAATCAATTAATGCCTTTTTTTTTTTAGAAATTTCAACCTTTGAGATTTTTATACTTTGTTCTAAAAGCTTGCTATTTGTTACGAGAATGGAAGAAAAAAGTTGACAATTAAAGAAGACTAACAGCAACAATATGATGCATTTGATAATTGAACATGTGAAAATTAAGAATTGAGCATGCATGGAATAATAGCTGTATTAGTTAGTTGGAAGAAGGTTAGTTACCTGAGCAATATTGCTAGTATAAATGATAACATGTAGAAGACATGTGAATGAAGTAATAAGAGTACATTGTTTTTGTAATTATTGGAAAACACCTTTCTCTTCTCTATTTCTTCTAATTCTCAATTTGTTTTTATCTACACATTGTTAACGAACTTCCTTAATACTATTTAAGTGAACCTTATTCTCAAATAAATCAAGTGGAATTTACAGTGAATTTTTTTGTGATATTATTGGGACTTCATAATATGTTGCACTAGTGAGCTAACATAAAAATTATAGACCTGAAGTTGGTATATGACAGAATTACCCCATATGGTTCATTATCCAAGAGTTTCAATTTGTGAAAGTAAACAGAGTATGAATCACTCTATAAATGTGAGCATTCCTTTCCTAAATTGAATTAATGTTTGTGCAAAATTAGATTTAATTATATTGATACTTGTGTAACTCTATAATATAAATTTAGAATTACATGAGTGGATCTAAGACTAAATCTAGAGTTCAAATCAGCTAACTTAAAACTCCAATCTTAAGTTGCAAATTCTTCTTAATTGAAGTAGACACAAAAAAAACTTACATCAAACAATGTTGACCATAGTGAAAGTGTCAAATTAATTCCTTAGAATTATGGCACCAAAAAAATCAAAATTGCCATGAAATTTAGAAGAGAAAGACGAGTTAGTTGACGTTCCTGTTGGAACAGAACATGAAGTACTAATGATACGATCTAAATAAGGTCAAATTTGGATTAACTTTTTAGGAAATAAAGTTAGAAAAGAAAGAGGAAAGAGACATATATATGTCATTAGAAGAGAGATATGCACGTCTTGAGTGAAGATTAAAAGAAACTAATTGAATCATTGATGACAAATATTGACACCTTATTGAAGAAATGAAGGAAAAACATAAGATAAAACTAAAAATGTATGATGATTATTATAACAGGATTGCAATGATGAATGATAGGTCAACTCATGTTATGCTAGAGTCCAATGTTAGAGGAAGGCAGACTTGTGAAAGGAATTTAAAAGGAAGCTTTGAAAGGCTTGAAAGAAACCTAGTAGGAAGTTTTGAGAAGTTATATAACTTCAATGAAGTTTCTTGTTAAGAAGTATCGTTAAAACACTGGAAGACGTTAAACTCTTAGACACCAAAATAAGTAGTGAAAATTATGAAGTAATATTTGACTGTAACCATGTGACGATGAAAAAAGTAATAAGATAGGTAAACAGGTCGCAGTTGAAGTAAAAAACCACATAAATGAGAAGGAGGCTAAAGAACCAAACTTTAAGAAAACAGATCTTAAGTCAATTGGCAAAGAGCCAGTTTGGCCAAAAGAGTTCAACTAAAAGATTAACTTCTCAACAGAACCTAGAATAAATTTAGGAAAATTTATAGTCATGGAAAAAGATGGAAGCAATTCAAAAGCAAGGATTATAAATTATAAAGATATTTCTCCAAGAAACATGGGTGAAAAAATGATACTAGGCAATCCAGAGTTTAACACCCTGCTAGATAGGATTGATCTAGAGTATATTTTGGGAGTAGTTAAGCATGTTTATATTTTAAAGGTTCACCAAATCCATATATTAGCCTATAGAAAGCCTTATCCAGACTATATAGATATAATGTATCCTTATTCCATCAGTTTTAAATTCTCAAACTTTATGTTGTTTAATGGTTAAAGGTCAATATATGTTCTAGAACATATAACTAGATTCATCTGCCAATTTAGAGAAGTTATTGATTCTGAATTTCTAAAGTTAAGGTTGTTCCTAAATTCATTAATAAAAAAGTGTTGGTCTAGGACTCCTGAAAAAAAAAATTGTAATGATTGCATAACAAGGTTTAGAATATATATATATATATATATAAGAGTTTATTAAGAGAGGAAGAAGAGAAGAAGTTCCAATTTATGGAACTTATCATCAAGAAACAATATATGTAGATGTTAAAGAGTTTATAAATAATGAGCTGATAGTTTGCAATGCATTAACATAGAACAATGTCAAATCTTTAAGAGCTTTGAGGTCAAATGAAGAATGGCATTATTCATTTGATATAAATCAAGCCATCCTACTGACAAATGTAAAAAATTCAAGAGATTTGCTAGAGGTAGAATAGTGAAAGGAGAGATGAGCCTAATGAGGAACAAACAAATACAAATTCTAGAATTAACAAACTTGAATGGACTCTTGAGATATAGAATAATACAAGAAAGACGACCAATACCAGCATAAAAGGTTGAACGTGGATAAGTTGACTTATCTAGAAGGAACCCCAACAAGAAATATGGTCACACGGTTACTAGAAGTAGAGGTGTTATTCAAAGATATGAACTCATTGCAAAAAAGCATATGCAAAGATTGCCGATCAACCATGAAAAAAGAATTGGTGTTTTGGGGTATAGATACTAAAAAACACTTATAAGGAGGCATGGTTTCTTCTTCAAGGTGTATTTTGAAAGGACAGTTCACACTAGTTCATTCTTAAATGAAAACCAATGAGAATTAAAAAAGAATGAAGGAGTTGATGCAATTATATTATTTGATAATTTTTACTCATATTTATCTAGTATTTTTGCCTATGTTTTATGTTAAACCCCCAAATAAATCTACACGGAATGGAAAATAAATATTTCTCTGATACAGTAAATTGAATATTTACCTTAACAGGGGTGGTATTTGATTTTTTATATTATTCAAGAAAATTATTGTATGTACACACCAGTGCAAATATTATGATATAAATGTAAACCTACAAGGATAGTGAATTAAATATTACACTGAGCATGTCAAATTTATATTTACCTTAGAGGAATGATATTGGGTCGAGAAATTTGGACAGAAAAGTTTCTGTACCGAGTTTAAAAAATGAAAACTTGAAAAATATCGGAAAATAAAAAAAAGACTAAAATGAGAATAACAATTATATGAAAGAAAAAATAAATAAATAAAAAAAAGTAACATTTAATTTAATGAAATATGAATTCACCAGTTTTAAGTTTGGTATAAACCGATATCAGGACCTGAAAAAAATTACGCGTGAAAAATTAAAGGTGCAAGGCAAGGATATAAAGGGAATTTTTAAAATTTATTGCCTATAAATGGTTGGCCGAAACTTATAGAAATGTTTAGGAAAGAAAATTATTCATCTTTCTTAGTTATATAATAGGAAAAAAAAAAACAAAGGAGATCATGGATTTGTGGTTTGTGAGATTTAACGATTTTAAACACTTATACACTTGTGATTAAGATAGGAAATTAAGAGAAAGTAGAGTTTAGTGAGAGAAGATAAGGAAAGTGAGGGAAGAAGAGGAAAGCTTGGAGCAATTTTAATTTGGCTAGCTTTTGGAGGATATATTAGTGATTGGTAAGATATTCTAAACTTAATTGGGTTGATTAATATGAATTTGATTGAATTTGTTAGAATTATATCATTAGGGTTTATTTATGAATTTTGGGGTTTTTGTCAATTGATTGTTAGAAATGTTAAAATGAATATTATGAATGTAAATTGAGTGATTTATAAGATATTCTAAACTTAATAGAGTTAATTAATATGGATTTGATTAATTGTAATTGAATTTGTTAAGATTGTGTCATTAGAGTTTATATGTGAATTTTGGGGTTTTTGTCAATTGATTTATAGAAATGTTAAAATAAGTATTATGAATGACAATTGATGTTAAGAAAGAAAGAAAAAAATAATTAGTTTAGTGAGAAAAGCTCCTTTCATGGCCGACCAATCTAAAAGAAATGATATGTGAGTAAATATGATCATTAGTGTAGAAAATGTGATATATGAGTAAAGTTTGGAATGGAATGATATATAATATCAAGGTTAACTAATATATTGGAATTCTAGTAATGTAAGTGAAGAAAGGAAAGATTAGAGGAAATATGTTAAGGAGTGTGTTTGGTTATGTAATATATGTAATATAATTTATATTTTAGACAATGTTAGAAGTAAAGAAAAGAAATGGAAAAAGGGTTTTATGACCGAAAATGAAGAATTGGTGTAGGAAAAGATTTTAGTAATGAGTTGGTGTGTAATTTGATTCTTGAGTATTTATATGAAAAGAGCAAACTAGAATAGAAGGAAATTTCTATATAAATATATTCGGGAATAAAGAAAGGGAAATACTGAATATGACTTTGAAACTATAATTTGTAAATGAATTAAATGTATCTAGAAGAAAATTGGTTAGGGTTGGTTATTAGTACACCTTGGGGGAAAGAAGTAGAAATAAATGAATGTTACGAGGGTTGTATTATATTATTAAAGGGTTATGAGTTAAGGGTAGATTTAGTACCACTAGATATGGTTAAGTTTGTTATCATTTTAGGAATGGATTGGTTAAGTTTGTATCGTGCTACGGTAGATTGTTATGCTAAGCTAGTTATTCTTATAATGCCAAATGGGGATGAAATAGAGTTTAAAAGGGAGAGAAATGGAGTGTGTAATGGGTTGATTTCAATGTTGATTGCTAGAAAATTTATGTATGAATTGTTCTTGTTTATAAGGTATATAAGATGGATGGATGAATTGTGTAATGTGTTGAGTTATAATGATAGAAGTGAGTCCAGGATGGTTGGACTTTGTAATGATGGTGGTTTGGGTAATTATAAATTAGTCAATAACTTGGTACGTTCTAAATGCAAATGAAACTCTGTCAAAATTTTAGCAGACTCCTTCTATTTTGAAATGCAAATATGATAACGTGTTAAGGTGAAGCTTTTATAAAAACAAAATTCCTAAAGGAGTCATATTACTTTGATTAATGGACTTAATGTGTCATGGAAGGTAGGGTGTTACATTTTATATATAAAATTCCTTGATATTTTTTATTTTATGTTTTGAAGGCACTTTTGGATGTAAGATTCAAAAGGAAGTAAATTGAAGATAATTGACCTCCGATCAATGTTTTGTGCAGAGCTTAAGCTCTAGAAGTCAAAACGAAGTGATTCTAGAGGCATTAGAAAGCTAACATCCATAAATTTCTATACATATATGGGAAGGAAAAAAAAAGAGCATGGAAATTGCAGCCTTCAAAGTCAAATCTCGCATTCTGCCAATGTTGACATTCGGCCATTCCGATTTAAATATCTTGAGCTACAGAATTCCATTTGATGCAAACTTGAAGATTTTATGCAAAACTATTTCTCCTTTTTTAGGAAAATAGTTATTGAACTACTTAAATGTAAATTGTCTACTTAGAAAAAAACTGTTTTGTAGAAAAGAGATTAGGATTTCTTAGGATATAAAAAGCAAGAGAGAAAGGAAAGAAGGGCAACTAGCTAAGGGAAGAAAAACGCCCTTTCCTCCAAAAGAACCCAAAAATCATGCATTCTTCTTTGTTTTTTTTATTAGTTGTTCAATAGACATGCAAGGTTAAACTCTTTTATGAGTTGCAAGGACACGGAAACCTTTGGATTTCAAGAACTATAAGATTTATTTTACTTTTTATTTTCAGTATATGATGAATGAATATTTTTGTTTTCCTATGCTTATTTCTTAGGATTGGATTAAAGAATGGAAACCTATATAGAAGTAATACATATTGTTGTCAATAAGTTTGAATAATCTAAATATAGAGGAATTCTGCCTAAATTTTGATAGAAATTCTCGTTAGGGATTTCTAATATAAAAAAATTCCTTGTATTCTATATGTTAAAAGGTATGTATGTCTTGAAAACTAAGGATGTTACATCTTTTATCAAATTCGTATTTGATTATATTTTTAAATTTTAATAGCTAAAATACTTGAACTAATTTTTAAGTAAAATAATTGATTACTTTATAAGCAATACATTGATTAAGAATATTTCTATTTCTACTAATTTATTTTTCTCATCAATATCTAATTAAATTTACAAAACAACACACGGCCGATTATGAATCCTGCTATACTAAATATTTTTTTATAATTATTCAGTCTCGTAATATTTGTGAGAAAAAAAATTTAATTAAGATGAAACATCACAATATTTCTTAAAAATACAATGGTTCATGAAAAAAATTGTCTTTTTAATTGAGAAGTCGAGAACACAAAAATCAATATCATTTTAATATTAATAAAAACATTAAAGAGTGTGTCTAAATCATTATAATTACACTCACAAAATATTATTTGTTATAATAATATTTTTTTATCTATTTTTTGTGTAGTTTGTTTTTTCAATTTAATCATTTAACAACCCAATCTTTTTTAATTTATTTATTTTTCAATTTCAACTTTCAATATTAAGTTATTTTGAGAATTATGCTTCATAATTATTTTAATTGCTTTCTATGGGGTTATCTTGATCTCATGACCTTGGTAATGGGTTCGACAGGTTAACCTGCACTGACCTAGTAGGTTTTTGTGTCTTTTTTTTATTTAATATTTTTTTTATTTATTCCTTCAACATTAGGTTGATTAGAAATATGTTTTTATAATTTATTTTGATTTGTTTTCTATAGAGTTATCACAATCTCATAACTCGGGTTGTAGAATATTTAAAAGGTTAACCTGGGTTATGAGAACGGGCATAATGGAACTAGAATATTTTTGCCAGAATTTGGGTGGGATTTCTGAAATAAACCAAGATTATGAGCAAGATAAAATCTATTCTAATTTTTTTTTTTTTTTTTTTGGAAGTGAAACAGGATACCGGACATTTACAAAAACAAAAATAAATTGACAAGTCGTTATGTAACGAGCAGACAGTACTTTGGGAATAAAGTTGTTCAAAGTTCTTTGGGAATACGTAAAAATTCCTTGGTGCAATCTTGGAACTTGAGATTAGGAAGGGAAGCCTGTGACAAGGATATACATCTTTTCGACAAAACACAACTTGAGATCAAGAGGAAGGAAAGAAAATTATTGCATTCATTCTTGGCTAAAAAGTAGTGCTAGCAAATTTGGACTCTAAGAACCCACTTGATCAA
>Ga0307516_10008761_pt1 | contig 11372 bp, 11 predicted proteins | sample 19_EM_MG_FD_203310 | JGI IMG/M metagenome (GOLD analysis project Ga0307516, IMG submission 203310) | Populus trichocarpa ectomycorrhiza microbial communities from riparian zone in the Pacific Northwest, United States - 19_EM | ecosystem: Host-associated > Plants > Roots > Unclassified | place...
TACGCATCAACGACATCGCCCCCGACTTCACCGCCCAGACGACCCAGGGCACGATCAAGTTCCACGACTGGATCGGCGACAGCTGGGCCGTCTTGTTCTCGCACCCGAAAGACTTCACGCCGGTGTGTACCACCGAGCTCGGCTACATGGCCAAGATCGAGCCCGAGTTCACCAAGCGCAACACCAAGCTGATCGGCCTGAGCGTCGACCCGGTCGACAACCACCACAAGTGGGCCGCCGACATCGAAGAGACCCAAGGGCACCTGCCCAAGTACCCGATGATCGGCGACCACGACCTGGCGGTGGCCAAGCTCTACAACATGCTGCCCGCCGACCTGGAGGGCACGTCGGAAGGCCGCACCGCGGCGACCAACGCAACGGTGCGCTCGGTGTTCATCGTCGGCCCCGACAAGCGCATCAAGCTGATGCTGACCTACCCGATGACGACCGGCCGCAACTTCGACGAGATCCTGCGTGTGCTCGACTCGATGCAGCTGACCGCCAAGCACAAGGTCGCCACGCCGGTGAACTGGAAGCAGGGCGAAGACGTGATCATCGCGGGCTCGGTGTCCGACGACGACGCCAAGAAGATGTTCCCCGGCGGCTGGAAGGCACCGAAGCCTTACCTGCGCATCACGAAGCAGCCGAGCTGAGACGGCGGGCGCATCGCGCCCCTCGCCAACCTGGCCGTCAGAGGCCTCGAACCACCACGAAGCCCCGCGTCTGGCCCGACGTGTCGTCAACGGTGTTCATCGCATTCCAGAGATCCGCTGACGATACCCAGGTCGGCGGGTATCTGTAGGCGGCGACATCGAGGATCAGGAATCGGTCGCTCGCGGCGCTGTAGGCGGCCAGCGGCGAAATGTGACCACCCCCGCGTTGACCGAGCGAGGCGCGCTGGTAGTTGACCAGCACGTAGTCGCCCGCGCGGCTCAGGTTCTCGCGCGCGGCGACGCGGAATTCGTCGAGGCTCGTGGCTGCCGCGAAAACGATCTCGACCTGGGCGCCTTGCCTGCGAAGCAGCTCGCCCAGTTGTTGCAGAGTCATGCCCGCAAACGTGACCCGCAACTCCGTCGGCAAGTCGGGGAAAAATCCGGTCTGGGTCAGGCGAGGGCCTGACGGGCGCAATGCGTTCAGTACCGCCACCGAACTGGCCACACCACAGAACGCGGGGCGACGTTGCGACTCGAAGGCCTTCATCAGCGGCGGGTAGTCGGCGCTGGCGGGAGTCTCGGCCAACAGGCGTTGACCTTCGACGGCCGTCGCCGCGATCAGGCGCTCGGGAAGCGGCAACAAGTCGACAGCGGGCGCCCTTAAAGCGAGCTGCCAGATGGCGCCGCTGGCCAGGATGGCCAGCGCCGACACGGCCAAGCCGAAGGCCCGCCAAGTCCTTCCCGTGAAAGAAATGTGTGTGTCGGTCATGGGTCTTGCGCCACCGCTTCGAGCACGTGGAACTCGCCGGGCGTTGGCGTGATGCCTTTCAACGCCAGGCCCGCGGCGCCCAGCAACGCGCCGAACTGGGCCGCGGTTCGTTCTTGCCCGCTCAAGGCGACCAGCATGTTCAAGTCCGAACGCACCACGGCGCGATCGTGTGCGGATGTGCCGAGTCTTTCGGGAACGATGCGTTCGATGACGAGCAGGCGCGCCTGCGGCGCCATCGCGTGCCGGCAGCAGCGCAGAAGCTGTGCGCAGCGCTCGTCGTCCCAGTTGTGCATCACGCTCTTGAGCAGGTAGGTGTCGCCACCGGCAGGCACGGTGTCGAAGAAGCTGCCGGCCACGCGCTCGCAGCGGTCGGCCACACCGGCACGCTCGAGCACCGTATCCGCCACGTTGATCGCATGCGGCAGATCGAACAGTACGCCATGTGCCGCGGGGTGTGCGGCCAGAACCGTCGCCAGCAGTTCGCCGCTGCCTCCGCCGACATCGACGATCAGCCGTGAACGGTGCAAATCGATGCGTCGAACGACATCGGTTGCGACCCGCCGCGTCAACTCGATCATGGCGCGGTTGAAGAGTGCCGCGGCACTCGGGTCGGCCTGAAGATGGTCAAAGCCGTCTCGCCCGCCGTGCCGGAGCCGATGGCTCGTGCCCGTCTTGACGCTTTGTTGCAACTCACCCCAGCGCTCCCAGTGCACGCCCCCCACCAGCAAGGCCCAGGCTCGCAGCGATGGCGTCGCATCGTCTCGCAGCAGGCTGCCCAAGGGCGACAGCTCGAACGCCGCGTCGCTCCGTTCGATGCACAGATCGAGCGTGACCAGCGCGCGCATCAGCCGATTCAGCGAAGGTGCGTGGCACCCGGTGGCTTGCGCGAGTGCCGCGAGGGTGCGCGGGCCCGCCGCCAGCAGGTCGGGCAAGTTCAGCGCGCATGCCGCGTGAATCGCCTGCGTTGTCCAGTTCGCGTTGATGAGGCCGAGCAGCAGCGCGCGGCGATCTTCGATGTCGACATCGTCCATGGCGCGGCTCATTCGATCCGAATCCCGGCGTCGTGAATCACCTTGCCGAGCTTGACATAGTCGATGCGAATGAGCTCGGCAAATGCGTCCGGCGACAGTGCGCCGGGTTCTGCGCCCGACGCGGCAAACCACTCCTGCGCTTCAGGGCTGGCCATGATCCGGGTGATTTCGGCGTGCAGCCGCGCGACGATCTCCTTCGGCGTGGCGCTTGGTGCGGCGACTCCGGCCCAGCCAGAGAACTCGCAGCCCGGCACACCCGCTTCGGCCACCGTCGGCACCTCTGGCAAGACAGGCGATCGGCGCGCACCCGTGACCGCGAGCGCGCGCAGGCGGCCCGACTTGACGTGCGGGATCTGCACCACCGGCCCGTCCATCGACCACGTGATGTGGCCGCCGAGCAGCGCGGTCGCCAATGCGCCGCCGCCCTTGAAAGGCACATGCGTCGCCTCGATCCCAGCAGCACGCTTGAACAGCTCGCTGGCCAGGTGCGGCGGCGTGCCGATCCCCGGCGAGCCGTAGTTCAAGCTGCCGGGCTTGGCCTTGGCCAAGGCCACGAGCTCTGCCAACGATGTCGCCTGCACCCCGGCATGCACCGTCAGCAAGAGCGGGCCGTGGCCGAAGCGCGTGACCGGCGCGAAGTCGCTGAGCGGGTCGTAACCCGTGCGGGCATAGAGGTGCGGGTTGATCGCCGCCGTGCCTTGGTGGATCAAGAGCAGCGTGTAGCCATCGGGCGCGCTGCGCGCAACTTGTTCGGCGCCGATGTTTCCGCCCGCGCCAGCGTTGTTCTCCACGATCACGGCTTGGCCGAGCGCGGGCGCCAGGCGCTCGGCCAGCCAACGGGCGCGGATGTCGGTCACGCTGCCCACACCCCCGGTGACCAGCCGCAAGGGCTTGCTCGGCCAGGCCGGCTCGGCGGCCCATGCATGGGGCTGCATCATCACGCTGGTAGCGGCCAGCATCCATTGCCTGCGACTGATGTTCATGGCGTTCTCCTGTGTCGACGACTCGTTGCCAGCGGCCGACGCGACTCGTTCAGTGGGTTGGAGGCGGAAGCCTCAGCGTGGTCACGACGCCGGCATGGTCGGATGGCCAACGGCCGACGGCCGTCCGATCGGCGGCGGCCTCCCCGACGAGTTCTGTGCCGAGCGCTTTGAAGTGGCCGCGCAGCAGCACGAAGTCGATTCGCCGGTCGAACAGCGACGTCGGGTTCGACAGGTCGGGCGCCTGACAGCAGGTGAAGCTGTTCCCGATGCCGGCGGCCACGGCCGCATCGGTGAAGCCTGCCGCGATCAGCTTGTTGTAGGCCGCCCCGGTGCCGTCGCCCGGCGAGTTCAGGTCGCCGACGAGCACCAGCGGAAGGTCTGTGGAGGCGGGGCCGCCGAGCAGGTCCTGGGCCTGCGCTTGCTGGATGGCCGGCGTGGCCGGCCCGCAGAAGCCCTCCAGGTGGGTGCTGATGAACCGAAAGGTCTGTTGGCGCATCGTCACGTCGACCGACGCCCAGCCGCGGCGGAAGGTTGTCGAACCGAGCGTTGCGCTCGGCACCGCGCAGTTGGTGGTGAAGACGCCGGCCTGGGCATTCGTGAAGCCGAGGCCCGATCCCTTCGTGCCCACGCGGCCGAGGATCACGTCGCGATCGGTGTGGCGAACGTCGAAGCCGAGGGCGCTCGGCAGCTCGGCATCGAAGTTGATCGACTGCAGCACCACCTCGTAGCGCTGCCCGCGAGCAGCCAAGGCGTCGAGCAGGATCTGCACGTAGTCGAGCACCACCGTCGTCGCAGGCGTGGCCGGCCCGTCCGGCGGCGACTGGGTTCGCACCAGCACGGCTTCCTGCAGGCCGATCAGATCGGGGCGATGGGTCGCGACCTGGGCCGCGATGGCTGCGGCCCGGTCGGGGAAGTTGCGCACGAAGTAGGCCTGGTAGACCGCCGACACCTTCTGCAGCAGATCAGGCAGGCCACTGGCTGCGGGCACCGCGGCCAGCTCGGCGTCCACGCCGTTGGAGACGTTCCAGCTCATGACCGTCACTGTCGGGTCGCCCGGATGCGGCCGGTGCTGCGCGAAGGCCGGTGCGGCTACGGCCAGCGCCGCGAGCAAGGTGATCGCGCTCCGTTTCATGTCGAAATCTCCATGGCCGACGAGTGGCGTTTCCTTGCCCTCAGCGTCAGGGCTATCGTGCCGACGCAGGCAGCAGTCGAGGCCCAGAACGAGAACGCCAGTGCCGGGTGATTCATGGTCACACCGGTGTACAGCGCGCCCAGGGCATTGTTGATGGCCCACATCCACCAGGTGGACAGCGCAATGTCGCGAGCGCCGTCAAGGCTGCGCGCAATCGCGACGACTTGCGGGATGTAGAACAGCGCCCGCACCGAGTTGGTGGCGGCAAAGGCGACGGCGAGCCATTCGGGGTCGAGCAAGCTGAGGCTGGACATGACGGTTTCGCCTCAGGCCGCAGATGCACGACCCGAAGTGCGACGTGACGCGCCTGCGGCCCATGGTGTCGTGATCGCGATGGCAATGCAGCCGAGCGCCAGACCTGAAAGCATGTCGATGACGTGATGCTGGTACGTCGTCAGCACGGAGGTCGCGATCAGGCAAAACCAGGTTTGCAGCGCAGCCCTTTGCCAATGGCTCAGGCACGGCGTCAGTCGCCCCCACAGAACGACCAGGACACTGATGTGCAGAGAGGGTGCCCGATTGAATGGAAGATCAAATTCGCCCAGGGCGCCGAACAGCAGGCCGAACACCCCGTCTGTCGGCGGGCGGTCGAAAGTGAAGCGCAGTGGAAACAGCGCATAACAGATCAGCGAGATGCCCAGTACGAACAGCAGACGCCAGACATGTCGGCGCAGATTCATGTTGTCGGGATCGACGAAGAACGAGACCGCGAAGAACAGGCCGATCGACAGGTACGGCACGATCGTCCAGCTCACGAACGGAATCGAGGCTTCCCATGCGAACACGCCCGCACCCAGGGATTCGCGCATGCTGGTCAGCCTGTTCGCGATCCAGTACGCCACGGTGAACGTGGTCGACGTGGCGACGAACCAGCCCGCCCGTGTGGTGTACAGGCAAGGCTTCATCGGGCTGCGACTCGCACATCGGCGAAGCCTCGTTCGACGAGCTGATTCTTCAGCCCTGCCGCTTCAGGATCGCGCGCGCCGTGGAGCCAGTAGCGAATCGGCTCGTTCTCGCCCGGCGCGCCGTGTTCCTGCGCGGCGGCGGTCGCAAGGGCGTCGAGCGAGGTGTGTCTGGAAGCGTCGAGCACGACATCGCGCGTCGAATCGGTATCGTTGCCTCCACCGCAGCCGCCCAGCAGTGAGCACAGGACGGCCGAGCCGATGAAACGACTTGCAGATGAAAGAATGTTCATTGAAACCTCCGCGTTGAAAATGACACGCAAGAAGGAGAGTTCGGCGTTGGTGTCGATCCGTCGCGCTCAGTCGCGCGGGTCGCGCAGACAGCCACTCGCGGAAAGTGAGGCGCTTCCCGTTCGCACCACCAATGCCTCGCCGCCGGGCCGTTCGAGTGCGACCGACACGCTCTGCCGTGCAGGCACCTGCAGCCGGAAGAGCCCGTCCTTGTCACTGGTCGCGTGGCCGATCAGCCGGCCGTCGGCGGACAGGGCGCGCACGCTGCTGCCGGTGCGCGGAATGAAGAACTCGTCGACGACGCAGCCTTCCAGCTGTACCGAGGTGGCCGATCGATCGGCATCGGTGGCGAGGGCGACCGGCACGGCGGACTCGTCGCTGCCACCGCCGCAGGCCGCGAGCAGGGCCGCGCACAAGACCGAGAGCGCACCTACGGCCAGCACGGGCCACTTGCCTGCGACACGGTGTTTGATGGGTTTCATGAGATCTCCTTCACGGATCACTGCGATCCGGTCCTCGTGAATCCCGAGGGCCTGCAATCAGCGTAGTTCGCAGCTCGGGCGGCTTCCATACCGTGATCGCGGTAGGCGGCGTGGCTTGTGCTCGCCAGCGCGCACCGCGGGATGCACAATGATTTGCAGCGGGATGGGCAGCCAGATTCCGCGTGGAGGCCGCAGTGAGCATCGGTGTGCTGATCGTCGAAGACGAACCCGAGTTCTTGAACCGCTTTTCGCAGGCGGTGCGGTCGGACGCGAACCTGCATCTGCTCGGCGCGGTCGCCAGCGGCACCGAAGCGATGGCCTTGTTGAACGATGTTGCGCCCGACGTGATGCTGGTCGACCTGGGGCTGCCGGACATCGACGGCGTGCAGCTCATCCGCCATGTGGCCGCGCGCTACCCCGGCACCGACGTGCTGGTCGTCACGATGTTCGGCGACGACGAACACGTGCTCGCCAGCATCGAAGCCGGTGCGACAGGCTACCTGCTGAAGGACACCAGCATCGCGCGCATCGTCGCCAGCATTTGCGAGATTCGCGCCGGCGGCTCGCCCATCAGCCCGACGATCGCGAGAAGGGTGCTCACCCGCTTTCGCGCCGGCCCGGCCGCTACGGTTCCTGCGTTGAACAGTGCCCCGGCTACCGCGATCGAGGCGTCACCGCTGTCGGTGCGCGAAACCGACATCCTGAGGCTCGTTTCCAAAGGCCTGAGCTGCGCCGAGGTCGGCGAGCACCTGAGCATTTCGAGTCACACCGTCGTGACGCACGTGAAGAACATCTACCGCAAGCTCGCGGTCCATTCGCGCGGCGAGGCCATCTTCGAGGCGGGGCAACTGGGGTTGCTGTGATGCCGACCGTTCGATCCCGGTGGCGGGTCGCCCTGGCGGCGTTGGTCTTCCTCTGCGCGGTGCCGCGGGCCGCACTGGCTGGCCCGCTCACGCTGACCGAGGCCGGCATGGTCCTCTCCGACGCGCCGACCGTGCCGCATGACGACGCACCGTGGCAGCGTGTGGCTCTGCCTGACCTGGAACGTCGCCCGCAACCGGGCCGGTCGGGCGCGGCTGCGTGGTACCGAATCGACTTCGAGCTGCCCGCGGGTGGTGCCGGGGCCACGCCCTGGGCCGTGTACCTGCCGTACTTCTACGATGGTGCGCAGCTCTTCCTCAACGGGGAGCCGCTCGTGCGCATCCGCGGCTCCGACGAGCGGGTCAGGGTGCGTTGGGTGCGGCCCCATCTTGTGACCATTCCCGAGCCGCTCTTGCGGCCGGGGCGCAATGAGCTGCACGTGCGCGCAGCGCTTCCCGAAGGGCGAGCGTTGCAATTTCCCGCACTCAGCATTGGCACTGCGGACGATCTGCAGCCGCTTTACGACAGGCGGCTGTTTTGGCAGCGCACCTTGCCGCAGACCGCGGTCGTCCTGTCCGCGCTGATGGCCGCCTTCATCCTCTACGTCTGGTGGCGGCGCCGGCAAGAGGTGCTCTACGGCCTGCTGGGCCTGGCCGTGCTGCTGTGGGGCGTTCGCACGCTGCCGTTCGTGTTCGAGCAGGTACCGATGAATCTTTGGACACTCTGGCGTGCGGCGTTCTTCGCGGCCCTGGCGGGCTTCGCGGTGGTCATGGCCTTGTTCGCGCTGCGCTTCGCCGGCCTTCGCCTGCGCTGGCTCGAAAGCGGCCTGTGGGCGTACTGGGCGATCGGCCCTGCAGCGATGTGGGCGGGTGGCCCGGGTGCGGAACCCTGGGTCGACCGCATCTGGGGCGCCGGGCTCATTCCGATCGGCCTGATGATCCTGCTGCTGGTGGCCTGGTCGGCATGGCAACAGCGCACCTGGCAGGCTTGGACTCTGCTGGGCGCGCTCGGATTGGTGTTGATTGCCGGCGTGCACGACTACACGATGGTCTCCAACGTGGCGTGGGCCACGCGCCTTGCACCCGTCTGGCTGGGGCACCGCGTCTACCTGCTGCAGCTCGCGGCCAACGTGTTGCTGCTGGTGATGGCGGCCATCCTCACGTCGCGCTTCGTGCAATCGCTGAACACGGTGGAAGATCTGAACCAGACGCTCGAGCAGCGCGTTGCAGACCGAGAGCGCCAGCTCGCGAATCAGTTCGACGCGATGGCGCAACTCGAACGCGACCGCGCTGCCGAGGCCGAGCGCCAGCGCATCATGCTCGACATGCACGACGGGCTGGGCTCGCAGCTGTTCACCTCGCTGTCGCGTGTGGAGCGTGGTGCCATGGCGCAGAGCGATGTGGCCGAGCTGCTGCGCCGTTGCATCGCCGAGATGCGACTGGCGCTCGACGTTCTGGCGCCGTCTGACGACGACTTCCGCAGCGCGTTCGGGAACTTCCGCTACCGCTGGGAAGCGCAGCTCGGCGCTGCCGGCGTGCACTCGACCTGGTCGATCGACGCCGCCGACGAAACGCTGCAAGTGCCGGCGCATCAGCGGCTTCAACTGCTGCGCGTCCTGCAAGAGGCGCTGACGAACGTGGTCAAGCACGCGCACGCACGCAGCGTGCAGGTGCGTGTGGCGTCTGACCCGCAAGGGCTGAGGTTCGAAGTGCGTGACGATGGCATCGGCCTTCGCCCCGACCACGCGCACGCCGGGCGCGGCTTGCACAACATGCACGCCCGCGCGCATCGCCTGGGGGCCGAACTGTCGATCACCGACGCCTCGCCAGGCGTCTGCCTCGTTCTGCAACTCGGCGCGGCGACGGCCCTGGCCCAGATGGCCCTGCGCACGCCGGCTGCGGCGGCTCCGCTGCAATCCCCCAGGAGCAGTCCATAGTGCATGTCAGGTTCCGATTGGCTTGTGGTCGCAGCACCCTTCGGAGGCGCGGACAAGGCCCTTTCTCCAAGGCTTGGACTTCGAGCCCCTCAGAGATCACCTATAACAACCACTTCCATACCGTCCGGGCAGAAGAATGAACTCGAATGACACCCGCCAGAGCCTGAGCATGCTCACGCTGGGAGCCCTGGGCGTCGTCTACGGCGACATCGGCACGAGCCCGCTGTACACGATGAAGGAAGTGTTCAACCCGGCCAACGGCGTGCCGCTGGACGCGCCGAGCATCGTCGGCGCGGTGTCGGTGATCTTCTGGGCGCTGATGGTGGTGGTGACGCTCAAGTACGTGATCCTGATCCTGCGCGCCGACAACCGCGGCGAGGGCGGCATCATGGCGCTCACCGCTTTGGCGGCCGGTGGGACGCCGGCACGCCGATCGCTGCTGCTGCTCACCGGGGTGCTCGGCGCCGCACTGTTCTACGGCGACAGTGTCATCACGCCGGCGATCTCGGTGCTCGGCGCCGTCGAAGGTCTGGAAGCGATCGCTCCGGCGTTCAAGCCTTACGTACTGCCGCTCTCGGTGGCCATCATCGTGGGGCTGTTCATGGCCCAGCGCTTCGGCACCGAGGCGGTCGGCAAACTGTTCGGCCCGATCATCACCATATGGTTCACCGTGCTCGGGGTCACGGGCGTGCTGCAAATCGCGCAGCAACCCGGCATATTGGCCGCGCTCAATCCGTTCGAGGCCGTGGCCTTCCTGAATGCGCGCGGCTGGCACCTGTTCGTGATCATGGGCTCCATTGTGCTGGCGCTCACCGGCGCGGAAGCGCTCTACGCCGACATGGGCCACTTCGGCGCCCGCCCGATCCGCATCGCCTGGACCGGCCTGGTGCTGCCTTCGTTGGCGCTCAACTACATGGGCCAGGGCGCCTTGCTGATGCGCGACCCGGCGGCGCTGGAGAGCCCGTTTTACCGCCTGTTTCCAGACGCGTGGCTGATTCCCGCCGTGCTGCTGGCGACCGCGGCCTCGGTGATCGCCTCGCAGGCGGTTATCTCGGGGGCGTATTCGATGACCAAGCAGGCCATCCAGCTCGGCCTGCTGCCGCGCATGCGCATCCTCAATACGTCGGAGAAGGAAGTGGGCCAGATCTACGTGCCCATGGTGAACTGGGTCGTGATGGTGGCTGTGCTGTTGGCCACCGTGGGATTCGGCAGTTCGTCGGCCCTGGCCTCGGCCTACGGCATCGCCGTCACGGTCACGATGTTCATCACCACCTTGCTCACCTTCTTCGTCGTCCGTCACGTCTGGAAGTATTCGCTGGCGCTGGCGCTGGCCGCCACTGCGTTGTTCCTGGCGGTCGATGCGGTGCTGGTCGTGTCGTGCTCGCTGAAGATCTGGCAGGGTGGTTGGTTTCCGCTGGTCATGGGTGCGGCCATCTTCGCCGTCATGGCCACCTGGAAGCGTGGCCGCGAACTGCTGATCGAACACATTCGCAGCGACGACCCCGAGCTCCTTCCCTTCATCACCTCTTTGTCTGAGGACACCGAAGCACATCGCACGCCTCGCACCGCCGTGTACGCCGTGGCCAACCCCGACACGGTGCCCCAGGCGCTGATGCACAACATCAAGCACTACCAGGTGCTGCACGAACAGAACGTGATCCTGACCGTGAAGTTCGAAGAAGTGCCGCGCGTCGCGCCCACCGAGCGCATCGAGATCGCGCCGCTGGTCAAGGGCTTCTGGCGCGTGCAGGTGAGCTACGGTTTCATGGACGAGCCCGACATCCCAAAGGCGCTCGAACATTGCTCTCAGCACGGCTTGACCATCGACCACGGCGCGATCTCGTACTTCCTCAGCCGCGAGATCGTCGTGCCCACCCGAGGGGCCGGCATGGCGCATTGGCGCGAAGCGCTCTTCGCCACCATGTCGCGCAATGCTGGCAGCGTGGCCGACTTCTTCAAGCTGCCGCACAACTGCGTGGTCGAACTCGGGACGCGAGTTCAGATCTGAGCCACGCGCCGTTGCCCAGCTGCCTCGTCGGGCACACTCGGCGCATGAAATCTGCATTGCGCCTCGCCCTCGTCACCTGCTGTCTCGCCATCGCCGGCTGCGCGAGCAGCGGTGATTGCAGTTCGCCCTACGCCAGATCCCCGCAGTTCAAAGGCTGCGTCTTCGTGAATCCGCCCAACCCGCTGACGCCGCCGGGCGCCGGCACCTGGACCATCTGGTCGCGCTTCGTCTTCGCCAGCAAGGTCGGCACGGTGCCGGTCGATG
>Ga0307516_10008762_pt1 | contig 11371 bp, 12 predicted proteins | sample 19_EM_MG_FD_203310 | JGI IMG/M metagenome (GOLD analysis project Ga0307516, IMG submission 203310) | Populus trichocarpa ectomycorrhiza microbial communities from riparian zone in the Pacific Northwest, United States - 19_EM | ecosystem: Host-associated > Plants > Roots > Unclassified | place...
TCCGCCCCGGGCGCACTGACTTTCTCTTTCTCTGTGGCTTGTGGTTGTGTTGTGTTGTGTTGGAATTGCGTTGCTGGGTATTTAAAAGGTATGCACAAGATCGCAGGGTATTTAAAAGGTTTTCTCAAAAAAAAGTATTGAATTTTCGTGAGCACAGTGCTCCGTCCAAAGAACCTAGCTACTAGCACACTCACGCAGCACACACCACCTACAAATCCAACTACACCCCATCTGTGTGCCAACACCCCTGCTGTGGGCGGACACATCGCGTATCCTAGATTTACTTCGAGTTACATCAGGTGCTGATGGCAGACCTCGATCATCTAGTTCGTCGTCCGATGATGATGAGACTTCTAAGGTGTCGCCGCTGGTACTCATTGTACCTTCGCCTGCAGTAGGTGCTCCTCGAGTCTTCCAGTCCTTCAGAGCAGGCATCAGGTGGGGGGTCGGTAGCCCTTTGTTGGATATTTCGCTGTCAGATGACCCATCGATAAGTTAGTGACGCGTCAATGGAACGGAAGGTTCGAATGATAACCTCCCTCTTGTCCCGACGGAACCCTCCAAGCAGCACCGACACATCTAATCATAAACCTCATTCCTCCCACTGCGCTACTTCCCGTGATATCCTCTGGATTGATAGGTATTGTTCCACGCGTGTAGGGTTCCGTTGTCCGCCGTTCTCATCGTCCACCCGCCCGTGTTCTGGCCAGGAAAATTCTCTCGGCTTAAACTCAACTGTCCTGCACCGCTTGGCTCTAGAAGGAACGGCTGCCGGCAGAGAAACCCAGCGAGGGACCACAGCAATTGGGTGTTTCCGAGGGCCGAGGTTTGGAGTGAATATAACCGGTGAACGTATGCTAGGGGTTCGAGGTGTATCGGCAGCTGGCTGTAAGCGAGTCCGCGAGAGAATCGCCGTGAGGAGTCCTGGTTGCTCAGAACCTGGTGCTTGGTCGTTGGTGGTTGGCAGCCTTAGGCGGCGTTGGTGGTTGGCAGCCTTAGGCGGTGAAGATCGCGTAGTTGGTGGTAGGGCTGATCACCTGACGTTCGAAAAAGCTCGGTGCGCTAACCCTAAACGCACTAGTGCGCGCCGAGTGCGTCAAAACATAGTAGTGGCATTTATAGGGGACCTCTTAAGTGAGATAATACGGTAACGGCATGTCTAGTACATTTCCTAATGTTTTAACCTACAATATCGACCTTCATGCAGCTTTCTCCGATATCCGTCAGCAAGAATCGAAGCTAATTCTGCGTGCTAGTTGCTAAGGAAAAGTAGTACTAAAGTCAATGACTTCATGTGTGGAAGGTGATAGATGGGGTATCGATGTACTTGTGCAACTTTGTAAATAGAAAGTGGAGGTGCAATGAATACAATTAATAATGTGGCAGCAGGACGTAAAATCTGTGATGCAGTGAGAGCGGTAATCAGGATGATGTAGCATAGAGCGTATATCCAGAATAATCACGTCTGCAGCATTTCACGTTGAGGCCACATTGGTACCATGGTATTCCTGGATGCGGGCACTCTCGCAGTCATTTAACACACATTCAATTAACTTGGGCAGGCCTTTGGTATACCTACCGCAGAATACTGACTACGGAATATTTTCCTTGCCCGGAGTAGTACGGCAGTTTTATGGCGGTTCTTTTAATGCTGTGAATCAGGGTACGCACTCTGGTGTATTCTGGCTGCTTTTGTCACAGTAGGTATTGCATTTTTGCTGGTTTGACTGCCGTCGGACTGCCACCTTTTATCAAATTCGGAGTTGATATAATTCAGGAGCCCTTCAGTAGGTGTGTCGTGTTCGAAACGATTTTCTACTAATAAAACTGCGCCTCGTAAAACAACTGCATCTTGTATGAATGGAAAAATTTACGTTTCTGCAGACATACAATGTGGGTATAGCATTGTTTCTAACTGCCAAGGATTCTTAATCACCATAGCGCCACTAGATTGCTACAGTAGAAAATTCACCCCATTTTTCGCTACTGTATTTCTGCAGCGATCCAGTGGCTGCAATGTACGCGCGGAAAAGGTATCTCCGAGCACCCCCCGTGTGGGCGCAACGGCTCGTATGTATTGGGGGAAGTCCAGGACGGCCGTATCTTCTGTGGTGTAGTGTTGGATACTACTGAAGCGTGATCGTAATGGGTTGGCATGTTCGTACCTCCAGAGATCAGAACACGTGGCGGGATGGGGCACCAGCCACTGAGCTGAGCTAAGCAAAAGCAGTGGCACTGGTAATGCCGCTTTTTCACACTCTTTCGCCAATGGGCGACATTGAAGGTCCGGGTGCAGCAGCGATACCTACCGTCGGATGCTGATATCGACCTGTACATGCTTGCCTGAGCAAGTAGTATGCATTGATGTATGTGCCGCTTTGTTGCGGATTCATTTGAAATTCGGGGCATCTACACATTGGATTTCCAGCCGTATGTGCTTATGTAACTCGTCATAAATAGTGATTCGTGGAAGGGCAACACGGACAGAACTGAGTCTTATGGGTAGATACTGGGACTCATACGTTGCAGACAGCTGATTTGTGACGATACTTAAGTCACGTCTGTGGTATATACATACCGCACCAACCCATCGTCAAAAGAAAAAAAGTTGCCTTTCGTAGAATTGTCGGACGATACTCCGCTTAGTAATCAGAAACTATTGTCATCGCGTGTCTGCCGCTCCTGCCTCCTTAATCGTTTAGCTCCGAGCCGAGACTCCCAGGCGAACACACTCGGCTTTTCGCCGCAGAAGTTACATGTTCTACTACCCCAACTCCAACAATACCCACAAGACCACACGATAAACAAATCTCTCTTGCACGACCCCATTCACTTACTTCTTGCCTCCAATCGCTCTCAGAGGCCCCGGGGGGAACAGCCAAGAGCAATATTTGCGGCATATCCTATCTCCAGAGCTTCGTCATCCTCCTGTCGATTGTCCGCCGAGCGCCACACACATTCCTATCTACCTCGCCCGCGTGTCCATTACTCGCATACTATCCACCTCCCCAGTCCTTCTCAACCAAACCTACCCGCTGTTCACCAGCAGCTGCAGCACTCGGTCAACTACCCCTCAACACTACACGTGGCTAGCCAACCGCGATGTTCACTTCCCTTCTCCAGAAGGCCACCTCGTATATCTCCGAAGCTCCCAGCCAGTCCTCAACACCCACCGACCGCCCGAATAAAACGGCTCTCTTCCGCACACACTTCCGGCTTCCAGACTCGCAATCCCCACTCCAGGAGATAATCTGCGAGCTAACCCTTCCTTCAGGTGACCACTACTCCGGCAAGCTCTATCTATCCGAAGCGTTCTTGTGCTTCTCCCCCTCGCCCCCCTCATCGTCTTCTCCCGCTCCCGCTACAGCTGGTATCGGCTTCAGCCTGCCACTATGTGCTATCCGCAGGGTCGAACGTTTGCACTCAAGGAGCTATATGTTTGCCCTTGCGATCACGACATGGCATGGTACGGGGGCGGACGGAATCGCGGGGAAAGGGGAGCGTCTCACACTACAATTCGTCGGTATGCGGAGTTCCTGCGAAGCGTTCTGTGATCGGCTCAAGCGTGCATTGAGAACGCAGATGTCGGAAGTCAAGAACCTCAAAATTTTGGTGGAGAGTTGCTACAGCGAGTACCTCCTAGGAAAGGACAAGGATGGAAAACGGATTGAGCCGGATACGGGATTGGGAATGATGTTCAAGTACCCTGGAGACGCCAGGAAGCTGAGGGATAGAAGCAAGATGAGGTTGTGGGCTGAGTATCTGAGAGGTATCTACCAATTCCTGCTCACTTGCACTGGCTTGCTACGAGCTCGGGTGCTGATGGAGCGCGCCACGCATGTAGAGAACGGCAGGAACGTGACGTTGATACGACAACCCACTTTCCACAAGCTCGTACGTGTCGGACTGCCGAATGTATGTCTCTGGTAGCCACTGGCGTCGGGAACATGCTAATGCCCCATAGCGACTCCGCGGCGAGATGTGGGAACTTACATCTGGGTCGTTGTATCTTCGGTTATTCAATCCTACACTATACAAAGACACGATCGAGCAGTTCGAGGGGCGGCATTCGCTATCGATAGACGAGATCGAAAAGGATCTCAATAGGTCACTGCCGGAGTACCGGGGGTTTCAGAGCGAGGAGGGAATTGGACGTCTTCGGAGAGTGCTGGGGGCCTACTCGTGGGTGAACGAAGAAGTCGGCTACTGCCAGGCGATGAACATCGTCATGGCCGCTTTGTTGATGTGGGTTTCCGGAAGCGAGTGGGATAATGTGTGTTGCTCACTGTTTCCGCAGTTATATGTCGGAGGAACAAGCCTTCTTTGTGCTATCGACCCTGTGTGACCGTCTAATTCCGGGGTACTATTCGACAACCATGTACGGCACGCTCCTGGACCAGAGAGTATTTGAATCATTGGTCGAAAAGACGATGCCAATACTCTGGGAACATCTCGTCAAGGCGGACGTCCAGCTTTCGGTCGTGTCTCTGCCCTGGTTCCTGTCCCTCTACATCAACTCCATGCCACTGGTGTTTGCGTTTCGGGTGCTCGATGTCTTTTTCTTGGAAGGCCCCAAGGTACTGTTTCAGATAGGACTCGCAATCCTTCGTATCAATGGCGAGGAGCTCCTCGATGCTACCGACGATGGCGCATTCATCTCGATACTGAAATCCTACTTCTCTCGCCTGGACGAGTCCGCGCATCCCCGCTCCGACAACGAGAAACTGCGCGCCGTCACGCGCTTCCAGGAACTTATGGTGGTGGCATTTAAGGAGTTTTCCGGTATCACCACTGCGTCGGTGCAAGAACAGCGGGCAAAGCACAAGGATGCGGTCATGTCTTCGATCGAGTCTTTCGCCAAACGCACGCAAATCCGCAATCTAGGCCCAGAGAGCAAGCGCCTAAAGGTAGATGAGCTATCGGCAATCTACGATCGCTACCATTCCACCATCTATGAACGGCAGTTGCGTCTACAGAAGATAGCCGAGGAACTGGAACGGTATCAGAAGAAGAGGCAGGCATCTTCGGCAGCGTCCATAAAGAGTACGCTCTCTACCGGCCCCCTGGGAAGCTCCGTGCCCGGGCCTGTCACTACTATGGACTATGATACTTTCCGCGAGTTCCTGGCTGGCATCACACAATGGGCCATCGCCGATCCAGCCTCCCCTATTTCCGAATCGGCGGACCAACAAAATCAGAACAAAAAACGAATATCACCCAACCCTTTACCTGCCGACCACGAGTTCCTACAACGTCTGTTCCGGAGATGGGACGCAGACATGAAGTCAACATTGACCCTCGCCAACGCGGTCAGCGGCCTGGCAGATGTAGTCGGCAAGCGCAAAGATCTAATGAGCACAATCGCCTATTGGTTCGAGCTCTACGACGATGATGGTGACGGCCGGGTCGACCGCGAAGGAATCCTACGGATTTCCGAAGCCCTCCTCTTCGTGACCCGTCGGTCCGAGGAAGAACGCGTTCTCAGCGCCATCAGTGGCTTCATTCGCCGCTGCTTCGAATACGCCGACCCAGACCGTCACACCGACTCTGATGACGAGAAACTCCTCGACCTCGCCGACACACCTCAAACTCCCGCCTCGCCCAAAGCGGAAGCAAATGTGGCCCTCAACCCCCAGCGACCGTTACACATCACCCTGCCCACCTTCCGCATGGTCATCCTCGCTGACGAAACCCTCGAGAACTTCTTCGATACCGGGTTTGCGGACACGTTCCATCTTCTCCCGTCCGGCAACTCACCACCTCTTCCTATTGCCGGCTACGGTCTGCCAAGCACCAAAGGCATCCGTGGCGTCCTTGACGGGCTGGTCGACGAAGCCACCCGCGTCGCCGCAGAAGTGCGCAGGAGAATGGAGGAGCCCGTCGAAGACGTCGGGGATGACGCCGAGGCTGACGACGCGGGTAAAGACGCCGAGCTGCTGAAGGGCGCGGAAGCCGAAGCCGGCGTGCCGGCGGAGATGCCGGCGAAAAGTGCTGTACTTGACGTGAGGAAAGGACCGGGACCTGAGGGTGGTCGGAGATCGGTCTCACATAGCGCTAAGCAAAGCGAGGGGAAGGGGGTAGTTGAGTTTGAGGGGTCACGAGAAGAGCTGGAGGTGTAATATATGTGCAGTGTATGAGAAAGAGGAGTTTTAGGCGATTCTTTTTGTCTGGTTGGATCATTGCGGAGGGTGTTTCTCTTTCAAGTTTCTACATACTGTATGCATTTGTTTTTTTCTTGGGAGGGACGAGTAGAGTAGAACTAGTGGTTGTCGAGGAGGGCCTAGGATGAAACGAACAGGATAGCAGCAGCAGCAAGCAAGCAAGCATCGTGGGCGTCGTAGCTTATGAGTATGCCAAATAGTTGAGCATATACTAGTAGAAAGGGGATCGCCGCGGGCTTGAGGTATGGGTGAAGTGTATACGCATAATGTTGATTTCTCTCCTCCCCACTCTAATCGCAAAAGACCCGTGAGTTCCTCCATTGGACATGCCTATCTCCCATAAGCCCACCCCCGCCCCCACATGTTTCCCTTGTTCTTCCGTCTACTGGGGATCATCAAACTCGGCCGGCACTGACTCCCTCTTCCTGTTTGGAACTGTCCCTTTAAGTCAGCCCAACATACCTCTCTCTCTCTCTCTCTTAAAGTTACCCCCTCCCTTTCTACACCTCCCCTTTCACCCCTTCATTCTCCCAAACTTACTAGGCCAAGCTTTGGGAACCTCTGGAGCCTCGGTGAACCCCAGACGATGACGGATCGGCAGCGCGAGAAGCACGACCGGACAGGCCATTCCGATCGCAATGCTGAAGAAGATCGCCGGAGACGTGTGGGCCGCGTACCGCATGTAGCGGATCGGGGTGGACCAGAACTGCGGCGTCGGCGACGGCGAAGACGTGGCTGACATCGTGGACGGTGGTGGTGGTTTGTGGGTCGGTATGTACTTGGTGAATGTGGGCGCGGGCGCGAGTCGGCAGGTGGTGGGGGAAATTCGCCGATGGAGCGGACCGGGAATAACTAACTAGTGGGTGCAGGGTAACTAATCGAGGGGTGATGTAAGAAAGTGCAAGGTTGTAACCACCTAAGTGAGGCTCTGCGTAGCCGCACCAAGGATCGTTGCCCGAGTAGACGAAAACATGCCCCGCCGTAAGAACCGCTCCCGCAACATCCTGCGCCCCGTGACTCTCAGCTGCGACGACTCGGACGGAGATGACGGCGGATGGTTCATTATCCCCGGGCGGTACCGGGGCACGATCCACTTATCCACGACCACACCTTCCTCCCCCTCCTCCTCCTCTGCGCGCTCGAAAGAAGACCTCGAGGCAGCACTGAACCGTGCGCAGCGCATCCTGCACGGCCACTCGCTGCTGCAGCCGCTGCATGGCGCGCTTCTGGGGGGCGCGGGTGTGGCGGAGATACTGGTGCTGGGACTCGGCTCCCTCCACAGCGCCACGGCGCCATCGTCGATGCTGCAGCTCGCCATGGTGCTAAGCCTGCCGCCGCTGCTCGCCGTCCGGGCTCCGTCACCGCCGATCCGCTTCGTCGATCCCGTGTTCACTCCCGCCGACCTCGACGTGCTGTCTCAGTTCGGCGTTGCGACGGCTGCTACGGAACGTGGGACGCTGGGGAACAGGATTCGTCGCGCCGGTGGCGGCGGAAGCGGTGAGATACTTCTCGCCCCGCACCTGGACTTCTCGGTCCTCCACGACTATCTGGCCCGATGCGCGGAGAGAGAGACGATGCCGTCGGTCATACTTTCCAATGACGTGCGGAGGTTCCTCGAGCTGTTAGTCTCCCCCCCCCCCCCCACCCCCCCACCACACCCGAGCTGACGAGAAGCAGACGGATCGGCGACGAATCCGAGTGGAAGGTTTTCCGGCGGTTGATGCGGGAAGCGGGAGAGTACGAGGAGACTTCTGTTGTCGTCGGTGGTGGGAAAGGGAGGGAGCGTGGTGAGGAGGTCATCGAGGAGCTTGGTAGGGCGTTCAATGACCTGGCCGTCTATAGACGGTTGTGATGGTGCGCAGGATGGATATTAGATGGCGTTATGGGCGTTTTGGCTTTTGGGTATGTAGGCGCCACGTGGGTAGGAATCAGTGGCACGATAGGTGGCAAATCGCCAGCTGGTTAAAACACCAACATGACCTGCGGTTCCAAAGTTGATGCTCGTGGCTAGCTACTGTCCAGAAGAACTCAGCCCCATCCCCATTAATCACACTTGGCCATGGCCACGGACGCATCCGTGGATGACGTTGTGGCGGGACTTCGTGTATGGCACAACCAGGATATGGAGCCAGCAACGACACCACCGCCACATCGTACAAGCCCAACTACTGTATCTCGATCGCCACTGTCTACAAATGAGGTTTGAAAGGCACATATCAATCATCATAGAAGTGGGTGGAATAGTTAAGTACATGGTTTGCACCAGTCGATTCCATCAACAAAGAAAAGAGGATTATTTCGCACCCCTGGGTCCCAATAATAATAGTAACCAAAGTAAACCCGCCCATGATAGTAGAGTAGAGTACACTCAGTTCCGGTACAGTTCAATCCACCAGCTCGTAACAAAAAATCAAAAAGCAAAGCAAAGCAAAAGGGGTATAACTTTTCTGTTACAAGTTCGAGACGCCTGCAAATCATGGGGTTACAACAAGCCCATTCACGGTCCAATACAAAAAAATCAAAGGGTATAAAAAAACAAGACACGATAATCCATCCGGGGACCTAAACAACCTCTCCTCCTTTTTTACCTCACCGAGTGGGGGAAACGGTACATATACAGAATACCAAAATCGAAAAAGGAATAATACGAATGAAAACTCCAAGAAATGGCCATCTCTGATAGCCCGGTTTTACAAAAACGCACGATCCTCCTCATCATCTCCATCGTCGTCAACTCTGGCACTGGTCCTCCTTCCATTGTTGTTCGCATATCCACGGTATAAGTGGTGATTGTTGTAATTCGGGTATCCACTGTTGACGGGCCCAAACTGTCTCGTCACTGCCAGACCAACGTCGAATTCCCTCATGCTCAGTCGGCTAACTCTCCCGCTGAGGCTGGTCCTGCTATCACTCTTGGTGAGATTGAGTGGTGACATCTCGCTCCCCGCGATCGGTGCCGCATTGATGTCAATGTTCCGAAGCCCGGCCCGAGGCGGTCGGTCGTAGCCTGGGGTTCGTGTTCGCTCCACAGGCGTTCGGTTGTTAGTGTGGCGTTGTTCCAGGACTGAGCGCGAGCGGCGAATATTCTCGCCCGCTTCAAGGTGCGAGAGCCGCTTGGTCGCCAATGGGCTACCACGGAGGTTCTCGTGCGAGGTACCTGTTTGGAAGCGGCGGGTTTTGAGGACCTGGAGGTGGCAAGCAGAGAGGGCAGCATCGGTGGAAGTACTGATGGCGTCGTCGCCGTGGTCTAATTCGGCGTGCAGAGGCTCAGGCCGGAGATCCCGGTTGATTGGAGCGTACAGGGTTGTGCTCGACGGCGCCCAGCTCTTGCGGTTGCGGATGGCTCCTGTGTCCTCGTTATGGGTGTTCAACTCTACCGAATTGGCTGTCCAGATCTTCGGAATCTTCGGGACTGGAGGCGGCGGACTCCCTTGCCCGAATTCAGGCTCACTTCGCCCCACTAGCTCCGGCTTGACAGTCAGCTTCGAAGAGTTGCTTCTAATGCTTGCCGTCTTGGTGCTCGGGGCCACGTGTCGTTCGAAGATCCTCTCCTCCTCCGGCAACAATCCGATCCCCGGAATCATATAGTATCCAGACCCCTCCATAGCCCCAGTGGGCGCTGATTTGTCCACGGAATTCTGTCTCTTAAGCAAGGCAGAGTAGACCCTTCTCGCATCGACATTGAACCGCTCCCGTCTCGGAGGTGGTTGGAAGAACTCCTCTCCGCCTGCAGGGTCCCCATTATCACGTACTGTTTGCCCGGACATCCTGCTCGCGATGCTAGAGCTCCATGTTGCCGTGGAGATCGTCCCCATGCTTCTTCCGGAAAACTTCCTCTCCGAGTTTTGTGGGGTCGGTGGTGTCGCATTCCTGATACTGCCAACGTCGGAGTGAATCATCTCTTGCGAAGTAATCACATGCAGAGAAGGTGCCTTCGAGACGACATAATTGGACCTTATTTTCGGCTTCTCCTTTGCTCCCGACTTCCTCGGCGACAGCGGCTCCTCGGCAGCGACATACTCCCGGAAATGCAACCTACTCGAAGCGACCTGCTGTTCCGGAATCGAAACGGATGATGCCTGGTCGATGCCGCTGCAGCTTCTTCCCAGCACTCGTCTCATCGAACCGAACACCGAGTCCGTAATCTTCTTCGCCTTCTTCCGAAACCTCATAGTCCCTCGCTCGTCCTTCTCATCCTTGCCCTTATATATCCCGGCTACAATTTCCGGCGGCACGATAGGCGGCAACGTCTTCCTAGCATTGGACTCCATGTAGTATGACCTCCGCTCGCGAGCCCGTCCCTCTCCCATGAAGTCCGTTCCTCCCCGTAGGAACGACGCCGACTTCCGCTGATTCTCCTTCGCCGGCGGGCCTCCCGCACCAAATGCGACGGACGGGATCGCCAACGCTGGCGGCGGGACGAACATATGGCTCACGGCGAAGGCGGACTTCGCCTTCTTGATGTGTCGGTACGAGGACGGAGTTGACGAGCCGTCATGTGGTGGCTCGTAATCCTGAGAGATGAAGATATCAAACTCCGGCTCCGGAGTGACGAGGTTCCTTGGCTCTTGACGGTCACTAGGGGCCGGAGTGCCGGTGAGGGTCTCCCTGTGGCAGCGCACACTCGCCCGCCGATGGACGACCGTGGGCTCGTAATACTCCTCCCCCTCCTCACCGTCGTCGAACGCATGCCTCGAACCCCCGTAATACGAGCTGTAGATACTGCTACTCGGTATTACAGGCGGAGGCCTCGCGGGTGGTGGCGGTGGTGGTGGTAGGCGATTGAGATTGATCTCGGACAGCACGGGCCTCGATTTAGACGTTTTGGAAGACTGCGGGCCATGGATGCGGCGATTCGTGTCCGCGTCGAACGCTCGTTGGGCGGCCGTCACGGCTTGGTGCTTCTTCGCTAACGGGTCGAGTAGTTCGGACTTGGTCGGGGCAGAGGAGGAGACCGTGTTGGAGCGGCGGAGGAGATTCTTGGGTTTGGAGGAAGAGCGGGAGCTCGAGATGGAAGAGTGGCGGGATAGCATTATGGATGAGAGGGTGATGTGGGGGGGGGGGGGGGGGATGGAGGGATTTATAGCAAAACAGAGAAGGATGAGGAGGGTGGAGGGTGAGGTGCTATGAAACAGAGCAGGACTGTGTAGCCGGCTCGATGGTCCTGGTGTAGTACAGGAAGACAGTCTTGCCGATCAACGCTTTCCCTC
>Ga0307516_10008763_pt1 | contig 11370 bp, 20 predicted proteins | sample 19_EM_MG_FD_203310 | JGI IMG/M metagenome (GOLD analysis project Ga0307516, IMG submission 203310) | Populus trichocarpa ectomycorrhiza microbial communities from riparian zone in the Pacific Northwest, United States - 19_EM | ecosystem: Host-associated > Plants > Roots > Unclassified | place...
AAGGTGTCGTTTCTTCTTCAGGTTCTGGTGTTTCTGGCTTCGAGGGTTGCCACAATGGCCATTTCTTTGCGTCTTCCGAGCCTGCAGGAACGTCGACAACTTCTCTGGATGTCTGTGAGCACCGGACCTTTTATTTGGATCACATATGGAATCACCAACGTTACGTGTTTGCCTGCGAACAGGTATCGTTTTTCGATTTTCACGAGCTCTTGGACGGGGTGTTCTTGGAGTGGGAGAGTGGGAGTTGTCACCGATGCTTGGAAGCTAGCCCACAACGCATCACGCACTCTACCGCGATTATCACCTGTCTAGTATATGGTGGCGATAAAAGGAGCTTACTTCTTCTTCTGACCAGTGTCCTCCTTGGATTCCGCCTGAACATTCCCATGGTCTACGGCATTGTTTTCTTCCTCTGAGCTCTCAGCATCTACTAGTTGGAGCAGACAAGCATGAGAAGCAGCCGAAAGCATCAAGTAGAATTATGGGGCACCGTGATCTGCTGGCGGTACATAGTCAGGGTCATCCTCTGAATCTGACTCCGAGGGATGGCGGACAGGAGGAACCATGGAACCAGTCAGTATTTGTACGTGTTGAATGTCCTACTGTACAGACTGATAATCTTTCATCCTCTAACTCTGATTACTTTCCGTTTGCCTTTCTGCATTCCACCCCCAGCCACTCCAGGGCCGGGGCCTGCGCCTTGTTCCTGCGCATTGATGCCAGCTTTCACCGTCTCGATCAAAACACCCGTCGTCAACGCAGGTGAATATGGCGACACTCTGCTCGCCAGCAGGGGATGAGGCTCTGGAGGTACTGGTAAGCGTTGAAGACTGTATTTCTGAGGCTGCAGTGGAACTGCAGCTCCCGCCTTGGATTTGGCTGGCTGCTTGCCCTTGTTTGAAGGAGGAGGCTTGGCGGCAGGGGTCGCAGGTACTGTTGGTTGCGACACCTTGTTATACGGTGGACGCGGGATAGTATCAGGTTTGATGCGCTGTATCTGTAACGAGATCATTTCCAACAATTGTCTCTCTATTAATCACCGGAAGTGACCATGAAAAATATCAGATGGATGTCACACAGACTTCACGAACTCACTGGTTCTGATGGCGGAGTTGATCAGCCTGCCTTCTTTCTTCCATTGAACGCGCACCCGCCCGGGATTCTCCCAGTCCCGTGGATGGACTTTGTTGACTTCGTGGATAGTACCTAGACCGAGACGATTTGTTGCGTCTGCGATATCCTTGCTGAGGGGCCACCACACGCTCTTCTCCCGTGATATCCTACGTTCTCCCTTTCCATACGGACGCTTTGCGTCGATGTAAATCGGGTATATACACGCCCAACTTTGTAGGGTCAGGTGCTGCATGGAAGGGTGTAGAAAACATACTGCTTATATGGTGTTATATCCGTGATCGCGTTCTTTGCTGCTGTGTCTGAGCCTGCCAGTGGTGCAGGTCGAAAGGACGTTGCTGGGCCAGGAACTGCATCTCCCTCGTCAGCGTCGACGGAGCTATCTTCGTCGTCGTCTGATGGGATGATCTCCTCGAGAATAGGGCCACGAGTGCCGGTGTTGGGGAGAGGGTGGGATGGCAGGGGAAGGTCAGTGTCGTCGTCGAATTCCTCGATGACTGCAGTTCTTCGAGACATGTTGGTGTTTCTGCGGTAGCTTGTTGGTGACTATCAAGTTGGTATGTTCCCACGTGCCTCCGCGACGATGATGGTCACACTCATGTACGCTACGTCTCGGTCTCTTGGAGCGTCTTCTGAACCTATCCCAGGCTTATGATTCTATGTCTACGATTCGCTGTCGCACAAGATTCTGTTACGACAATACCCCAGCCGACTTTGGTCTGTAAACCCTTTGGCGAATGTGAACCTTGTCCAGAAGATGCGGTCAGTAACACCACTTCCAATACTTGACACCCAGTGTGTCTGAATCGTGATTCATTTAGCTGCACGAACCCTTTTGCCAGCCTTTTGGAAATCGCCGTCTGATGCACTGTTCCCCTAATCCTGACGTACCAGCGTGGTATCCGCACCCGTCGTCCGCCCCACCTTCAGTCCCTAGCCAGGGTGAGACCCCTGCTTGGCAATCTTGTGGGCGAATACCTTCACAGGAGCGTGAAGACTTTTACGAATTTGTAGCGTGCAACCTGTTCTTCGCTGCCGCTGCGCTCGCCATCTCACTTGTACGGTCGAGGATCGTGGAGGCAAGGCAAACACGCAGACTCGCAGCCCGGATAGGTCTCGTGAGAGGGTCAGGTATAGATATTCGGTAGAGGTACGGTAACACTTGTGCTTGATTGACGAGGTTGATGTCCACGGTTTATGACAGTCATGGACATGTGTATTTTATGGACTACTATACCATAATGAGTATGCTAATTACCAGGTCACTCACCACAGTGCAGGCCTACGATGCCACTGTGAATGCAGTCTGGTGGACTTGGTATCTCAAGACTCGGTTTTAGATGCCTTTGGAACACGTCGAACCGTGACTGTGGTGGAATGCGTAGCCTGGATCCGATAGTGGTTTGTAATTGGAACGCGCCAAAACTTTGGCCCAGTTAGTTGCCGACGCACTTTGCATCTTACGTGGACCAAATTATACCATTGGGCTAAGATCGCAAGGGAACGCCATCAGATCGAGCGGAATGGCAAGCCATCGCTGTGCACTTGCCGTGTGGTGAAGTTTTATTATACTAGAATGCAATGACCTCATACTTGGCAAATCGGCTAGGAAAGAAGTAACCAGTGGTACGCAGAGCCGGACTGGCGGAGCCCGATAGCAATGAGAATGGACGAGTGTAATGTATGTTTAGCTGTCAGAGCTGGTTTCACATTACCTGGCAGTGAGAAGGTTCGTTTATCGACCAACTGATATGGAGGGAAATGACTGACTGTTAATTTATGCATCGCACTAACCTGCACGTTGACAGGATGCAGACACTAATCCGAATGAACTGATAGGATCTTTGGCTGTGATCAAGGGACTGGGAATCAGACTCGCCTCGCACTGGCTGAGTGGCTTGCGAAGTGCTGTCATTGGGGATGTGGATTCAATCGACCGCCCTTCGTCCTTGATGGATTAATTGGCTTCTCTATCCCCATTTTTGAGATCATCGAGGGCAGAGGCAGCTAGCCTTATTCTCCTCAACACGTTTGTAACGTCACCCGTTTTGCACCATGGCTTCCACACCTACTTGGCCATGCTTGGATGGTCCCACTAGTGGCACTGATGCCATGCAGCCCTCCTCCAGACAAGGTCCAGAAGGAGATCAATAAACAAAGCTCGATCCGATATCCTCGCGCTGTCCGCGTGTATCATACGTCTGTTCCCAAGGTTGCGCAGTGGGCTACTAAGTAGTAAGGGGATGGAAAGGCTGGCAGAGAGCCTGCTGGTAGACGGAACAAGTTAGCAGCGACGGCGGAATCGGAGACCGGCACGAGGACGGACGGGATCTCGGACCGCGGTGTGGGGAGCACACCGGATATGGAAGGCGTGGACCACGTGTGAGATCTAGGGGGTGGAGATCCGAATCAGGGAAGACCTGGCAGGGCCCGGCCGAGCCGAGTCGGATGCTTCTCTTACATAATTTAGGGTGACCCCCACATCCGGGGGTATTGCCCCGACCCCCATGATGATGTAATATAATCGACTGTGCCTGGACCCCGAGCACCGCAAGGATGGGTTATGTCTCGTCGCTCGCCCTCTCTTTTTCTCCATCGACGTCGCGCGCACCAATGTCGTACCCAGCCAACGCTGTCGCCGTCGTCCGGCAAGAAGGCTTCCAGCTCCCGTCGCCGGCCAACAGCAACGCCTCGAACTCCCCCTCCGACCCCGCTCCGACGTCCCCGTCCCCCCCAGACCCCCCCGCCCCCTTCATGCACCAAGGCCTCTCCTACGTTCACGACGCATTTCGCAAGTTCCCCTCTGCTGCCCAGCACCACAGCGCACACCAGAATGCAACACCCACCGCTACCTCTGCCCCAATTGATCTCACAGACGAACTCGCAAGTCTAATCGACCCACACACGTCCTCCCACGAACGCTCGACCCACACTCACTCTCCAAATGCATGCTACGACGAACCATACAGGCACCATATATTCGACATGTCTGCAGCCTCGTCAACCCACCACCATCCCCACCACCACCACCACCACCACCCCTCTACGTCCTCTTCCGCCGCTCATCCCTTTACCCTCTCCCGCCCTGCGACAGACATGTATCCCCCCTCAACTGACTTGCCACTCCAGCCGCACTCCCACTTCAATAACCCAGTTACCCCTCTGCGCTTCGATGGGCAACCACACCCAGATCCGCCCCACCTTGCATACAGGCACACCCCTTCTCCTTCCCACCGCTCTCGTTCACGCTCTCGCGCACCGTCTGTGGGTCCAACCAGATCTGCGGCCGTCGCACGCAGGGATAGACGTGCCAGTTCCATCTCTTCTCACGTCGGCAGCACTTCCCCCCCACCCCGGCCACACCCCCATGCCATCATCATCCCAGGCCGCGGAAACGCTTCCGCAGCAATGGGTGGTTTCTTCGTACCCGGTCAGCCCCAGGCCCAAAGTGTCGCAGCAGTCCAAGGCGGCGAATTCAGTCTCCCCACCCCAGAGAGTCTATCCCACTCCTTTGGATACGCTTCTGCCACCCACATCCAAAATAACACACACAGTCACCAACATGGTCAATTTCCATCCTACGCGACACCCTCCTCGCCTTATTATCCGTACAGCTCAGTCCCCATACCCCGCCCAGGGTCCCCGAGTGCATTGGGGATCTCTCCTGACGTCGAAACACTTGGTACTATCCCTATGGGTGGTGGCACCGTCAGCGGCTTGAATATGCCCACCGTGTCAATAGGTACTTCCAGCTCTATCCACCCATCCAGTCTACCTGCCAATGGCGGCGGAATACTGTCAGGCCCACCACTCTCTTCGATATCCTCAACTTCATCCACAAAAACCGTTGCCGCTACAAACGGATCAAACACTGCCGCAAAGTCGCTAGATCCGGCCCCAGAGAATCAACTCTCAGAGAAGAAAAAAAGGCGGCGAGAATCTCATAATGCAGTAGAGAGACGCAGGCGAGATAACATTAACGAACGGATTGGAGAACTTGCGGGACTCATTCCTGGCGTCCTCTTTGAGTGTGATGGTATGTCATTGCATGCATTTCTGCTCAACTTGCTCATGTGGATCTCTACATATGATCCGGTTTGCTGCGTTCAGCACCATTGGCCATTCCAGCGGGCTTCTCGACCACCCCTTCCACATCCTCCCCAGCAGCGTCCTTTTCGATGATCGGTGATGAGTTGTTTGGCATGAATCTAATGGGCGAGTCTGGTGCGTCTTTTGACCCACTTGTCGTCGTTTGGGCGCTTACCATGGTCGATCACTCATTTCGTGATGGTGACGACGATTACGTACTGATCTGACCTCGGTCCGGGAAACTGCAGGGATGCACGTTCTTCCATCCGACGGGATAGACGGCTTGCCAGATCTGCCGGAAGAGTGCGTTGATGTGGGTACATTGAAGAAGGATCCCGCAGAGGATGGAGAGGAGGGTATGTTTCTGCGCTGGTACCTCGTTGGGCCCGTGTTCTCATTGCGTCCGCGTCAGGACAACTACAAGGCCATAACGCATCTACAGCCACGGCGAATGGAAACGATAACGGCACCCACACGTCGTCATCGTCAGCGTTTGCCAATGGGACTATCCCTACAAACGGCACCACTTCGACTGTGAGCGGGGAGCAGACAACCATCAAGGCGAACAAGGGCATGATTTTGCGTAAAGTACGTCTGGACGGTTCATCATGGCTGCACTCTAACCCTTGTATCTTGACAGTCCGTGGAGTACATCCGCTACCTTCAGCAGCTTGTGTCTGTACAGGCTTCGAGGGGCCGAGACCTCGAAGAGCGGAACCGCGTGCTCGAACAGGAGCTTGCTGCGCTGCAGAGGTCGCCTGGGGATCCGCGCTCAGCTACTGTCGACAGAGATGCAAACCAGCCAAACGGGATTAACGGACATGTTTGCTTGGAAGGGCAGTACGAGTGGGGAGCAGTTGACATGGACATTGAGGACATGCAGCAGCGAACAAGACCACGTCATCAGCAATCTGCCTCGGGATACAACAAAGTGGATCATCGAGAGGGACTGGAGTGTCTGAAGGAAGTCGAACTAGAGTTCGAGGAAGAAGAACAGAGGAGGGGGAGACAACGTGAGAGAGGTGCCCCGGAAAGAACCACCATCGGTCGCAGTGTGAGTCGCATACGGGGAGGGATAGCAATTGGGGCTGGGAGGGAAAGTGGAGATATGGAGATATGAACCGCAAACCGTGGTCGCTTTGGGTTTCCCGAGGCTTGTTTCCCGTTCCCACCAATCCCCGCACCACCATTTCTTCCCCCATGTTTCCTCCGATTGTTACTCTGACATGCCCAAGTTACACCTCGCACCATGTCACTCATGACGCATCTCGGCTACACCACTCATTCTTCTGGATTTTTCATACAGCATGCAAAACTATTCACTCAAGTTGCAATCTTTCTTGGCGTTTTCTGCACACTCACTCGATTCTTTACTTTTGCCTCGTCCCGAGTGTTCTGTCCATCTCATGCGTTATCCCGGTTCCTTTTTGCCGCGAAACTCACTTATCGCCGGTCACTCCCCCTTCTTCAGTCGACCTCAGCAGAAATTAAAATTCAAGGGCTGTGCGGACAACAAATCGTCTACTACGCACTCCAAAGAACCGCGAAGTGAAAAGGCAGACCTAGCAGCTGTGACACCAACTTCCCTGTCTCCCATGTTGGGCTCATTCGGTACATTCACTACACTCTGAAAACTCTGCACCAAAATGTACTATCATCCATTTACTTGCAGTGGACAACCTCCATCTCCCCGTTGTTACTGTCACACACATCGTGCCGTTTATAAATTGTCGCTGGGAAAAGCCCCAGTTCCACGCACATACTTTCCCCCACCATTAGTGCTGTTCAAATATTCACGCATTGAATTGTTACGATTTCCTCTCCTGTCTTTTTCTCTTCTGTACCCTGTACATTCACACATTTTGTCCAAATTTGTTGTATTTATGTTTGCTAGTCTGTCAAATCTGGATTTCTTCGAAGCTGTTCGGTCATTGCAGGTTTTATGGGTATTTATTTTGGGTTTATGTATCATAAAAGGTGTGGTAATTACATAAGTCAAGATAACCTCGGCGGAATTAGTATATTTACTGCAGTACACCCACACATTATGGATAGCTTCTGCATCAGACCTTCACAGGCAAACTGCCGGCATCTTTCTTGCAAATCGACTGAATTCGAAGTAGATACGGGCGCTTTTGATGGGACTCAGTGAGATATTAAAGTTAGACGTGTACGACGACAAGGCTGATGGGGGACAGCGCGGTCCTGAACGCCACGGCGCCGCATAGCTAGTACAGATAGGGATGACTGCTTGGAGATTTGATGCAGGTGGCCTAAGGCCACCAATCATTGTGTGGTGCCGAAACAGTGGTTTGACATCAGATATGCTGAGTTTTTGCTAGTCCCATGGAAGGCTTCGAATTCTGTTCGTGGCACCCATGTTTGACATCGCAATCGCTCTCGCTGAGAATCAAATAGGGATAGCACACATGGACATACTATATGTATGTACTATAGTATACCGAGACCAGTCGGATGGTGAGTCTGCAGTCTTATGTAAATGAGTTAACTTGAAACCTCAGGCCTTCTGGTTTATTTGCCGTCAGAGGAGCCTCCACCAGTAGAGCGGAGTCTGGACCAAGTATACGCTGGGAGAGAACTCCTTCCCTTCTTTCTGATGCGCCTGATGCGTGTGGCACTGGATGTCATCAGTTCTAGCAGATATCTAAACAATCAAAAGGCCATTTTCTGAACTGCAGGTCGCATGGATATGAGATCATACGCTTTTAAATTAGTGCTGGTCCCAGACAATTGAACGTCGACCGCGTCAATCTCTGATCTATCGATGTCAAACGTAACACTTCATTATGACATTCCCGGATAGCCATGGATACAAAGAACGCCATTTTCAAAGGTGCTGGGAAGACCGGGCCTTTGATAAGTTAGGTTATCAATGGAGAACGATGATCTGGAGCACACTATGCCCGCTTTTTCGGCTTCGTATTTTTGTGACTGTCCAGGGGACTCGCCTAGACAACGTCAAGAATACGTACATGTACAGTAATTCTAGATGCTTTGCCCAGATCTATATCTCCGAAGAGTTTAGTAGCGTGTTGTGTAACGCCGTTGCCATCTTGAAGGGTTAGTGTAAAGGGGGATACTCTTCAACCAGTTATCAAACCTAGAATCCGACAGTGGGAGAGCAGTGGGAAATAGATGGACACCGTACTCCAAGCGTAGCAAGCAATATTAGTGCAGCCTCTCGTGTAATATAGGTGGGAAGATTTAAGCAGATACGTGGAATTGTGTAGCACTGCATCATCCGAATCAGCTTCACTGGTGCCTTAGTTACCGCTATAAGTACTTCGGCGGGTTGTGTGACCCTGAACGATGAGAACAAATCTAGACGCCTTAGCGATAACAAAGTTACTTTCTCCAACTGCATGCAAGATGGCGCACCAGTCAACCAGCGGCTCTGCATAATCGGTGGATCCTAGCAAGTCAGCTCAATTGCAAGATCCGAAACCATGCGCCTTGCGGCACCATCGTTATGCGGGAGCTACGATAGCACGGCCGCAGGGCGTCTAGCATGACTTTCGGCCCTCAGGACCGGGCAAGACTAACTCAGACTGGGAGGTGTCTGGGCAGTCCAAAAAATGAAGCCTTGGTTGGTAAATTTGAAAAACTTTCGACTCGCTCATAGCCCAAGCTGCGGAAATTCTAAAACCATCAGTGGCACTGGCACAGCATACAAGTTCCCTGAACAAGGAAAGTCCAACTCACTTCGGCGCATGATGACAGTTTAATGGTTTTGGCCATATCTACGACGGACACCAACAAACAATTTTGCGCCGTCTGGGTTGACAACGTCAGTGTGGCAGGAGTCGACCCCGTTCAGCGTCTCCCACCTGTCCAACAACAAACCACCCATGACCACGACTTTCTCCAGAGTCTTATATCCTGGATCCAACGTGGGTCCTCGAAGGCATTTATGCATTATACCTTGCCAAGTCACTGAGCACCTTGATACATTTGGCCTATTTTCTCGAAAATAGCCAGTCGTTCCCTTTTATAGGAGTTTCTCCATCATTCGATACGTGCATCACGATGTTGGCTTCGTGAATTCCATCTCCTCCACAGAGAGATGCCCATTGATGCGCATAGATCTACCATGCTGCAAATGGACATTGGACATTGCACCCTTACATCTTGCCATATGCCTGAGAATGGTAGCAGGTAGCAGTCAAACTCTAACGTATCATTAGTCAAGGAAACATCCAACGCACCACAAATCCTCATAGTTTGGCATATGACAAAATTATGACTGATACATAACAGCCATTTGGCAGGAACACGACAGAGGTCTTCTACAAATTTTAAATATTTGTTCCTGATGCCAGTGGAACTGATGAGTGACAATCGCAAGTAGCGGATGTCATAGACAGGCTGATGGATAACCTGTTGGGCCTCTGTCATCTCTACCTTCTTAGACGTCGGAACTTACGCCCTGGAAGGCTTAAAGTGCACCAACGTTTGTCCACAAGTTTGGACGCTGAGGTCAGACTTCCTTTGGGATCACCAACCCAGCCGCGTCACCAAGATTCGGTATGGCGCCATTTATATAAGCATCGGAAGGGATATCGGAACGTTTCTGCGCCAGGAGTCTGCCATAATACTTCCTTCTCAAGAGAACAGTGCAAGAATAGACCATTGTTAACTAGCAGTCACTTGTGTGAAAGGAGGGAGAAACGTTACCTGTAGTTGTTGAAGCGACAATTTTTATGTCGAGTCTCTGTCGCAAGGCAAGCGCTGGGCTTCGTTAATGGAACTCACCCATGTAGATTGACTTGATATACTAGTGCTGGATATATCAGCTGATAGCTTCCATTCGATGGACTAGGTCGAGGGCCGAACCATGAAGACCCCAGATACTCTGTACAATTTGCAATTGGTCTCTAAAAGTTAATGCATTGACAACGGTAATCAAGTAGTACTCATTACTCAGCTGGTGACCTTGTTCGCATTGCAAGGCCTGGAAGCCGGGATATTGTTTAAGATCAAGAAATAGATCGCGAATAATAATTTCCACCATGGGTCCAGTCCGAATTATGTTCGAGGCATCGAGGGAAAATATATGTCTCGGCACGCTGGGACACAAGGTGAGCAAAGCAGCAGCCATTCGGATGAGATACAAGGAATGGGGTGCAACGAAGTGGATACTGTCCGTTTTTATACCATATCGTAGGTACCTTTTACTCACATGATCCTGTGTCTTAGTCTAGTCACATGTTAATAAGTAGTGAGACTTCAAAGAATCACGCATGCCGGCTAGCCATCCCGTTCGCGTGACTGCTTTGCGGTGCGATAGGCTTGACGAGCGGCAAGCTCATCGTTAGATTCAGAAGGATTCCGGGTGTGGTCTTGGTATGTGCGGTTTTCAGTGGCGTTGCCCATAAAGAATGCTGTTTCCTATCTTAGATAAATCTGCTGCTTCACTGATAGAACACTCTGATAAGAATCAGTGATAGGGGGAATACTGGGGTTATGACATACCTCATGTTCGCTACACGTGTTCGTACATCAAGTTGGTAAGCTTCTTCAAGAGGCACCGGTGCTAGATGGAGTTGTGCACAGGTTTCTCCATTTATAGCACACCAATCTTGTATACAGTCCATGTCGGGTTGGCTACAATCAACAAAACAACAAAAGACCATTGTATGATCAGCCGTACTCTCATGCAACCAACAGAAGGCTCATGGAACTGGGAGTAGCTGGTGCGAGGGATGCGTAGCAGAATATGAAAGATGGCCTTCCGACTCCGTCCACGAGGGAAGTAAGTTTCCGGTCCTCGAGTTGTATCCATTATTGCCACGGCAATGTGGTTTACCCTAAATACTGAGGCTTGCCCGTGGTTTGAGCTTGAAACCCATCAGTTGGAGTATCGCAAGATGTCAAGCCCAGTTACTCGCACAGAGCTGTATGATGTGGCCAAAGTGACAGCTAAAATCCTCGAGTCCTGCGGGATACCTTGTTTCCTTGTAGGGGGGGTAGCATGTTCAGCATATGGAACAACTCGACTGCCGAATGTGAGTCATAATGGGAGTGGAAGAAGATAGATCGCTCACCTCGGTGCATACATCAGGATATCGACATGGCAGTGATGACAGACGAAGACCAGGAGAGTGTCAAACGTCGCCTTGTACGAGCGGA
>Ga0307516_10008764_pt1 | contig 11370 bp, 18 predicted proteins | sample 19_EM_MG_FD_203310 | JGI IMG/M metagenome (GOLD analysis project Ga0307516, IMG submission 203310) | Populus trichocarpa ectomycorrhiza microbial communities from riparian zone in the Pacific Northwest, United States - 19_EM | ecosystem: Host-associated > Plants > Roots > Unclassified | place...
ATATTTAGTGTATATACAAGTATATAAGTATGTACAATCATTGGGAATGTGTATTTATATGTAAAAACGCGTTTTTCAATGTTTAGCATGTATGTAACAGTGATATAAATCATTCCAAAAGTGTTTTGTCACTATTACAATCCAACAACATCTCCATCATATTAATGATCCACCCTTCATCGCAATGCCTAGCATGCTCTTTGGCAAAGTGTACATTGATACCTTTAATATGCCAAGAGCTGGAAGCTTCAGATACGTGGTACATGCACGCTGTTCTCTCAGCTCATTTCCTGAAGCTCAGATGCTTTGGCATGAGACCAGCATCACCCTCATGGATTTCATTTTCCAGGATATCCTTTGCCGCTATGGAGCTGTAGCCAAACTTGTGACTGATAATGGTACCCCGTACATCGCCGTGCTGAATGCACTCAAGACCAAGTGCGGAATCATGCACATTCGCATCTCAGGATACAACTCTCAAGCGAATGGTCCTGTTGAGCGCAAGCACTGGGACTTTAGACAGGTCATGTTCAAGGTTGTAGATGGTGACACTTCGTGCTGGCCCCCAAGGTTTTCACTCAGCCCTATAGTCTGAACGTGTCACTACTATGCATATGCTGGAATGTTCCCCATACTTTGCCATGCATGGAGTCCACCCAGTCCTAACCTTCGACATTGATAAAGCAACCTATCTTGTACCACCCCCCAATGCTGTCTTATCGGATGAAGATCTCCTTGTACATTGCAGCATAGAATTTGCGAAACAACAGTCAGATCTTGACGAGCTTTGACAATGTGTACAAGCAGCCCACTTAGCCCATATGGATCGATTCTCCCGCGAGCATGCCACCAAGATCAAAGATTACAATTTTGCACCCAGAAGCCCCGTGTTGATCCGCAACACTCACTTCGAAAAATGCAGCAGCATTACTTCGGTCCCATTATCATCATCACGTGTAACCAGAGAGGAGCTTACATTGTTGCCGAGCTCAATGGAGCTGTCCTGGATTGTCCAATAGGCGCATTTTGAGTTATACCCTGCTTCTCTCAATGCACCATCATTCTACCCTCGCTGGAAGACGTAATAGATATCTCCACGGAGGAGCTCCATCATCATGAGCAAAGCATCGACTTGGATGAAGAGTTTAATGCACCGGCTGAAGAAGAAAGCATCAAAATATAGACCACTCCATCATCGCTCCAATCTACCATCATCTTACTTCCATTTACTAGAATCTTCATTTCCTTTTCCCTAGAATATGGCTATGCACGGAATTTATCTCTTTTCTCTTTTATGGTTGTTCACTGTCACGCTCTCACAACAAAGCTCGAAAACAGAAAGCCGTGCACACTCTGTATCTATGACTACAAATACAACAACAGCTACCATGCGTTGAATATGAGACAAATACCAAAATGAAAATCACACATGCTGTACGACCCGAGCTACAAATACAACCCCAGCCATGATGTGTCAACCCAGACAGCACCCACAACACGTCATTCATTCCTCATCCTCCATCTTGAACTCTTCACCAAACTCCACACACAATTTGGACACAAGACCTTCGACCTGCCCATCGAGAGTGTCACGCTGAATCAAAAGGCACATAATCTGTTCCTGAAAGGCAGACTTCTTCATATCACTAAAGTTACTCCCCCCTGTTGTGCTACTATTGGTGACCATCTGGAAAGACCTGATTGACTCTGAGCTAGCACCCATCAATGCTCCGCAACAAGACAAATCCAATGTATCTTGTCCTTATCCTTTACCCATACCCATCCTCAATATGTCTCCTTGACTGAGGACATTCAAAATTTAGTCTGGGGGAGATGACAAGCACATTCCTGCTGCACATGGCAAGCACGGCTCAAGATGGTACTTCATGGCCTGCAAGCATCTTGACCACTGCAGCCTCAATACACATTTACTCAGAAGATTCATGCGTATGGCTAAGGTTCCATATCAGCGCACTGCATACACCTTCAACCTGTCACTCTAAAACACATGCAGGTAGTCCTGCAGCTTCATTACGTGTTTACTTAGAAGATTCATGCATACAGCTATGGTTCCATATCGGCACACCACATACAGCTTCAACCCATCACTCTGAAACACATGTAGGTAGTCTATACAAGTCCTATTTCACTAACCTGTGGCATTCCCCATCCAGCACCATGTGGATACACTCCTGACTCACATTCCTGACACCTCCCCGTAGATATATTACTAACCTGTGTGTTATCAGTCTCCATTTCATATCTCAGACTAGAAATCAATTAGAATAAAATTCCGACTCATATGCCTTACTTTCGGACTTGTATCATTTAGATTCTGACTTGTACTATCTAGATTCTGAGTTGCATTCTGTGTACATATAAAATGGTGCAACCTGCACCTCAATAAACCAGTTTTCTACCACTCCTTCTTGGCTCGTAGCTAAGTTGCATCTGCTCGTGCTTTGTCCATTTCCTTGTGTCTCTTCAGTCGTCTCTCTTTGTTGTCCTCATCCATTTCCATCCTCGTTGGACCCCATTACCCACTCATATCGTCTATACACTTATTACCTCCCTTCTATTACTCATTTGATTCTAATGGATCTCTCTGCACCACATCTCCAGAATGTTGCATGCTTAGTGGTTATTGTTCATCTGACTTTCCCCAACAAGATCTTTTATTGATCTCCCCTCGAACCTTACACGTAGTCTTGCACATTACAGCAGACTATGTACTGTCAACGCTCATCTCACTACAGTGTACACATCCTTTCACTCGGCAACTTTTTTGTCACCCATCCACCTCACCCATTTTCTTTCGTAGTCTCAAGATTATTGTTTTCATTAACTCTGCTTTTTCTATCCTTTTTTATTTGTATTTTATGTCTTATTTACTCTACGTACATGCCCATCCACTTCACCACACTGCAGAATAAAGAAGATGGGACTCTCACAGGAATGTGGGAGTCCGTTTAACCTATGACTTCGCTCTTTCCGAGTGGAAAGCAGAGGCCTGGCAACCCTCCTTTCATCCTTCTTGTTGGACCTAGTGGTCCATCCAGCTCAGTCGTCCATATCGGGACATTGTTCCCACATCTCGTACATACACACATTCTGTGCTCATCGTGTACTCATTCCGTTCTACGTCCATTCGTTCCCCTGCCCTCTGTCTCGACATTCAGTCCATCACTTCTGGGGCTCAGCCCCTTTGGCCAGCATTCGAGGGTCCTGCCCTCTGTCTCAGACTCTGCAGACTCCAAGACTTTTTAAGAACTATCGCCGGATTGCACAATTCGGGGGAACTACAACACGCGCGATCATCTACCAATCCAAAAGGCCCGGGCTCTGTCCACAGAGATACATCATCCCACCCATCTTATCCCGCGCACATCGGTCGATTCTTCCGCTTACTGGAACAGCTCCTTCGTCTGCGCAACGATAGTAGTCGCCTCGGGGAACCGCGGCGTCATCACACATTCGAATGGCAGAGGCCGCCTAGAGAAAAACGGGAGAAACAAGACTATTAAAATATGAATCCAAACGAATGCTTACATGGCTAATCCCCCCGTGGTGGCGTCAAGCGTATCAGGAACGATCGGGTTCCCCGCTTTGTCCTTCACAGCAAAGATGTTCGCCGCCCAGAGCAGCGTTGCTATATCGATGAAGAGCGCATTGTTCGCCATGTGGCGTCCGACGCAGATCCTGAAGGTTTGAAGAATGTTGGGTAACGTTCATCTTGGAAGGGATCATTGATCTCACCTCAGTCCGAAACCCTGATAGTGGAATGGTAAGGGAATACGGCCGGCCAGGAAACCGCTGATGAACTTACAAATGATACGTGCCCTGAGTCGCACGCAATGATCAATCCTTGGAGCATAGAGAATCAAGTAAATTATGGAAGAATGGATGCACCTTCTGAAGAGGGGGTGTTGTTGAGTGCTCGGTATTGGTCGTTGGAAATGACGCACCATCTTTAGTATCCGCCAGCTCTGCAGGAAGCTCACCAAGGAAACGATCAGGATTGAAGTCATCCGCATCTTCCCCCTGAACGACAACTCAGTGACTGAGAAAGACACCAAGCGGAAAGAGACGCCACCTACATATACGGTGCGATCACGATTCATGGACCTGAAACGAGAGTCAATTCCGGCAGGAATCTCAGAAGATTCTAGACACCACACCAGATGTTCGCCAGACACAACGTGCCTTTGGGGATGAAATACCCTTCATACCAGTCGTCCTGAAAGTGTCGGTAAGTTTTCAGGAAATAATGCTCTGATTAGAACGGAGATACCTTGGTCGTACAATGGTGTAACCCTATCTCGCGACGGATTACTCCAGATAATTCGGATCGGTATTCAATGCTCACCAACGGGCGCGGCCGGTCTCCAGCGAAGGGCTTCTTTCACCGTAGCACGCAAGTAAGGAAGATTATCCCGATCCGCAAATGTGGGCATGCGCGATCGGCCGACGACGGCGTCCAGCTCTTCCTGGCACTTTCTTTGCTTGTCAGGAAAGGCGATCATGGCTAACATGAACCAGCTAAGGGTCGTTGCAGTCTGCAGTCTATCAGTAAAGAAAAAGATGAGTTTGACAGCAGCGACACGCACTGTTTCGGCCCCTGCAACACTGTATGATGTGCATGAGTATGAGTAAGACTCTGGAGGAGTCTAAGAGAAGATACATACTACATCGACGCAGCGGCCCACGCGACCTCTGTGTCGCTGAGGTGAAACCGCTCCCCTTCCCGAATCAGAGTCCCAACAAAACTCGGCCGTTCGTCTCCTTGTTTCTACACCACATCATCAGATGGGATGCACATCAAAGGGGATAAAACCACAATACAATTCTCTCCTCGACATCACGAAACATTCCGATGAACATGTCGCAATTGTCACGGTACCCTTTCTCTGCTCCTCTCTTCCACTCGGCCATCCACGACGGGAGGTACTTCATCCATGTGAAGAGCTCCACGAGATGCTTTCCCGGAAGGGCGTACTGGACGGCCTTTTCCAAAAATCCGTTAACCTTCGCCAACGCCGGATCATCCGTGGAGGTGATCGAGGGGTGGTCGTACAAGACGGTTAACACCGTTGATGCAGCCGCCCTTGATGGATGACGTGCATTTAGCAAACGTGTATATCATTCAATGATCAGATCAACTTACCGACGTAATTCACCTTCCCACTCAGTGGGGTTTCGGAGCAAGCCGTCGGTAAGGAGGACGGCCTCTTTCGTTTGGAGAGGACAGTATTCGGCGACGCGCCCCTTGTGCACTGCTTCATGGCTAGCGCGACGCATCCTTCGCCAACTGTACTCGGGTAACTAAAGTCGTGTACCCAAGCGAAATGAACTTGAACGTGCACTCACGTCTCGCCGTACCTCGCCAACATCGTCAATAATCCACGTGTGAATATCTCGTTCAAGACTAGAATACAGAGTTAGGAACGACATTTTTGAGGCTTTCGAACCACAAAGCTCACTGATAAACTGGGGTCGATCGCTGTAAATCGTTCCCCGGCGATCCAATAAATCAGCTGCAACTTTGTGTGTGTTGAGGACAAGCATCTTTTGGCCGGCCACACTCAGGTACACCAAAGGGCCTGTTGGCCGGTGAAATTTGGGCACGGAATACTTTTGAATGTGCGATGTGTTTAACATACCATACCGCGCTTTCCATCTTTCGAACTCTTTCCAGGGCGTCGACGACAGCTCGAACAGTGGACCCAGAAATGGCAGGCCCTTGGGCCCAGGTGGGTGTTTGTGGGTAATGCGACGTTTTAGGGTCCGTAAGCCATAGTACGCGAGGGCGAGAGACACGCAAAAGGCCAGAGGCCGGACGTTGACGTTGAGATCCAAAGTCATAGAAGTGGGTGATGGCCTGTGTTCTCAGCAGCGTCCTTTAAAGTTTGGACGATCTGAATCAGGCTCAGGTTCGAATGGTAGCCTCTGGTAGCTTTACAAAGACCCCGAAGGTGGTGTGCCATCGGGGACCAAGGTAAGCCATGTCGACAGCAGAAGTGAAGAAACCACATCCGTTCATTCGCAGTCCGATGACCCGGACCGTGAGCTGACATTCAAATATTTCTTGCCGGTTTGGCCGCATCACAGCCTCATCGTTCCTCTTTCGGCCTCTTCCTTCGTCATACCATCGTTGCAAGCAATGTGTCCTTGAGTCGGAGATACCGCTTCCAAATCTCGATTCTCGGGGCTCTATCTCGCATTGGAATCTATGCGTGAGAATACTCGGCTCTCTGGGTTAAATGACTCCCCCAACCGATTGTGTTGTTTTGTGCTTCCAGTCCCCACCTGACCATTATACTAGTCTGTCGAAATATGTTGTCTCGCTTGAGGCGACCAATGGTGAAGGCCTGTGCAAGGCTGACCGAAGGCATTGCTTATGCCATACAAGTAGCATTGGAATCCGTACTTGCCAGCCCAGAGAGAATGAATTTGTAGTCAACTGGATACGATGTGAGCGTTATATTTTTATCTATATACCTCCGACTTCACGTGGCCAGATCCGTTGAAAGCCCCACCAGAGATTGATCCAACAGGAGATGGGTGATGAACCCCCGCAGATGTTTCCAGTCAACCCTTTAGGATGTTACCAGTACTCCGTAACTCACAATAGACCGGAGGTGAGTACTGTGGTGCTGGGTAGACGGAAACCATGACGGAGCTTTGAAAACAGAAGACAGCTATGCACATCAGTTCAACACAAACTCGTATTCTCTTCATTCCGCATGTTGATGAGACGTCGCCTTTATGTTGGTAACACGCTCGATTTAGACCATTGATTATTCATTACATGCGCACCGTACAATTCTCTTTGAAATAGTAGCAATTACTCCGTGGGCACACGAAGGTGGTAGACGATTTTCTCAAGCGCGGCGTTCCCACCAAGCCGTGCGATCTCCCTGCGCATTTGCGATTCCAGGACATGAAGAACAGAGATCGTGTAAGCACACGACTTGGTTTGGTTACACAAATATTCGATGATGTGCATCTTCAAAGACGGGTCCGTCGGTCGTTTCTTCAAGACGTCTGCGATTAAAAAAGTACGCACGAAGGTGTGTTTAGCAACGTGCCAAGATGTTGGCATACACAACGTACTCAGGATTTGCGTGTCAGACGGGTTGGCGTGGATGCCATGGATGATGGGGAAGGAGAATTTGCCTTCGGTCAGGTCTTCAGCAAATCCCTTATTCTTGGTGTACTGTTCCGTTCCGTCGCGACCGCAAACGGCTGTGTGTTCAAGGCACTACTTCGACTCACCTCTGTGCTCTATATATTCATGAGGTCGTCTCTGATCTGGACGAAGACGCCGATGAGGTTTACCAGCGGGACATAGTTGCTGGTATGCCATCAGCGAAGCTAGACGGATGATGGGATCCCAAGCTTACATCTCTCGGTCGTCCGTCGCGCACACCATCATGAGCTTGATAGCAATCCGCAGTAAACCACCGGTCTCTGGGACGGATAAAAATAAGTCGAGTGATGGTATGGCCCGGGTGTGAATGAAGACCCACTGTCGTTGACCATCGAGATGTAATCTTCCTCCGAAGGGCAGCACAACGAGTCTCGCCATATGAGCTCAAGACCCTGTCCTCGATGTAAAGAGAGGAGTTCCTCTAACAAAACGAATCAGACAAGGGTCACCGCTTTGGAGGACAAATATACCATTCACAACTGCGTCGAGGTCATGCGAGGCCTCGATGGCTGGATCGCGGAGCTTGAAGAGTTCTTTTAACGCCAGAAAATATACGTAATTCGCTGAGTTGATGGTCTGAGCAATACCGTAAATCCTGTGTGCAACTGTAACGTAACGTCTCAGGGTGATCACGTCCAAGTATCCCAATTAATTATCAGACGCTTGTTCACCTGGTTGGCCTCTACGCAATTGCGAGTCATCTTGAATGTCGTCAATTCTATGGGGCCTCGGGAGTTAGCTGGACCGTGGTACGAAAGTTAGCAAGGTTCCGTCGTACAAGAGACTTGCGTTATGCAACATGTTGACAATTTTGGAAATCATTTCCAGCTTCTCGGAGGGTACCTTCAACCAGACGTTGAACGCGGTCAGAAGCTGGGTGCGTATATCCTTGCCAGGATTGGAGGTGATATAGTTGAACGGTTCCATGATGGCCTTTGAACGGATCGGTTAGTATAAATGAGCTCATCACTTTGAGAGGACCCGCCGCTTCGTCTCGTCTAGATCCAAGGGCTTCGCCTTTGAGATGCTGAAGTATCTCGTCGTACCGGAATGGCATTTTGAAGGGGTAAAGATAGTTAACGGTTGACTCGAATTGATGATGGCTTTTTAATCTTAAGTACCAGAAAACCTGGCCGACTCGAGAGCCCAGTTTGATAGGGGTCTTGCCTTCCATACAGCCTACCCTCGATAGAATATTTGACATCATTTAGCATTCCAGCTGACCAGTGACCACCCGAGCCCCGCCCAGGTCTGACACTTTTACCGTGTCCTACGGACCATTATTGACGGAATCCAAGTTTAGAGTCTAGACGCGTTGGCGTTATCGTTCGTGGCCGGGTTTTCAGCATTCGGGGGAATCAGGACAATTTAAGGACTCACACGAGTGGAGGGAATAAAGCTGACAACTTGAATTTGTGGAGGGAACTGTGGACCGAACCCCGAGCGCCGAGTTAGCGGCAGAACAACCCATTGACCCCGCGGGAGGTGTGTACTGGTTTTGGAGGCATGCGAAGGTCGGTCGGGCAAGAAGCGCACTGAAAATTCGGGTGTCTCGCTTCCGTTTGATAGTCCCTCCGTTCCTTCAACAAGGACCCCCGAATTTCGCAACCCCCCAAAAAAGCCCGATCCGTCCCCTACCAAATCTCGTCGACCGATTTTCATGATCTTGGGGCCGTTTTTATCCTCACCCCATCAGGACGGTTCAAGAACTCCCAGATTTCATCTTTAAATTTGGATCAGGCCTATGCAAATGGCGTAGATTGTGATTTTTGTTTGGTAGGTCTGTTTTTTGCTGGGGTCATTCGAGGGAAGGTAGTGACGTGGACCAGACCTGCGTGGGAAACCACGGACCACAAATTTTCACGCGGTCCGTGTGCGAGCGCCTTTTCAGGCCAAATTAGGTAAACGGGAATGCCGGTCAGAAACCACGGCCAGGTGGGTGTCTTGCACACGAAGAAACCATGACTGAGGGTCGTCGGCTGGTGCCGAACAACGCGTGGGAGAGAGCCAAGAGGTCGTCAAACCGCCAATCAAAGAAACCATGTTTTTCAGGTCCACAACTGATGGGCATGATGCGTCGAGCGTAAATTAAAACAGCTCAATTTGAAATTTGATGATGCGTTTGTCCTGTCAACACACATTGTGTTCGGTGATTCAATGATCTGGACCAAACTCATGTCTGGTCGAATTCCATCCGATGCAAAACTGACCTTGATTCGGGCCGGGAAAGATCCATTTGGGAGTCACTGGTCCATGCGGTCACATCGGTGGATCCAATTTTCGCATTTACATACTGCCTGCTGACATTACCAGTGGTCAAAATAAAGACTGAAGCATCTACATCAGCGACTCCCATCGGAAATGAACTATGATAATCCTCGTGTAATTTGATTCTACCTGATGATCGAGATCCCGAACCGGCGAGTCCCTTCACCTCCAAGTTTGCCTCTTTTGCTCTTGCAGAGCCAGGTAATCTCGGATTTCCCTTAGGGCCTGATTGAGGCGACCCAACCACGGCTGTCGGACCGTCGTCGATGCGTAGCGAACCTCTAGAAATATGTATATATACACCTTAGGTGTATAGGTGTAACACCTACAAGCGGTTCTATACCAAGTTTGACCACAATCTCGTCTCCAAAACTTCATTCCACATGCCGAATATACAGCCAAAGGTACACCTCGAACGCCCGCGCGAACAGCAAAGGATATTGTATATCCCCGACACCCTGGCCACTTGGCCATGGCGTCGGCAGGTTAGTCCCCATTACGAGGAGGTCAAATCCGCTTCGAGAGCGTGGGTGGAGAAGTACGCCCATTTCTTCAAACGCGGGCTGGACGAACTTGAAAAGGCCGATGTCGGTGAGTGGATCTTGTCGCACGTTCTTGCTGACCGTCCTGATCCACCTGCTCTTGAAAATCCTCATAGCTCTTTCGGCATCTCTGCTGTATGCGACTGGCACGAAAGGTTCGTGAGATATAGAAAGAGGAAGGTGCAGTAATAACAGGGTTCTACAGATCAGGTCCGCCTTTGTACCGACTACCTCTACATGAGTATTTTGGTAGAGTACACGACCGACTTCCAGCCTCCCGAGGTTGCCCGTGAGGTCGCGGGGGTGATACTCGACGTTTTGGAGAACCCACACAAGGAGCGTCCCGCAGGCGAGATATTTATCGGTCAAATGGCAAAGGAGTTCGTCATACATTTCCCCATCCCGTGTGTGTGCACCGCTCATTTGCCCTTTCCTAACGCATCAGCTTTTGGGGATTTTCGCTGAAAATCGCAACTCCGAGCGCGGCGAAGCACTTCGCCGAAGCATGGACCGCCCACTTGGAGACGGTTATAACCGAGGTGGAGGACAGGGAAGGCGAGCGCATCCAGACCGTTGCCGAATACTTCCGCCACCGCCGAGAGAACATCGGCGTGCGACCGACATATTATGCTGGGGAACTATACCTGAACCTTCCAGATGAAGCCTTCTACCATCCAGTTACCAGAGACATCGAGTATCTTATCGCCGAACTAGGTTCTATCGACAACGTCCGTGGTTTTTTTGTCCTCCTCTTCACGGATCTTTGGGAACAGAATTTGTCTACTTTCAGGACATGTTGTCCTACAACAAGGAACAATCGATGGATGACGCTCATTGTAACCTTCTGACCATCATCATGCGTCAATATGGTTGTGATATTCAAGCAGCAATGGAAAAGGCATACGTGGTGCATCAGGAAGGCCAGGCTAGATTGAGGAACCTCATGAGCCAAGTCCCATCCTTCAACCCCGAGGTCGACAAAGAGCTGAACGAGTACATTGCGCATGTGGTCAACTGGGTGCCAGCTATTGCCCGCTGGCATTTCGAGTGTCGGCGTTACTTCGGAGATCAAGGTGAAGAGGTTCGGCGCAAGAGATGGGTTGCGATGCTTCCCAAGATTAAGGCTCGGCTGTAGGTCGTATCTTCGCAGAGTTATTTAGTTGTAATGCGGCACCAGAAAACGATAAGGCTGCTTAATATGTATGCCGAAGCGATGGCTCGATGTAGGGCTGTACGCCGTACCGTATACGGTGTACGGCCGTATAGGTACGGGTGGGGTACGGTTACGGAACAGCCGGACCCGTAACCGTACCGTCAGATTCTTGAGGACAAACGGGTACGGGACGGCCG
>Ga0307516_10008766_pt1 | contig 11367 bp, 19 predicted proteins | sample 19_EM_MG_FD_203310 | JGI IMG/M metagenome (GOLD analysis project Ga0307516, IMG submission 203310) | Populus trichocarpa ectomycorrhiza microbial communities from riparian zone in the Pacific Northwest, United States - 19_EM | ecosystem: Host-associated > Plants > Roots > Unclassified | place...
TGTTTGAACCACGCTGCACCCCACGACAGCTATCACATTTCCTCTCTTATTTTCCGAACCTGGACGACATCGATATCTGGCGGGTGTTCCCAGATGTGCCCGACCCTGATACAAAGGTCGCTCCACTCTCCACACCGAAACCGCGAGGGCAGTTGACGCTGGCCGGCTTTTTTTTGGCCGAGACTTGGAAACACTTCATTCCTTTATGCGGTGGCCTATGGTTCCGACACATGGACCTGTGCGGGAGTGGGCCCTGTGTGCCCATCCTGTTCGGTGCTTGTGCAAGAACCCTGGAGACACTGCGATTCTACGCGACGGACCATGATACAGTTAGTAAGTGGCACATCCTGTATTTCTCTACGGATTCGAGCTGATAGTGGACAGGATTTCTCGATCTATCGCGGCTCAAGGCCCTCCGGTCTCTACAAGTCGGGGCTTGGGTAACCACATTCGCCCTAACAACCCAAGCCCGCTCCGCCATCGTGAAAATATTCTCGACTATCACATCCCCCGTGTTTTCTGAGCTCGTTGTCGTTTTCGCTGGTCGTGGGATGAAATATCTACCCCGGAATGCCATACTTGCGACATTGCGTACGATGCACGAAATCCGACCCTTCAAATTGGTGTTTTTGCTCGAGGTTGCAGGCCATTCGCGCGAGGCACGGCGGGAATTGACGGAAGCCCTGGATTCAGTGACTGCGGACAATCGCCTCTCCTTTCTCGACTCCCCGCCCACGATCCGTATCACAGAATTTCCCGACGATGGCGGGGATAGAGCGTGGCAACCGTCATTGAGTTTACAAGCGCGACAAGCATTTTCGTGACTTTCCCAATTCCGCCCTCCACCTTGATTAGATGACCGTATACCCGAGTTCGAGTCTTGCAGATTTGTGATATGTTACATGGGTCGCGCCTTAGTACAGTAGGCCAACGTTTAAAAAAAATGCAACGCAAGAGTGTGTCCTGAGATTTTATCGTTGGACACGATGGAACAGGCCTGGATACGCGCGCCTCCCCCACTGCCACCGGAGGAGCTCAGGTCGTTTGTCTCGACCACTTCGAGTCGCCTCTCAGTCAACCTCCGCCGTGGTGACCACGTCTCCAACGACCAGAGATCCGACCCCAGAGACGCACATTGCGCACGAATCAACCTGCACCATATCGTGGAAGTGATCGTCGACAACGTCTCGAGCCCACCGACCCCGCGATCTCAAGGCGTGCTCGTTGACTTGCCGCTCTTCTCGCTGCGGTCCTACACTTTCACTACACCCTCACTCTCACGAGGGCAGGACCTGACAATTGTCGCGGTGCACTGGAGGCGTTATCCAAACTCCACGAGTACGTCTAACCAGTGAGGCAAGAGCCCAACAGGAGTTTTTGGTTCACACCTGAGATCTGAGAGGTTTGGCCGCCTTGGCCTCCACCAATTTTCCGTCCTCACGAACGTTCACACCCTGAGACTTCAAGACACAGAGATCCCCCCTTTCGTACCAGGCATCGAACGCTACTCGGGACACTTTTCGCAAACACTGCGATCCATCTTGCAGGCCGCGCCGTACTCCCCAACAGCTGTCACACTCCCTCTTTCTCTCTTTCCGAACCTTGACAACGTTGGGATCCAGAGCCCTTACACGCATCCATCTGGCGCGTCCGTCGTATTACAGATATGTAACGTAAGTTCCGTCTTAGTTAGCATCTCGAAAATTTGTCGCGCTCCATCATTAAACCTACTCCTCTCGCGGAATCTCCTCTGCGAACAATTCGACGGGATCTGGAATATCCCCAATCATCTCAGAACCAGTAAACTCGTTCTGCGCCTTTCCGTCTTTCACCGCCGTAAATACCCTGATCCTACCGGTACCCGCCGGTGTTAACTGCACCTGTTTCGACAGTTCCCCAATCAAGTCCTGGACCGTGCTGGTCTTGGACAACGACAACAGATACGTCGACCTCTCTTTATCGTGAATCCCGGTCCAGATGACGTTGAGACTCCGCTTGGTCTCGAGATCGACGATGCTCACGTCAAGCTTTTCGTAGAGGACAGTGACGGTTGTGGATGAGTGGATATAGGAAAGGAATACGATCTGGCCGATGGTTTGGTTTGATGCGCGTTTGAGGACGTATTTGGTTATGGCGGTGGTGGTGAACCTCAACTTCATTGGTTCGTGCTTGAGGCGTTCTCCAACCTTGGCAGCCATCTGATAAAGGCAGGTCAGAAGAATCCACGTAACATGGAGCTGATGAAGAGGCGGTCACCCACAGCATCGTAGTTCTGCTTCTTATTCAGCGCCAGAGTGAATTCCGGCTGATCAGTGTCTGGCTCGTCGAACTTGGGCTTGAACAGCACCACCACCCGGTTCTGCAGGAAATCGTAGAACTGCACTGGGTTCGAGTACAATCCCTGGGACTCGAGGTCGCGAGCCTCCTGATCGGAGATCTCAACCTGGAAGCAGATGATATCTCCGTTCTGGATATCACTCTTGGCGAAGGTGAACATCGGCCTCATGAGCTCGATCATGCCAGGTTTGATTTCCTGGAAAAGGATAGCAAATTGGTACGCCGCGTCGATGAAAATGCGCCGTTAGTTACCTCATAGAGCTTCAGTGGTTTCCCAGGTGCCCACTTCATCTTTTCGTTGATGATTGGGACGAGGTCGCCCACGTTGTCCGTTCTTGACACCAATATCTTACCAATTCCAAAAAGTGTTTGTTTTGTGGTGTCAAAGTGCTTGAGGAGGATCATGGCCGTCACGGCATCACCAAACTGGACCGTCTTCGTGCGCAAACGTAAGTAAGGCGCTTCCGGCGAATGAGATAATGAACCTACCTCGGGGGGATCTGGGAGGATATCTAGATATAACAGAAGGTCGCCTGGTACTAGGGCCAGACCTTTACGGGCCGCTTCGACCGCTAAAAAATATCGTCAGAAATAGACTGCGCGGGGTTCGCACATCGTACTTATTGAAGGTTCACACTCGGTGACGGGCAAGTCTGGCCGCGCTGTCTGGTTCCTTCGAGTGGCCAATCCCCATAACCTAAATCGGCTCTCGGGGTAGTTGAAGTGTTGGGCGACTCTCGACTTTAATACGCTATATGCCATTTGTTTGAGGACACGGAATGTCTGGAGGTCGGATAGTGGCAAATCCCTCCCTACGGCGGCGAGGTCAAAACCTTCGTGGCGAGAGAATGTATCATCTGTGACGACTTTGGCAGTCAGGAACAGGTGCGACTCGTTCGCATGTCTCTTCTCCTCCATCTGGGCATGTTCCTCATCAAATCTCCGTCCTGGGGGAGGGGTGAGCCAGAAATCTTCAACCACCAGTCAAACATCGGCGTACTCAAGTCCAGGGGAAGATCCTCCCGGGTGACCGGCGCAAGGACCTGATCGATCGCTGTCTCGCGGACGTACACCAACATGCGGGCCCTCGTAAACTTCTTCATCGCCTTTACCTGATCCCCATGTTTTCGGGGGACAACACCGTCCAGTGGCTCTCCACCGTAGTTTTCCTCCAATACCTCCCGGTCTAACACAGGTGTTACCCGCTCGTTGTCGAATTTGAGCCACCGGGTGTGCTGATCTGGTTTGATGAAGGCGAAGTACTGCCCGCTGTGGAGGTCACCGGAATGCACGAGCACGCCATGAAGCTTATACTTCCAGCTTTCGGTCCTGTCGGCGGTTTCGTCGAGGAAATCACCAAGGTCAATTTCGAAGGGGAACTTGAAGCGATCATCGATCTTAGGGTAACGTTTGAGCGAACCAACAACCCGTCGATGGACTCCTGATGCGCACCTTGATCATGTCGTCGCGTTGCATGTCGTATTCGTAGCGCTTTAGCAGCAAGTGCAGCACTGGCGGAAAAGACTGGAAGATGATACCGTTCCGAGCATCCTGCGGTCCAAATCCTTCAGCCTGGTACTTGAAGTTGCCATCTAGCATTTCCACAGCGGTGTAATCCCGGAAAGAGTCGTATAATGTCTTTATTCCCTTGACGTTCAATTCAATATCTGCGCAACAGAATCAATCGGTCAATTCACCCTTTTTCTCTCCGTGGAATTGCGTGTTCGTCCTCACCATTGAACTCCTCTACCCTGGATGACCCATAATTGACGTTGATGCACCTGATGAAACTTTTCACCTTTCCGGTGAAGAGTTTTGTGATAGTGCCCTCAACGGGTGTCCCCTGAAACGCGCGTTAACCCCACCGGCCTGGTGCCAAAACGGCAGGAGGCAGACCACAGACCTTCGTCGAGGACTCTAGCTTGTCTCGCAACACCCTGTTGAATTCTTGGATGTCGTGCTGTAAAAACGAGTCAACGGACTCCCAACCGAGAGACTTTGTCAGCTCGGTTGTGTCTAGAGGGACGGTGGGTGGTCGGCCTGTCAAGGTGAAAGGGTGGACGAACCAACGGGTTGGTTAGAGGTTTCCAGGTCGCAGAACATGCGTTGAAGCGCCAGTGGAACGCTCTCTGTCAGCTGCCGATCTTCCGTCGGTATTTGGTAAACGGCCTGGTAAGGGATTAAAAAAAGTTCAGGGCCAGGAGCAAAGAGGACCCGATGCCTTTCGGAAGTGGTTGGTGCAGAAGAGAGACTGCAGCAAGGCGTTCATGCAACATGTAGTACCCCGGTTCTTCAGTCCGACATATCCGGTTTCCTTCTTTGAATCGTAGCTTGAAGAAAGTCATAAGGTCTTGGAATCGGTGAACGATAAGGGCCGACTCACTCGACGAAGTTGTGCCATAACACACCGGTTGGATCCTCCAAGATTCTCACATAAACCGAGACCACGGCGGAATCGTCCTCAATCGTCGGGCGATCGCGGCCGGATTGGGGTTGAGTCAATTTCTGCAAGCTGCCGAAACGGGTGAAACCCCAGTCACACTCTTTGGCGGTGAACCGGTGGCGTGCCGCTGTGAGGGAAGCCCTTCAAAACTTGGGAACGTCTTGAGCTGTGAACCACGTACTGCCGACGGTATAGATGGTGGGGTCGCGAAGGTTTGAGATGACCAACGCGAATTTGGCGCAAGCGTGCCAACCCTTACTCGGGTTGGTGCTGGCGTGGTCGAGATAGACGGAGACGGTCTCATTTTGAGATTTGCCCGGAAGACCGAATGGGAAGAGAAGTATCCGCCTGAAAGGATTTCCAGATCACACAAGTGAAGAAGGAGGTGATGGCCAGGGAGAACGTACCACTTGTGCCCGCCGCAACTAAACTCTGGGCTGGTCAGTTTCTCGTCGTGGTTCCCCCAGCCCTGGACCTTCCAATGAAAAACCTTGGACTCCTTGATCGTGTAGCCCAGGTAAGGTACGTGTTTGGCGGAGAAGGCACCATCTGGGGTGGTGGAGGTAAGCGACAAGCGGCGGATAAGTGCGCGAGAAGGGCTCACGGTCGAGGACGGATATGATCGTGGGATGGTGGTGTGGGTCGTCTGCTTCCGCGTCGGAGGTGGCCATGCCTTCGACCCGGCGTGTGGATTAGGGTATGACACTGGGCAGCTGGGCGCGACGAGAGGGGAAACACTGGACGAGGCCGGGGCTGGTATCGATGGTGTAAACACGTATAAACATCCTGTCTCGAGAGGAGCGCCGAGTCGAGTGCCGCTCAGGTGCCGCTGGACGTCGGACGGGGCGCATTCAACGCTGTTCACGCATCGTTCGCGTCTCTCCTTTTTTCCTCGCATCGGGCGCGGTCGCTCTGAGCAGTGAGAGGAAGGATTCGAAGATTGGAGGGACGGCTGTGGAGTTCGTGATAACCGCCGCTGGGGTCCGGGTACGGCGGGGTTTGAATCGACCAGCCAGCCAGATTGCTCGCCGTCATGTCTACCCCCTCCCCTATATCCCAGCACTTGCGCGCAACCAAGGGCATCCTGGAAAATGCGATTTTGGGTGCAAAGTACGTCTGGAGTGGTGAAATGTGCCACGAGAACTGAAAGTCGAACCTGCAGGATAGCCCCAGGCAAGGCTGAGGTTAAATAACGAAATGGGAGTGTGGATCGCGACTGATGCACACTGTATCTTAGTTCGACGCTCTCGAGCAAGACATTTTCGAGATCCTCCACCTAGTTCGGGTCTGGCGGAACGTGGCCGCCGCACCAATAAACAGGATCCCTCCTGAAATTCTCACTCTCATTCCAGACCATTGGTATACGGACTGGGAGACATTCGACAGAGATCGAGGCGTGATTGCACTAACCCACCTATGCCGGGCTTGGAGGAGGTTGTTCATATCGCGGTCTTCGTTGTGGACCGACATTGACTGTGAGGTTGTGGAGAAAACCAAGGTCTACCTTGAACGCTCAAACCCCTCCCCCATCAACCTGTTACTGTGCAGAGAAAATGCCATATACCCCCTACGATCCCTTCCCACAGATCATCCCCCTCGCTATAGGACGGCTCAAATGCCTGACTATCGAAGGAACGCGAAAAAGTCTACAAGACATTGCCGCCCATCTAACTCGCCCCGCCCCTCTCCTCGAAGAGCTGTCTGTATATGGTGGTCCTCGTTGTGAACCAAATCATTATCCCATCTTCACACCTGTACTCCTCAACGGAGATCTCTCTTCGTTGCGCGATTTCGCTCTACAGACCGTCCACACCAAGTTACCTTGGAGGAACATGATCAACCTCACGCAGTTCATGCTTACTGATGTGTCGCCGCTCTCCATGAGACAGCTCCTCGACTTCCTCGAGAGCGCTCCCCGCCTCCGCGATATTTACCTCCACTCCGTACCCGTAACCCCTGGCACCCAAAATGGGCGGTTGGTGTTACTAAGGTGCCTAAATAGGATGGACATCGCCGCTTGTCCGGCTTCCGCCCTGCTCGACCACTTGTTGATCCCGGTTGGTGCAAGGTTGGTAGCAGAGGTGAACCTACCCGGCTTCCTGATCAAGGACTACCTCCCCAGGTCTCTCTATAACCTCAGGAACTTCTTCGCCTTCACCACGATCCGATTGTCTAGTCGCAGGCCATGTCCGCACATCCAATTCAGTGGACCGAACGGACAAGTGGAGATGCGATCCGGCGTTTCCCAAGTCGATATGACCCGCACACTCTTCGAATCCCTCACCCAGTTTGACACCTCCAAGACTGAACGGCTGGAAATCGACCGCGGCAACCCTCAGTCTAACGACCCTCCTTATCGAGCGCTACTCCCCATGCAAACCCTACTCACCTTCACACTTTCTCTGTGCGCGAGGCCACACATCTTCATCCACGCCTTGCACCCCAGTATGAGTTCATCGGGAGATGTGGTCTGTCCCAAATTGGAGGAAATTGTTATCAGACATAGGAAGACGTTCGACATCGAGAGCGTTCTAGGAACGGTGGCGGCGAGGGCGGCAAGTGGGGCGAAACTCAAACTTGTTAGAATTGTCAGCCGGGATGAATCAGTGGAAATTGATGTGTCGGAGCTCAAGAAACACGTCCCGCGGGTAGAATGCAGTCGTGAGGTTGATGGAGCCGGCGATGGCGGTTATTGGAGTGATAAGGAAGGTTGAGGGGGCAAGACTCCACCATGCGCTCGTCCTTTCTGGTGAGTAGATTCGCGCCTGTGCCCTGGGGTGACACGCTCATTCTTAGTTTTGACATTGGGCCCGAAACAGAGGAACAGGTTTTTTTGATCCACAGTTGTACGATGACGAGCGGCCGGTGGACACCGGTCTCACTGTTATGCTGCCTCATTTCCCACATTTTATCCAATCTTTTGTGCTCTCAGAAAGCGTAGTACTCCCGGGCGCCTTAAACGTTTTGATGTTTGCCCTGGTGTTGCGCGAAGGTTGAGGGTCATTCTCCCCACGCGTCCATATTGTGATTTTTTGCCTCGTGCAACATGATGTCGTCAAAGCCAACGTTGGGGGTAGCATGATGGCGCTTATTTCCCCAGAACTGTCGGCGCCTTGAAGTTCCAGGTTCGGTCTCAAGAACACTCTTCAGGATGAGGACGGGCCGAGGTAACGGTGATATCCAGGAATTGGATAAGGTCAACGCGCACCAGCCCCTTAGGATACGTTCGTTACGAGTACGCGTTGCACACCCTCGACATCACGGTCTCTGGAACCTGGAGTGGGCAAATATTAACAGCGGGTTTGTTGAACGTCCCACTGGGTGCCATAAGTGAGCTTTGATTGATCCCGATCACTTCCAGGCACCTCTCACCCCGCCACGATGACGACGCCTCCAACCAAAGACATCGGCCGCTCAGGGCGGTCTGTGCCCACGATACCAAGTATGCCCACCCGGTAGTACGCGTAAATTACTCTGACCTCTGCGCCATTCACACCGTAGGGACAATGGTCACCGCTTGGCGCCGAAGCAAAGCCAAGGTCAACCGCCTCCTCGGCAATACGACCCCGGAGACGCGTACCCCGCACTGCGAACCGACCCCCCCGTTCCCGTTCCCGTACGATATCGTGGAAATGGTCATCATCCACCTCACCAACGATCTCTGCGCTCTCAAGGCGTGCTCATTGACATGCCGTTCTTGGTATACCGCCGCGGTCCCATACCTTCACCATACGCTCACTCTCGAGGGGGACAGGCTCGGCACTGATCGCAGTCGGCTGGAGCCATTGCCTAAGCTGCACGAGCTCGGGCTACTGCATCTCGTGAAAACACTCCAAGTAAAACAAGGCCTCGGCACGAGCCGTTGGTTCGTTCCTCAGGCATTCAGCAACCTCGACCTGTTCCACTTCTCCGCTCTCGCGAACGCTCACACTCTGAAACTCCAAGACGTAGAGATCCATCACTTTATACCAGGCATTGAACTCCACTTCGGACACTTCTCACAGACGCTGCGATCCATCACGTTGCACGATCCGTGCTGTACTCCCCAACAACTGTCATATTTCCTCTCTCTCTTTCCGAACCTGGACGACATCGGAATCCAGAACAATCACAGATACGTGTACAACACAGCCATCCCAGAGACAGAGCTTGTTCCGTTCTCCGCACCGAAACTGCGGGGACGGCTGGCACTCGATAACTTTCGTTGGGTCGAGGCCTGGACATACTTTATTGCTTCATGCGGTGGCCTACGTTTCCGTCACATGGACCTGCGGATGAGTGCAAGTTGTGCGCCCGTCCTGTTCGAGGCCTGTGCAGAGACTTTAGAGACTCTGCGATTTGGCACAAGGAGTGGCTCGGCTAGTGAGTAGTTCCGCACTGGTGTACCTACGGATATGAACTGATGACGAACAGGGGGTCTCGACCTATCACAACTCGAGGTTCTCCGATCTCTGCAAGTCGCGGCCTGGGTGGTCAGCCCCTACTTAGGGGACCAACGTCCCAGCATGGTCGCGGAGTTATTGTCGACTATCACATCCCCTGTGTTCTCCGAGCTCATTATCGCTATCCCACGCTGTGACACTCGTTTACCCTGGGCGGTCACGTTTTTCAGGGAGTTACGCGGGGTGAACGAAGTCAGGCGATTCAAATTGGTGTTTTTGCTCGGGATGTCGGATTTTCTGGAGGCACAGCGGGAGCTGACGGAAGCTCTAGACTGGGCGACTACGAACAGTCTCCTTGATTTTCTGGATTCCCCGCCCGCTATCCGTATCTCACAATCCCGCCACTATAAATGGGGTTTCCTCGATTTCGACTAGATGTCGTTCGCCCTATGCCACGACTACAAACTTCACAGAATTGTAACACGAATGTGTAACATAGGTCCCCCCTTTACACAACGAATAGCATCTCTGGGGGAAACCGTAACGCGAGTGGATGTCCGAGATTCGATTACGCGTGAGCAAGACAAAGCCTAGCACATACCACCCCGGCTCCTCTGTCCGTGGTACCGCGGTGCGGTCAAGGAACTCCAACGGAATGTTCGAACGTACCGGACCATTGCGCAGAAAGGGAGGGCGTATTCGAGGTAGATACCGCACTTTGTATCTTACTACGTCGATGCTGAGGGAAGTCAAACGAAGGCAGGCACGCCATATCCAGGTACGCCTTCTTGATCGATGGGGGTGCTGTCTCGGAGCTGCAGGTTTTGAGAATTCGCCTCGGAGATCTATGAACCCCAGGAGCCCATGACAAGTTCCACGCTCGCCAAGCCATGTTTACATAGATTACACCCTTGTTCTATTTGCTACGTATCACTCGCACGACCACCTGCGTAGCAGTAGATAAAGTGCAGTATCTACCCTGAACTTGAATATGATTATTAGTTTTCCCCTCTCTTTTCTGCGCACGCCGTTAGGTTATGAGCCCGGTCTTGTAACTTGTTCACCTGACGACTCGAACGACACACCGGACGACCCCATTCCTACCCCGACGCTACCCCCTTATCGCGATTCCCGAAACCACACCCACCATGTACCCTTTCTCCTCGCTCCAATCACTCAGTACCGTCCCTATGTTCCAGATTGGTGACGGCCCCTGGCCCGCCGTCGGGGAGGGGTTCAGGGTCTGGTCGGCGCTGGACTCCAAGGCCACTCCCTCAAAGACAGGCGACCTACTGCGAGCCGCGAGGATGAACGATGCACTTTCCGTCCCGGAAAACTGCAGAATAGTCAGCCCCGTCGAGAGTCTGACTTATGGAGATGGGTGTGTAGTTTGTGGTTGGTGCGTAGAAGACGTTTTGTAACCTGATCTTGGTGCTCGGGGGTGAGGAATGTATGATGGCATTGGCGTAATCCTCCGAGTCGTCGGGGGTGATAACGTCGTCCGTCTCGTCACGGCATATCTGGTTGAGGCGGCCTCTCAGGTTCGAGTGCAGAGTGACCGGGTCTCGACGGCTTCCCATACGTCGTGAGTTCTGGGCGATCTTGCCTAGCGCTTCGATGGCCTTGGCGTCTTCCTTCGTCCACGACCTTACGCCTTCCTCCCACTTTGCCTCGCCACCGTTCCAAACGTCCACGCGCTTCTTGGAGTCGTCGTCGGACTCGTTTGGCTTCTTCGTCAGCTGCTTCGACATCATCGCAGCTCTCAGCCATATATTCCGCCCCATTCCCCATATTCTACAGGATGTTCTATGCTCTCCAAATGTGACACGCCTGTGTACTTTGGATGTTTGGCCTCCGACTCTGGCCTCGGTCTCGTGCAGAAACCAAGAAAAATTTCCCCACAGAAGGTCCCGCTACTCACGCGGCGGACCTCGACGAGGGACTCGATTTTCCGGCCAAATCGCATGGGTCCCCCATCTCACCATGGTGACCATTCTGTTGACAAACCACGAGGAGTTTGTTTCGTGTTTCCTGCGAAGCGCACGCGATGACACCGAACCTACGACCAAACCGTTTGACAAACGCCACCGGGCCGATGGCTCCCTCGCACCGTCCGTGCCCAAACACCCCGAGAAGAACGTGATGTGTACAATAGCCATGACCCCATGGTCCCGGTCCGTTGTGTGCAGCGGGGTTTGAATTTGC
>Ga0307516_10008767_pt1 | contig 11366 bp, 12 predicted proteins | sample 19_EM_MG_FD_203310 | JGI IMG/M metagenome (GOLD analysis project Ga0307516, IMG submission 203310) | Populus trichocarpa ectomycorrhiza microbial communities from riparian zone in the Pacific Northwest, United States - 19_EM | ecosystem: Host-associated > Plants > Roots > Unclassified | place...
ATTCCACGAACCCCCCGATTCCAAACCCACCGCGTTCCGGTTCCCCCGATCGACCCCGTGGTAAATACTGCGGTTTCCTCTCCCACTGATTCCCCTACGTCACCCGATACCACAGTCGACGCCCATTCCTCCCAATCCAGGCCGAGCCCGAAGCGCATTATACCCCCGTTGAGTATCAACACCAGGAACCCCGGGATCAATCAGCCATTCGCTCAGATCTACCAGGCGTCGAATTCATTCAGTTCAAATCCCCTTCGACTCCCCAAGCCCAGTTTCGCTTCCTCAGTGGACAATGAAGAGAACCAAGTACAAAGTGCCCCGCCGGGAAGGACTGACTTCGTTGCATTGAGCTTGAGGCCGGTCTCCACTGTGTTTAGTTCACATTTCGCGGACCACCTGTTGGGTGCGGGGAATAAAATACCTTCCGAGCCTGTGTCGGATGCGGATTCCGGCACCCCGACGACTGGGACTGGATCAGAAGGAATCTCTCCCCTAAGCCCGGATTTTGTCTCGCCTCGCGGTACGCGCGAGGATGTCTCTCGCCCGATGACCGCTACCTCTGCCAAGTCGAGCAGCGACGACGGTCAACCAGACGTCATCCGTGCTCTCCAGGGGCAGATCTTCGGCGCTAAGGAGGATTGGCAAAGACACATCTGGGAATTGGAGACTCAGATTCGGGATCTTAAATCGGAGATTGAGGAGATGCGACAAGCTGAGGGCTCGGGGAGGTATTGTGATGTTTGTGGTAGAGGTCGGAAGAAGAGCGGTAGCGTCAACCACCACCGAACCCCGGGAGTCCCCAGCAATGGTGTTGCACATCGGCCTCGGGCGTACACCGCGGTAAACTCCTTGAGGTAAGGCGATACGGATTCTGTCACCTCGACCCTCTCGACTGTTTCTCTGTGGATTTGGTTTGGCATCACCGTTCGTTCCTCTCTCGGTGGTGAGTCTTTGAGATGTTCACCCTCTCATTCACCTGTTTATAACTGTACGGCCGCACTTTCTTGGTTTATATTCTTTAATCAGCCTCACAACCACCACACGCTCCTTTCGTCATTCTTGGTGTTTCCTCCACCTCTCCTTCCTCACGCTTTGTTCGACTTAATACCCGGTACATATTGTTAAGGGGTTGGTACGCCCCGAATTTAGTTAAATAGTGTAGTGTGGATTATCCTCCCTCATTCTATCGCCCGTTTCGTCGGTGTCCAGCTCGTTTTGTTTGTCATCCCCCTCTCCCTCGACTACCCCCCGATCGAGTGTGTCTTGTAACATCTGTAATGTAGAAGTATCATCGAGATAATCGCAACCGCACACTCGTTTCCACCCTCGTCCCCTGACCTGACTTTAGTTGTGCGGCGTCTCAAGAGAACGGGCCCGGCGTCAAATCACTAGTGTAGGAATCTCACCAAAACGCCTGGTTTCCGGGAAGTCAGTACAGCACACCAGGGACGTCCACCCGACGAGTACCCGAAAATCTCTCAACTGGTTTTTTTCGACCCGAGAAATTCTAAAAGCAGCGTGAATTGCCTGTCCGTCCCTGGCCACCCTCTGGAATGTGGTGGAACTTGTCCGGCCCCTAGTAGCGCGGATCTGAGGGGACTGTCGCCCGCGGCCCGCCAGATCATGGGTGAATCCGTGGACGGTCACTCGAACACCCCCGACTCAGGTTGTGAAGCGGATAGTAAATTCACCCAGTATGGAAGGCAACATAAATAGAGAAAGTCCGAATCTACTCTCCATCCGCCCCAATGAGCCACCCGATACCTTTCTGGAATACCCTGCTCGCCTGCGTCGACGGTTTGCCATCATCCTGATCCAAGCTCACCCGGTTGAGCATCGGACTAGCGGGACTGGCAGATCGCTGACTCGCCCGACTACTGCTCCGAACTGAGAACGGAAAGTTGGCAGTGATGTGACTGAACGTCTTGGTCGCCAATAATGTCGCGTCAGTGGCGTGAATCAAAGGCGAAGGCGGGATGTGCTTTTGTAGACGATCCGTGATCGATTTGAGTGCGATTCCCGACTCGTTTCGCCTCGTCCGACTGCGCCCGCCCGAAGGGAATGACTCGGCGCTGCTCAACTCTTCGGTACGAGTCTCGAGATCTTCTTGGTCGACCCGGCGCCACGCAGCGAGGATATCGACGATCCGTTCTGGGGGGCAAAGTTGGAGTGCGTATCCGAGGAGGTGCAGCTTCTTCTGCACGTCTTCGAACTCGGGTTGCCTCCCAAGTTGATAACATGCCACCCAACACACTTCCTTCACCTCCGCTCCCACATCACCACCGCCATCCTTCAAACCTGTGACGAAATCGACGATCTGCTTGTCGATCTTGTAAGCCCTGTCAAAATCCTCGTTCTGCAGGGCAACGTCGGCGATCATCCCAAGAGTCTTGACCTCTGCCGTCGAGTCGCCCTTGAAGCCAAGTTTGCGGACGAGGTCGAGAATGACTTCGGTGTGTTTGTAGGCCTCGTTGTTGCTGGAAAGGACCCGCGAGACCAGGGAGAGACGGTCCTTGGTTAGGCGGATCTCGATGGGAGAGATTGGGATTCCTGGGCGTGACATGACTTTAAATGAACAGATCCGGGAAGTGGCCTCGATAAACTCCTGTTCTTTGATGATCCGATCTGAAGGCTTAGGTACAGTCAAGCTGTGACGGCATCGTCAGTTCACGCGCCCAAGCTCTTGGCAACACGGTATAGCGCCTACCAGTTGTAGGCGATGCTCATGTCGCCGACTTTGTAATTCCCATCCGTGGCATTGTCGTAGAACTCACGGGAACACGACAAACAGATGTCCTCGATGGCGGTTGGACTCAGGGTAATTTTACTGTGTGGTGTATGGAGAAGCGTTTTAGCGATTTGGAACTCTGCGGCCGGGGCTAAGTTCTATGCAATTATCAACAGAACAGGCACACTCACTTCCGGAATTCAGCAAACCACTAAGGAAAATGGAAATAATTTCGTCCTTTGGTATGAGACCAAAGGCGCTCCGCAACCCACTTTCACCCGCATTCGACAGTTTGATCATATCCTCCAACAACCACTCGTATTCTTCTGGGGAATCGGGTTCATCCGAGGGTCCTCCGGCGCGACGAGCCATCCTTCTCGCCCATGACCGTTGCTCGTTCTCGTCGTTGCCGCTCTGGAGGAACCAACGTAACCTTGCCGGAACGTTCCACCTCGAAAGGATCTCTCCCGACTCGAGATGAACGTCGAGGACGTCGAGGGCACGTGAGAGGGATGAGGCGTGGAGGGGCTGGAAGAAGAGCAGGAGGTCTGAGGTGGTGGCGCGGGGTTGTGCGGTCGAGGGTGCAACGAAAGCACCAAGCGATGCGATGGTTGTATCCGCCTCGTCCACTTCACCCACGTCAGCCACGTAGCCGGAGTCCCACGCAGGCATGCACTCAAAGATGCGGCTCATAGTGGCCCATTCGTTCAGGCTATCGCTCCCGTACAGCAGCGCGAGGGCTATCCGGGCGACATCCTCGTCGTCTGTTATGAGACGTTCCACCACAGGGAGGATCGGCTTCGAAGCCTCAAAGATGGGGGTTGCGGTCTCGAGCGGGGCGTTTACAATATACTCGTAGAGGAGCCTGTTCCGTAAGGAGGGGTCTGGGTTACCGGAACGTTCCGCGCGAGATTCAAGGACGAAGAGGTAAGGGATGACTAATCGTTGGATGTTCTTCACGATGGTTGCGGGGGTGGAGTGGGAGAGGTACGATCGAATGACTTCCGAAGGGCTCATCTTGGACCAGCCACTTAATGTGTGATTGTCGTCCTCTGTTGGGGGCCGAGGCACATCGTAAACCAACCGGGACAGAAGACTAAGATCTTCCCCAATCTCGTCAAGCCCAGAAAGCCCAGAGGAAGCACCGTGCTGCGCGAGCACGAGAGCGGTATCGATTATTCCCGTCCGCGAGATGATTACATCGACCTGATCGCGGTACCATTGGAGGAGTGTAGGGGAAGAGAGTGGTGTCTCGACCGCGCCTGGGGTAAGGTCCTGAGAGAGGGGTGGCTTGACTCCAGCTTGCTCCAGAGCGGATCGCACATCACTGTTGTCTGTCCAATCTGGGTCTGACCGTGGCGGATTGGATGTCCATCGTTGTTCAAAGTCCTTGGAAGGGTCGTATGTCGGTAGGAATTGACGGTAATCGGAAGGGGATGTGTGCTCGGGAATGGATCCAAGAATTGTGAAGCGGTGGGGGAATAAGGTAGTGCCATGATGCGCCACAAGCACACCTAGAGCAGGGAACTGCTCCTGTGCGGCAAGGGATAACGCGGTGACGAATAGATCGTCCGTCAAGAATTCCGGGAGAGGGAGAATGGCTGATTTATCCTCCGGGCTCCCCTTCTGTCGCGGGTCCTCGTCTGCCCACGGGTCATCCTCCCACTCATCATCACCCTCGCTTTCAAGATCCTCCACCACCAACTCCTTTTGTAACTCGACGTAGGTGTTCAACCTATCCAGCCGCTCCAGGAGACAGACTCTGATGTGACACACTTGGGCATCAAGTGGCTCCCTCCGGAAGTGATCAAGTAGAAAGTTCGTATCCCCCTGCGACTGAGAGGACGATGCGGTATTGGAGTAGATGTCGTGGGTTCGGGTCAGTGCGGATGCAGACCGCTGCAGGCCGATGTCAATGAGAGTGCGTTGTGTGGCAACGTCGGACACGAGTCGGTCGAAACAAGCAGCAGCGACCCAATAGTTATTGTTGATAGGGTCCAAATGGGTGTGGATGGATTCCGGTGTGAGGTCTTCGTCGGCCAACGTGGACCACGGGTTTGCCATGATGCTGAGGTTCGGAGGAGTGGTGGACGTGGGAAAGCTCGGAGACGGAACCAAGGCTGGGTCACGTGGAGGGTATGTTTCGAACGGATGAATTCTGGATGGGTTGACTCTGATCGCCTGCCTCACTGGCGGAGGTCGTCCAGGACAGACAAGTGGCTCACCGCGACTCTCCCTCTCGACACCCTCTGCATGAACCGAGATGGACGTGGATGACGAAGTACTGGTCACGCTTCCCCTCGCAATCCAGCTTGCAAAGGAGAGGCTGTGGGCTTTCCAGTGCGGCTGGACTCTCAAGCGATCTGGCCGAGTTCCTGGCGGTCCCTGCAAAATCACTCTCAACAGCTGGCAAAGCCTGCGACAGGTCAGTCGCTCATATCCGCGTATCCAGGGAGTCGTTCTCTGTCTCAACTAGGCCGCGATGTCATATGATGCAGCATATGTTGACAGCTCATTGTCGCGGGAACGAAACCGTGAGTCTCAACCACTCGACCTCATCTCCGATCCTTGACTTTGGTTCAGGAATGCAAATTATCCGGATGTAATCTGGTTAATAAGATCACCCGTGATGCGGCCGAACTTCGCGGACACATTCTTACCGGTCACTTGAATAACCTCAAACTGCCGTGTCCGATCAGAGGTGCTACTCACTCGCCGCTTCCTCCTGAGTCCTCCTGGCTAACTGTTTCTAACTGGAGACTGCACCGATGTCCTTCGAGAAACTCGACTCGGGCATCATTTCCGGTCTGAACATGGAGATTTCTTAGACCAACCCTTGTCACAGCTCCAGGGCGAACTCCATTCGATCCACCCCTACAAACCTGAAGCTGCTCCCCTGACCCCGTTGCCCTCCGAATCCGTCCCAGCCTTTGCCACTCGCGCCCTGCCCCTTCACCCCCACAAGCACCACGTTCAACTACCCGAGGAGGACGAGTCCTCCGAATCAGAAGTGGATGAAGAGATCTTACAGCTTACGCTTGGAGTGGATAATTGTCACATCGAGTTCCAAGAGAAGTTGACGGTTGTGGAGGCTGAATTTTTCTCGATGCCTTTCGATCCCCACGGTCGCATTCCTTCGACCAAGTGGCCCCCGGAAAAGTCCATCGGTTACGAAGCGTTTGCCAAGAAGATGGCGATGCTACATCCAAAACCGAAGGGATCAGCGGAACAACCACAGCAGCAGCAGGAGCAGGATCAACCACAGACGCAACATGCCGTAGGTTCGCCAACTTCCGCTCCCAGCAAGCCGTTCTCCACTGGCCAATACGCCCGGAAGACTGGGGTACCAGCCCGCGGCACTTCCACGGCGAGAGCATCAAAGACTGCCTGATTACACTCCCTTGTACACGGATCTATCCTTTTATCACCACTTACATTGTGCACCGTGTTCCTCTTATCCCGTTTCCAGTTTGTTGTCCACTTTGTATCTTATTTCGAACTGTTTTCCACTGCTTTTGTAAGTAGATCCTACACCAGACACTTTGCTTCCACGATACCACGCTAGATCTGGGGTACTGCGTGGCCATCCGCACGAGGATCGGATCCCGCGGCCCAAATCAGTCGACCATTGAGATCAGGTCTCTTCTGTATTATTTGCCCGCGGCCGAACTGACCCCTCGAGCTTCCCGTCAAATACTCGACGTGGTGTCCGAGTACTGGCAAAGTTCGTCACCCCTCGAATTAAATGCTAATTATTGGGACGACTCACCCCCTAATTCGTCAACCACGTCCTGGGAAATGCCCTCCTCGAGGAATACTTTACTTGTAGAGTCTTCCCAACCGATTGGCTCTGCGTCAATGCAGAACCTTGGGGCGTCCAACGCGGCCTGGACATTGAAACCACGCAGGATGTTCAAGAGAACCTGAACGTGTCCCTGCGGTTGCATGAAGCCTCCCATGACCCCGTATGTCATGAAGAGGTCGTCATTGTGTGTGACCAATGCGGGGATAATTGTGTGGTATGGGCGTTTACCCCCCTTGTGACCCATCAGGACGGCTGAAAAACTACCAGCCAGGAGACGGAGTTACCTCGAGGGCATTCGGGTGCCCTTCCTCCAACACGAAGCAGGAGCCACGACTTTGGAGGGTGAATCCACATCCATGAGGGACAGCTATAGCAATTCGCTTCGAGTCAACACCACTTGGTCAGCCAAAAAGGCACGTACCTCCTGTGCCAAAGCCTGTGCAAATAATCGGAATCAGCAAGCGACGAAACCACGTCAGGCCAAATTGCTTGTACGAACCCGTATAGTTGCTCTGGATAAAGCTACAGGCGTTACCCCACTTGTCGGTAACTTTGCAAACATGTTAATACATTCGACAACCCATTCACGGACCGGACGCTCACCCGTAAAGTAGACTGTATCTGAGGACGCCATAGGGTTGCCCTAGAAAGTTGCACCTTAGTATCACCAAGGGGTGGGATTATTGGTGCAGCTTACATGGTCAAATCGAGTGGCCCTCGACGGATCGAAAAGTTTTGCACGCCGGACCAGATACTCCTTAAAGTACCCGTCAAATAAGCTGAGAGGGTGATTCATGAATGCGTCCGTACCTTTCCAAGGAGTTCTTGTACGGGTACCTTCCTCATATCTGGGTCCGAAACATACCATGAAGAATCTACCCCGGGTTAGATGGGAACAGGCGTTTAGGTGGCTGCACCATACCTGCGAATGCGAGGCTATGGATGATAACCAATTTAACCAGAATATGGCAAGCAACCGAGAGGTATCCACAAACCGTAATGCTTCGATTAAAGTGTGGAGGTATTCGGCAGAGTTGTGAACCATCTCATCCAATGGGCGCACCAGCCCCCGGGCTTCGAGTTGTTCGAGGATCCCCAATGCTATCAGAGCGGTGATTCCTGGAAACCGTATCGTAAATTGTACGATATTCGGGATCGCGGGTGGCTGAGGAAACGTACCTTGTCCGTTTGGAGGGCACTGGCCTCTTTAGCGAACCGACCTACCTCATAGACTCGTACCGCTCACCTCATACACAGTTACCTCGTTCTTGTATGTATACCTGATCGGCTCCACGAAATCCGTCTTGTGATTAGCCAGGTCTTCGAGTTCCATAACGCCACCCTTGCTCTTCACGAGCTTGACGATTTCCTCGGCGATCCGCCCCTTGTAGAATCCGTCCTTCCCGTGTGCGGCAATTTCCCGGAAGGACTGAGCAAGAGTGGGGAACGTCATGAGTTCTCCAGGGATTGGGGCGCGTCCATTGAGAAGCATTTCGTTTCCATCTGGCGATGCTTCCATGATTGTCTTCTCTGAAAGCTGCCACTAGTCTCCCGTGTCAACCCGCTGGCTATGCACATAACGCGAGAACATACCGCGGCGCTATGCAATTCAGAGACTGGGGCACTGGAAATAAGCCCGAGTGAGGCTAGAGTGGAGAAGTAGAGCACGAACGGCACGAACCCTCCCTCTGCTAATCTAATCGCAGGTTCCAAGACATCTGCGATCATGAGGGTCCCGAAAGCCTCGACGGTATCCACCCACACGCCAGCACATCCTGACATCGGTAGTGAGGATTTGCCTACCCCATCCGGATGTGAACGCACCTGGCACCGTAACCGAATTCAAATCGTGAGAGGGGATGCGATGACCTGTGACGCCCCGTTGCCGAATGTAATTGATGCTCAGCTTCTCAGGGGAACGACCAGAGCCATTCAATGCGTTCACTTTCTTCGCCTTCGCGTCGTAGAACAGGCAAAACCCATCTCTGATGGTGATGAGAAGTAAGATCGCACGTTCCTTTGCAGAGCTCACACAGAAGACATACCCTCCAAGCCCGCAAGAACTGGGCTCGGTCACGTTCAGCGCGGCGGAGACCGCGACAGCGGCATCAGCTTGTAAGAATAACCACGGCTCGGTTGCGGTACCCACACCTGGCCGAGGAGACGGGCTTACCTGCGTTACCTCCCTTACGAAGAATCTCTAATCCAGCTTCAGCCGCTAGCGGCTGAGAACAGGCGACCATTCCTACGGGCCAGATTTAGCCACGGGGTACATCCCAGGGAATCCAGACCCACCTTTCGTGCCATAGACCACCGACCTTCTGCTAGCGTATTGCTGGAACGGTGTGTATGGGTGAGCGATCTTCTCCCAGTCGATGCTTCTCATGGTGGGTGCATTTTCGCTTGGAGCTTATCGGTCTTTGTTAGATATTCGGCGATAGGTGGTGGAATCGGTAAAAAGCACTGACTCATCTCTGGGGAATAGAGGAACGATCTGACCGCCTTTAACGTGGGTTATCTCGGGTTATGGGTGACCGTGCTATGCTGGCGAAGGGCGTCCTGGGGCCGTCGAGTTTGCCGTGTCATCGGATTCATGATGGCCGCGAGCCGATCACGCCCACCCTTGTTCCGTTACCACCACCAAACGCGTCTCATTCACCTCCGCACGCACCACAGGATCTGCCACACCTGTACCGACGATGGATTTCACTCAAGCATATAAACAAACAAACTTTCTCGTGGAATTCAGCAAGGGCGCTCAATGGATCCTGACGGCAGTTGGGGACAGACTCATCGTTCGGCGCGCTGATTCTTTCCTCATCGAACGGACGTGGCTGGTCGAGTCCGCACCGATCACTCATATCGGCTGGTCTTGGGACTCCGAATACGTGTTTGGCGCGAACTCGAAGCAGGGTGTTGTCAACGTTTTCAAGATTACCGACGAACAATGGAACGCTCGGATAGTGGCCGGTGCGGAGGGACTGGCAAGGGTGGAATGGGCACCAGATGGTCGATCTATCATTTGTTTTTCCGAGTGGGGCGTAGGTCAACGTATCTTACCTATTCGTCCATACAATGTTCAACGTTCACAGCTTAGAGTTACAATTTGGTCATTGACAACTGGTTCTGCGACCTACATCCAGTTCCCAATCCATCCAGACAAGGGTGAGTCGGTCCCTCCATCGAGTTTCACGAGCTTGATGAGTTGTAAGGTTATTGTTATCGCGCTGATGGGAAGTACTTTATTCTGGCCGAGCGACACAAATCCAAGGACACGGTCGGCGTGTATGATACTGCAGACGGGTATCGGGTGGTGAAGGTTGGTGTATTACCATTTCTGCCGCGTGGTGCTGGCACAAAACCTTCACAGCACTTTCCCGTACCGACGTCTTGTCTAGCATCGATATCACTTGCTCCAACCGGAAACTACCTCGCTGTTTGGGAGGGTTCACTAGAGGTGGGCATCATGATGCTGTCCACCTTGGCACACGCCTTAACCTGCCATTATAGTACAAGCTCTTTATCTACACGTTAGCGGGCACACTGCAGGGTTCTTTTCGTCCGACGGAAGACCCTGGATTCGGTATCCGCTGTGTCGCCTGGCATCCCACTGGCGTTTATCTAGCTGTTGGCGGTTGGGATGACAAGGTAGGTAAGAAACTACGCAGCAAGCGAGTTGCTTGACGAGGGCGTGGTCAGATCTATATCCTGGACAACCTTACTTGGAAGCCTGTCACGGTGTTCGAGTTTCGCGCTCGAGTTCCACCCAACGTCGTGAGTGAACTCATAAAAGGAACCTGTTCCAACTTTGACCTCACCCATAGAATGTGTGGAGAGAGCCCACTGGTTGGCTGGAAGCAACACACGGTCGGGGGTTCCTTTCCTGTGGGTGGCGGTTCGTCGTACCCAACACCTACCTAATCGACTGTTCCAGATGAGCGCCCAAAAGTGACGTGGCTCCCTACGAAGAAACCGGACCTAACCAAACCGAAGCCAAAGGTCGGCACCGTCCAACTGGAATGGAATAAAACGGGGTCTTTGCTTCTCGCTAGATATGGTCAGTTAATTCAACGCGTTCATATGCAGTGTTCTCACCGCAAAACCCGTAGAAAATGCGCCAGCGGTTGTCCACATATACGAGTTTCCTTATACGTTATCAAAGGAGATAAACCTGAACCTTACAGATGTCCCCCGGTTGCGAAGTCTTTTGATCCAGCAACAACCAGTCGTCCAGGCCTCCTGGAACCCTGTACGGAAAGGTGTCCTTTCACTTTGTACCGGGGGTTCTAGCCTCTACACGTGGAGTGACGAGTGGGTCGGGGAAGACGGCGAAGAAGAGATGGCCGAATGTGTCGGGATCCCAGCCAGTAAGTTTCGACCGGGTTTACTTGTGGTTCTGGAAGTGGTTGACTGATCGTCCGGCTTGTCAACGACAGTGCGATTCGAAAGCAGGGTGATACGTTGGTCTCCGGATGGCAAGGGCCTGGCGTTGTTGGACAGGGATACGTTTTGTTGCGCGTTCGAAGTTGCGGACTCTGACACGCCAGACGATCAATGAAGGTCGTTTCTCCCGGACTACACCAGGACCCCAGCACGATTCGCATACCCTGCAGGGCTGGGTTTATTGCCTATGGCCACTCGAACTGCCCATCCCTGCGAGAACATGCCTCGGCAGGTGCTGGGTGGGTGAAGTCAAGGGAGTGCTTTGCACCGTACCTGACTCGCCATTTCTCCGATTTGCCGTATTCACAAGTGACCGGTTTCGCGCTTTCCGAGTAGATTTGTTGTCTTGTTCTTCCCTTGACAGTGATCAATAGGGTCAAACCTTGCACC
>Ga0307516_10008768_pt1 | contig 11364 bp, 6 predicted proteins | sample 19_EM_MG_FD_203310 | JGI IMG/M metagenome (GOLD analysis project Ga0307516, IMG submission 203310) | Populus trichocarpa ectomycorrhiza microbial communities from riparian zone in the Pacific Northwest, United States - 19_EM | ecosystem: Host-associated > Plants > Roots > Unclassified | place...
TTCACAGTTATCTCCCCCCCGGTTTTGTCTCTCTGTTTGGTTAGAAATTCCCCCCTTGTTTGGTTAAATGATTTGAGCTGCCAATTGTGATTCATGAAGAAGAAAACATTCATGAAAAAAATGTGTTTTTTGTGGGTTGCTTGATGAATTTGGTTAGTTTTAACTGTGAAATGTGACAAGATAAGATGAAGAGTTATGGAAATGTTATGGAAAAATTATGACAGTAGCAGACTTATCAAGAGTATCAAAGGATTTATGCCATAATTTTTACAGATCTACGAAGAAGAAGATAAAAACATAAAGGAAACAAAAGAGAAAAAATACCTGAAATTAATTGGTCCAGAAAAATGCTCTTGTTCCTGCTCAGCTTCCAATTGATTTTGAAGAAAAAGAGACTGTGTATTTGAGAAAATGAACGGAGCTAAAAAAAAAAAAGTGTTTTCCTTTCTTTAACAGAAAGAAAACACTTTCCTTTGGTAACATTGCTTTTTTTAGTTTGATTTTCCTGTAAACAAACATGCCCTAAAGAAATTCTGTCCAGCCATTCACCAAGGTGTCTAAATCTGTCAACCTTATTGATTCTTTCTCTGGTTTGGTGAGTCTCCCTACATTGTTGCTCACATGAAGTTTGAACTTGAGGCATTTACCATCATTAAAAAAGCTCAGGGCATTGAAAAGGTTAGATTTGTCTCATACTTGTGCACTTGAAAAGATGCCTCAAGGCATGGAATCTCTATCCAACCTGAGGTTTCTTAGAATGATGAAAAGGAGTTTTGTGGTGGGATATTGGCTCAACTCTCTAGCCTGCAAGTCTTTGTACTAGAGGAGAAGTTAATTGCTGGAAGATGCTCCGGTAACAGTTAGAGGAGAAGAAAATTTGTGTTCTGTTGCTTGAAAATGGGCGGCCATCTCCTCCCCCTTCTCTTAGAAGAATGAAAATAAAACCAAAATAATGGTGGGAGTCAGTGGTGGAGTGGGGGAATCCTAATGCCAAGGATGTCCCTAATCCCTTCGTCGAGTTGTGGTAGGAGAATATAATATTGGATTGTATTTCTTTCTCTGAATCTCTCTGTCTGCCTTTAATTTAATTTTAATGAATTATTAGCCTAAACCAAACCATTTAATTATTAATGTGTGTATAGATTTGACCAACCTAATGATTTTGCTATCATCATCCCAACCTTAAGACTTCCTTTCTTATTGATTCCTCTGTTTATCAAATGCTTCTTCTGCTAGTCCAAGTGGCTTCAGTAATACCTGCTCACTAACCTGACAAGGGTATTCTGCAGGTGCGCTCTCCGCAGCTAAGACAACTGATGAGTCAACATTTTCAGCTTCATGCTCAGCCACAACAATGTATAAATAAATAAATCAAACTTTGGAGTTAGGATCATCAGTAGTTTCTATAAATAAAACCATATCTTTCTTGGTTCTTATAATCCATACCTTATGGTGTTCATACTAAAGTGACAGGCCGCGGTGTTAAGATTTGTAAACATGTTCCAGAAGAAGTTCAAGATGCAGCCCGTGCAGCAATTGATGGTCCTCCAGAAAAAAAACTTAAGACTGTAGCAGGCTCAAGCAATAACGAGGTCACTAATGCAATTTCAGCTTCTGCGCAAGAACAAAACAATGAAGTGATGGCACAACAAGGAGATGCTCTTTCCCTTGAAGCGCTCGAAGATTGGATAGCTAGCTTCACTGTTGAAGAGATTGATCGCAAAAATGCCGGCTCTGCCTCTCAGCACCATCCGTGTGCTCCCTGCCCTGGCGTTAGCCTAGCCAGATCAATTTGCTAAGCTTTTAAATAAAGTTATTGAACTTGGTGCATAATGTTACCAGCCAACGAGCGAGAAGAAGAGGATTGCTCTTCGAATTCAAATTAAGTAACCGTTACAAGTTTACGCACCGTTTCATTAATTTCATAAGACGCACCGTTTCATTAATTCCCTTAAAACGGACCGTTTTGTTATTGTAATTGGTCTTCCACACCCCTGTAGGTGCTTTGGGAAAATTCTAGAATGGTTTGCGCTATATATGTATAACCAACTGCATGGGAGAAGGCAGTGAAAAAGAAATGAGAAATGGATGACATTCCTGGAATTCAGGAAAGCCAAGAAACTACCCTCTACTACTAACCACCACACACAGTAACACATAACATAGAACCCAAGAACCCCACCAAGAATTGTGCCAGTTATGATCTGTTGGTTCTGAAAATAAATACCCATATAGATTATCTTGATTAGCTTAGTTTAATAAATATAAAATATTTTATTTTTGCATGGCCTTTAATATTTAATGAAAATTGATCTTGAAGAAAAAATTAATGGAAGCTTCTAATAGAGATCTATGGAAGATTGAAGATTATTTTAATGGTCATTCACTGCTGTTCACACAAAAAGATTCAATTTGATGTTAAGAGCTTTACATTAGGTATGAATAAGAGTGTAATATCAGTTATTTTTTTAAAATTTTTCTTTAATAATATATTTTAAAAAATATTTTTTAAAAACAAATTATATTTTATATCAGCATATCAAAACGATTTAAAAATTAAAAAAATAATTTAAAATAATTTAATTTTTAAAAAACACAATTTAAACAACATTCCTAGTCACACAATTTAATGGTCATTCACGGCTATTCACACAAAAAGATTCAATTGTTAAAATATTATGATTCTTTCCCGCATGTCATTTACATATACAATTTGTATCGTGATCTTATCCTGCTTTATCTTCAGGAATAATATGTGATTTGGTCAATTTGATGTTAAGAGCTTTACATTAGGTATGAATAAAAGCGTGATATCAATTATTTTTTTAATTTTTTTTTATATATTTTTTTTAAAAATATTTATATTATATATGAGCATATCAAAACAATATAGTTTAAATTTATGCAATTTCATTCGAGCGCGATATTGTTTTGTTACTTTGATCTTATTTTTATAGTATTTATATGCCTTACCTTGTAATTAAACTAAATAAACAATTAATCTAAACCAACATTGGGTTCTTTTATTTAGATCACTGATAAAAAAAATTCAACAGTTATTTCTGAAATGTAGTGATTTTGTTTGGAATTCATATCTTTATCACCTCCTCTCATGGATGACATATTTTTATGGATCTTTCGATATTGAAATTGTTCAACATTTTGCTCCCCTTTCTCTCAAAATTGTGCCATATATCAAGATTTTTCTAAAATTAAAACCTTAGGGAGACGAAAGAGCCAATAAAAAGTTGCTCTTAGTAGATTCTAAAGCAACGAAGAACAAACTGCGATTTCCTCTCGGATATTTAAAGGCTAAAAAGGATATGTAGTACAGCGATATATTTCCAATAAAAGGTTTGCCCTTGGTCCTTTTACAAATACGTACAAATGTAGAAGAAGTCATGAATATCAAATAATTTGATAGATTAAAGTGGTCTATACTATTTCTCAAACTCTTAATAAGTGGGAGCACTATATGATAGGCAACGAGTTTATGCTGTATTATGATCATGAGGTGTTGAAATTTTAAAGTACTCTGAAAAGAATGAGTAATAACATACATGCAAAATGGGTAACTTACTTGCAATTGTTTCCAATCAAAATTGTGTATAAAATTGAAATTCATAATAAAGTTGTTGATACTTTAAATAGAAAAGCAGTCTTGGTGATTACTTTAAGAGGAAAGATTACCAGTTCAAATGTTTGAAAGAATTGTATGATCATAATGAGAATTTTGGTGAGTTATGGGAGAAATGTTAGAATTAGAATCTATCGTTGATTATTTTCCCATTCACGATGGATTTCTGATTATAGGTAATCGACTTTGCATTCCTCTTTTTTCATTGTGAGAGAAGGTGATTTAAGATTTGCATGGACAAGGCTTGATTGATCACTTGGGGCAATTAAAGACTACTAATGTTGTCATTGAAAGGTATTATCGGCCTCACCTGGAATATAATATAGGTAAGTTTGTATAAATATGTTATATTTATGAAATTGTCAACGGGGAAATACGAAATACATGTCTATATATGCTTTTACCTATTCCTAAATTATATGGGACTTGTCTATGGATTTTTTAGGTGGGGGTTTATAGTAATTTACAGCATAAAAAATATGATTATTACGCAATCATAAAGAATTGTATTGACTATGCTTATATTATCAATCTACCATATTATATGGGTATTTCCAAAACTTTTAATATTTCTGATTTTTATCTTTATTATGATGATAAACCTTTATATCCACGCAAGTAAAGGAGACTAACATGGAATGTGTTGCAAATATATTTATGAATGAGATGAAAAAGGTCGAGCTCGAAAACAAATTCACAAAGAACTCGGATGCATCAAACATGGAGCCTTGCAAAACAACCATAACTTTAGATTTGACTATTTGATCATGCTTAAATTTTACTCGATAATTCTACAATTCCAGTTTTATAAAGGGCTCACACCTCCCGTCATCAACCACACATATCATTGCAAATTAGGCACAAAAAATATTTTTGTTGTTTTAATTATTTTTCTAGTTAATTTTGAATTCTAATTAGTTTTTTTTTTTTTAACATAGCTTTGGATTCTTTTGGTCAGGTTGGTTTTAAACTTCTATATAACGACTTGGTATTTTGTTTTAAGATAAAATTATTGAATTATAATTTTTTTCAGAAAATATCATATTTTTCTCTGTAATTCTTTATATTTTTGAACTTTAACAATAGAACTTGAAAACCCAAGTTTTTATTGACATTACACGCCGCGTCAATTGTATCGGGAGCTAGGAGTTTTGTCTTTGGTTATTGAGGTCGACAGCCTTTCTTTTAATTATACAATTACTACTCTGTTTTCAACGTTTCAACACGTTAACATTCGAACAGGTTACAGCCACTTTAAATTATATAATATCCACTTTAAATCATGATGTTTCTAATATTTTGGCAAAATATAGTTTAATTAATCAGCACCCTGCCTGCAGGTAATTGATTTATAGTTTCCAAGTTTGAACGTTACTGAGGTCGAGAGGTGACAGCTCTCTTAATTATACAATTACTACTCTGTTTTCAAAGTTTCAACAACTATTGGTTCCACACGTTAACATTCGAACAGGTCACAGCCATTCTGAATTATATAATTACCTCCCTATTCTCAAAGTTTCAACAACTATTGGTTTCCACAAGTTGACTTTCGGACAAGTCACAGCCATTCTAAATTTCCAGACGTTAAATGTGATGTAGCTACAAGATGTTATTCCCTACAGGACAGGCTTTTCTAGTTCTGTGAAAAAAGGGAAAGTTGGACTTACTGGTGGTGACTCGAACGTTTTCAAGGTGGGATGGATTGACTTATAAATTCAGGCATCTTCTTTTCTACTAGGCATGTGTAACTTTAATTTGCAAGATGGGGAAGGGAAGTATAGGTGGTGTAATGGGAAGTAAAGGGTGTTGGTTTGGGCTAATGGGAAGAGGTATGAAGGGTACTGGGAAAATGGGGTGCCTAAAGGGAAAGGAATTAATGTTTACTTTCGGTAGTGGGAATGTGAATGGGAGAGTTTCGTGGGCAGCTAGGGCCGAATGATCACTGCTGCCTTTTTTGGTGGTGTCCACTACACTGTACTATATATATATATATAATCCTTAGGTAATTGATATGTACTTTCCAAGTTTGAACGTTATTGAGGTCGCCAGCCTTTCTTCATTATACAATTACCACTCGGAGAGGTTTTCAAAGTATGGGCACGTTAACATTCGAACAGGTCACAGCCATTCTAAATTATATAATATCCACAATATTTGGGGGTTTTCGAAGTTTTAACAACAAATGGGTTCCCACGTGATGCGAGGTGGGTAGCAATTGACATGTGAAATATTTTACAGTTTGTTGATTCCTATAATAAAACTCTTCCAAGCATTTGTTTACATTATTGATTTGTTTTCTTGAATCACTCCTCTCTGGGCCTATTATATCCCTTTTCTGACTGCTTAAGCCAACGAAGCAGCCGCAAAACCTCCTTTTAACGTTCAATCTCTTCCACATTCTCTCTGCTACCATTCTTTTCTAAGCCATTCTTCTCTCTCATATTCCTTTTTTTTTTCCTAATTGCTTAAGCTAACCTGTAACCAGACACTTGAAGAACCCTATTTTTGCAGGTAAACTTTTTATATTTTGTTTTTTATTGCTTGATTCTTCCATCTTGGTTGTTTTTTTATCTAAACCATTCTTCTCTCTCAGATCCCTGTTCTTTACTGATTGCTTATGCGAACCAGTAACCAGACACTTGAAGAACCTCTTTTTACTGCCAGAAACGTTCAGGTAAACTATTTTTTTTTTTTTTTTTTTTTGTTGCTTGATTCATTCAAGTACTAAAACAGCATGCTGATTATTAAATTACCAAGGGTCGTAATTTTTGCATGTTATTTAATTAAGTATTTTCATCATAGAAAGTCATGATCCACCCAGATTTATTCCCTGCTAATTAGTAAAATTAATTAAGATTGCTATTAATTGTGACTAAAAGATCTCGAGAAAATAGTGAAGGAAAGTGCCTAATTAAAATAAGTATTTCATCATCTGTGGAAAAAAATAAACATCACCTTTTATTTTTTTTCTCCTCCTATAAACACAAGGACTTTGTATTTCAAGTTCCCTTTTCTTTTAAGGAAAACTATGTATTTCAACTGACCTTTTCATTAAAGAGGGTTTTTCTTTTTTTTGGTCTGTCCGTCTGTCTAGCTAGCTTTCACTTATAACAAATGTATAGGCTGACTGTTCACAAACTGTCTCACCTATTTATTTTTATCCTCCTTTTATAGATATGTTTCCGCTTTTAACTCCATCCGAGTTAGCTTGAGCCCAAGTTAACTAGCCTACAAAATGAATTGTTAGTCAAATATTGTCATAAAATTCTTCCAGACAACAAAGTCATTCGACTCGGCCATTGTTTTTGCATAAATGTGGGCATTATACTCACGTAACCTACTTCACAAACTCATTAAACAAAAAATTATAAAAAGAAAAAAATTATGTAACTATTCGATTTATTAACACTGAAAGATCCCAACATGTACTCTTAATTTGAGGGTAATTTTTTTGTGTGTAAAACATTCAACTAAAATTTCAGCAAAGTTTTCTTTGTATATAGAACATCCCAAGCTATCGACTACTATCAATTTACACATTCAATCTATTGTAACAAAGTCCTATAATTCCAAACCTTATTTCAATCCTCAATATTCAACACCTCATGAAATCCACACAATATATATATCTTACGAATAAGTTCGGTATAAATATAGTCCACAAATCATATTATAAAATCTAAAAGAAAAGGAGATACTAACATGTAAAGAGAGAATTTAAAACATAATAAGTATTCTTAAGAATCTTAAAAGGGTTAATTGCAAAATAACTAAGGAGTTTTAGTTCATTCATTATATCAGAGTTGACATAACTAATGTACTACATGTTGAGCTAATATTTTTTTTATATATCAAGGTTTACACGAAAAGCATACTGCACAATCATGCTAATTACATTATGCTTAAGTTAAATATTTATATAAGCTTAACAAAGTGGAGCCCTAAAAACTAATGATCTCCCTAGACATTTGATGGACCTGTTACACAAATAACTTAGTAAGCATACCATTATGTTGACAAAAAAAAAATATTGATGATCATGTAATGTATACGAATGAAGTATAAATTTTCTATCGAATCCATAGGAATTCTAAGAATCAACTTATAATTTGCTTGTAAATCATTTAAAACTCAATTAGAACTCATTTGCATATCCTTAATTTGAACACTCTTATTCATTTGCATGAATCGGGTGACTTTGCATAGTCCAACCTGGATATTTTTAGGCAATTATACTTACCAATTTCCCTAGGTGATTCAAACACTGATACCTTTTACAATCGAGTCTTATCGATTGTTCCCAGGTGTTCCAACACAAGCGTCATTAGCCAAAGCTAATCTTATAATTCATCTCCCAGCAATCCTATCACGGATGCCATTATCCAAAGCTAATCTCATAATTCATCTCCCGATAATTTTACATTGAACATGGACATTATTGTAATTGCATTTACCAAAAAGACTTTAAATTGCATAAGTGCAAAGAAGAGGGAAAAACCACGCACCTGCTTCGCCTATCTCGTGACCTCCTTCAACGGAAGATCCAATCCTGGTCGCTCCTCCTGATCACAAAGAAGTCTTTGATCATGATCCCTTAAAGCCAAATGTTATAGACAATCCATATTCATTCATTACACATATGTTACTTTCTATGCATGTTCATTTCCTCATCATAACATACATACACATATCATGTATATTTATAGAATTAATATATCAACGTGCAAGTGTTCGCACAACTAAGTTTTTTCTTATATATATATAGTATTCATATGAAAGTCTAATTGTTACTACTTAAGTCTTGAATCGTTACTATCTGAACTGTTACTATCCAAGTCCTGAATCATTACTGTCTGAATCGTTACTGTCTTAGTCCTGAACTGTTACTGTCTAAACCTTGAATTGTCATTGTCTAAGTCCTAAACCTTATTGTCTAAACTATTACCATCTTAGGCCTGAACTGTTACTGTCTGAATTGTTACTCTCTTAGTCCTTAATCGTTACTGTCTAAACCTTGAACTGTTGTTGTCTAACTATTACTGTCTAAGTCCTGAACTGTTACTCTTTGAACTGTTATCATCTTAGGCCTGAACTGTTATTGTCTAAATTGTTATTGTCTTAGTTCCGAACCGTTACTATTTTACATATCTCACCTTTTGTAACAGTCCTGTTGAATTCATGGATTTTAGCCACCAATTTAACATCTCTCAAGAATTTTTAAAGTCTCATGACTCCATTACATACAAAATCTAATAAGGACTAGCAATTCAATTATATTCCTCATCAGACATCCATTCCTTTTTTTTATTTTCATGGTGGTAATATTTCACACAATCTCAAGAATCAACACAAGTGCTCTATGAAATTTAAGAAGTTGTAAAGAGATATTCAAAAAAAATATTTCTACTTACTACCTTGTTCATTAATTAAATCTCTCATCATTGGTTGGTCACTAGCTCTATTTAATTATAAAAAATTTTACTTCAATTACAATAATTTAATCACTTTACTCTAATTTTCACATTATTCCCCATGACAAATTACAATAAATTTTTATTTCTCCCAAATTTATTCAAGAACCCTAACATTCCAAATTTCAAAAATTCAATCAATTAAAAACTTTAAGCCATTAAAATCAGATCAAAAGTCTTTAGAATGCCTTACCAGGCAAGTAATTAAACTCTAAACACTACCCAAATCAAGCTTCCAACTCCTCCTCTTCTTTAATCTTGGTCGATCTCCCCCTCTCCTTTTCTACTTACCTTGACCTGATTTTTCTTCTTTCCAATTAATGCTCACTAAGCTTGGTTAATGTTCCTTCAAGATCTTCTCTTAAGATTTTATGTTTCCTTTACAATTTTATCTCTCTCACATGTAAATGGTAGTTTCCTCTCTTTTTTTTTCTTCTTGCCCGAGAACAAACATGCACACTTACACTTACACACACACACACTAAAATTTTACCAAATTCCCTCTATATCCCAAATAGTAAATTTTATGTTTCCCGGGATAAAATTCCTGGATCCTGGCATTTGTCTATATAAATTTTTAACCGGGTGAATTCAAATTTCATTTAGTTATACATTGACAATTTCACTAAGCTTGGTTAATGTCCCTTCAAAGTCTTCTCTTAAGATTTTATGTTTCCTTTACAATGTTATCTCTCTCACATGTAAATGGTAGTTTCCCCTCTCTTTTTTTCTTCTTGCCCGAGCACACACATGCACACTTACACACACACACACACACACACACACAAACTTTTAGCCAAATTCCCTCTATATCCCAAATAGTAAATTTCATGTTTCCCGGGATAAAATTTTTGGATCTTGGCATTTGTCTGTATAACTTTTTTACCCAGGTGAATTCAAATTTCATTTAGTTACATATTGATAATTTTATTTTCAGCTAACTCACTTCCAGTAATATTTTATTTACATTTCTGTATTTTTTTCTTTTGTATTTAGTTCGTTCTAATATTTATTTGGTGCTTCTATTAAATCTATTATATAAGCACTTAGATTATTTTTTTGCCTAATTTTCAATCGAGGTTTACAGATTATAATTTTACAAATAAAAAAATACTTGACACATTAAAACTTAGTTTTTTCAGAGTTGCCTGGCCACCCTAGAGTTTGTCTTGTCCTACCAAAAATGTTTCTTATAATCATTTTTGTAAAATGATTAGTTTCTAAATTTAAAAAATATGTATATTAACTAAAGTATGAATTATTTATCTATTAACCTAAAACTTTTCCTATCAAGTCTCAATGATAGGCATCCATTTAGGATGTTCTTGAAGATGACTCTATTAAAACAACAACAATTTTATCATTAATATTATCATGCGGGTATATTTCATATTTATAAAGCTAAAAGTCAATTAATTCATGAAAAACTATATAAAAACTTAATTAATTCATTAATGTTATTGTCGAGAATTTTTTTTTCTTACGTGTTATAATAAGGCTTCCATTATGTTATAAGCTTGCTAGAAAAAGGTTCTCTAACAAATTAAATGCTAGCTTTGTGGAATGTATTCAACGAGCTTCCATCGATAACGTGTGTGGTAGGTGCCTCTTGATGATCGACACTTAAATGCACCATAGGCTCAGCAACACTACTACTTGAAGAAGTAGAAGCGCTTCTTTTCGAAACTAAACTTTTTCTTGACGTCTAAACAATATAACTAAAATACAAAAAACAAGAAAAGAAATGATAAAGTATATTCAATTCAATTATCAATATATGGTTTATGAGTTTTCGTATTAGTGTATCTATCCATATTTAACAAAATTTTGATAGCACCTTCTTTATATGGAACCCTACCCAAAATTATGTAACATTAAAACTTACAAACACATCAATAAATTAGGTTGTGTTCAGCTTATACGGCTAGTATAAGCAATATTTCAAAAGCAATGTAAATTAAGTATAGAGCACCATTGATTTGTTGTTATTAGATGACATAACTAATAATATATATAAATCGTGTAATAACTGCACCATGGATTCAGTTTTATTTCCATTATGTACATCATTAAAACCGTTTTGATTTGTTGTTGAAAAATTAAAATTATTTCTTATTTCTTATATAAATTTTTGTTTTGATTGGTCCATAATTCATTGGTTTTTTCCTTCTATTAACTGAACATACAACTTTCTAATTAACATATGTTAACTCCCTCCATTAAGAGTAATTTCCTTTGATTTTTATTCAATGTTCC
>Ga0307516_10008769_pt1 | contig 11363 bp, 13 predicted proteins | sample 19_EM_MG_FD_203310 | JGI IMG/M metagenome (GOLD analysis project Ga0307516, IMG submission 203310) | Populus trichocarpa ectomycorrhiza microbial communities from riparian zone in the Pacific Northwest, United States - 19_EM | ecosystem: Host-associated > Plants > Roots > Unclassified | place...
CCCCGTTGCCCAGGCCAGACCACGTCCTGTCTGTGGTTCCTGGGGTACGTCAACCGGGACGCACTGCGAAAGCGCGTCTGCCTGGACTAGGTATGGGGGTGTTCATTTTTGAGCCCAGAGTAATCGGGACCCGTGTGCTCAGTGAAGCGAGGGGGGCACGACCCATATCTCTGGAAGCTTTTGGTAATGGGTGTCCCTTAGCTGCGGGCATAGCCAGACCGATTGCACTCATCCGACTTCCGACCACACCGGCAAGAACAGCCATCATCCCATTCAACCTTATCCATCATTTTCTCCTCATCACTTCCTCTTTCGGGATCCAGACCTTGTGGTCCTGGCCCACCCACCCCCCCTGGTACCTGAAGAAATTAGAGTTAGCCTTGGGGAAAATGGTGTTTAGGCGGGAGAGTCACTGACCCTGAGTGTGGCCTCGGGGGCAAACTTGACCCCATTCGGCGTGTCGTCCCTTGGTTCTGATCTCTGGCGCACCACCCACCATCACATCATACCCTACTACCACCCTTCCTATGACCCCAATACCAACATGGTGGTCTGCCCTTCCGGAAGCGGATCCAACCACCCCCAACTTGCATTCCCCCCAACCACCTGGGATGGAGTTAAAATTACGCCTCGTGATCCCTTGCCACTAATGATGCTATGGGTGAAGGTCCTCCCTTCCTATCTAAACTGAGCTACCCCCTTCCCTCCCCGGTCGGTCACTCTGGGCCTCAGCTCGACTTCGTGCGCATGCCTACCCCTTTGGTCCTGACTGAGTTCCACTTCCCCTCCTCCCCCTCTTCTACCTCAAGATCTGCCGATCCCATCAAGATTTGATTTGCCTCCCCTTGGGGCCCTGCTCGCCTTTGGTTACCCCTCCGTTTAGATTCGCCAGTGGCCACGTATGCAGGGCGTGGATTTGTATTTTTAGTTTCTATTCTCCTTCCAGTCTGGGGTCCAAGTCCCCCATTGGATGTAATAGCTGTGTGCTAGGTAATTAGGGTAGCCCGCACCGTGTTGAGCAGCGCGTGGTATATTCTATCTACCACATTATACTCTACTCTTACCTTAGGGGAGAGGTTAGTTGCTGATGGGGGAGAGAGAGAGAGAAGCGACTTAGGTCTATTGCATAGAGGGGCATGCTATATATACATAGTACATGCGTGACGGTCACAGCTATACAGTTGTTACCATCAGTGGCTTAGGGCCACGTCTAGACCACGTCTGGACTGGATAGAAGTCGGATCTATTACATAAGTGATCCAGTCCCTTCGGAGCTGCTTCTAGAGCGCTCTCGGCATCAGGTCTGCTTATTCAGCGACCCGGTGACTCGACTGACCTCCGGTCAACACACCGGGTCCAGCCGGCCTTGGTCACTAGACGCTAGCATATGGAACCAGCCATTTATGTACACCCAAGTTGTCTTTGTTGTTTCTGGGCTTTTGTAGTACATACCAGGATATAAACACGTGAAGAAAAAAAAAAAAAGCGGTGGTCGCTTGAAGTCGGGGCACTCCGGGCATTTCTAGAACGATGTGAACGACAGGATCCATCGGTTGGGGACCCACGTACATATCTATTACTATACACCTTAGAGGCGCACATACACAAACGGCGTTGCACAAGACTGGCTGTGGCTCGGGCTCTGGGGCTGGAGGTCGGGGAGGAGAGGAGGGGTCATTTCTTCTCGCCTTCGCCGCTGAACACGGTATGAACGATGGATGACGTGACAAAGCTCCTCAACCCCGAAGAGTCCATAGACCATCGCATGATGATCTCCCTCCTAGCCCGTTGCGAAGTAAGGAGTGCACATGTCGTGGTCCACGGAGACGTGACAAGCAGTGGGAAACAAAGAGCGCTCAATTGTTTTGCATCAGGGCGGTCCAGGTATCTATGTCTGGAACGGTGAACAGTGGATCCGCAGGCGTTGCAAACAACTCCTGTGTGAGCTGACAGTTCCACAGGCCCGTGAGGTTCGTCCCGTGATCGATAACTACTCGGGGAGTCCTGGGACCCGAAGGGCCAATGGGACACCTTGTCGCTCGCGGTGGACCGAGGGCCCTTATCGTGGTCTCTTCGAAGACTATAGATATGCATGGAGTCAACAGCGGCGTGTTGAACAACATTACGGAGAGCGGCAACGAGAGACCATGGGGAGCGCGGGATGGGTCTGTGACAACGGACACCTTGGCGCTGTGGTGAGGGAGATGTGAAGCTTGGAATCGCCGGGGGGGGGGTATCTGTTTGTTGCGGTAACATAACGTTCTAAGATTCAACCCGATGGCCGTAAGTATTGGCGGGGTTACCCCCCTTCGAGGTTTCGTAGTCCGGTACAGTGGTCTGTCACCGCTGGGCGATCGTGGCGGGCACGGACCCCACCCAGTCAGAGGCGAAAGTAAGTAACTCGTGTTGGTTCGGAGACCCCACCGACGATCGAGCTGCCCCGATCAATTAACAAGTAACCCCGAACCATGACTTCGAGGCTATCACTCGGCGAGTACCAGAGGTATGGGAGACAAATGATTTTGGATGGTTTTGGGTTGCAGGGTGCGCGTTTCCCTTTTCTTGGCTGCCCCACCGAAGCAATGATTTTGGGAATCATCCGACCACCAGGGCAGATTAGGCTCAAACGGTCCTCTGTGGTCGTTGTCGGTATGGGGGGCTTGGGATGTCCGGCTTTGCAATACCTAGCCGCTGCTGGCGTAGGTGAGTCCAGCATCCTTGGCTTGCCTATCCGACATCGTAGATCCTGTCTAACAGGGACCATCGGGATCGTGGACCAAGACGTGGTGGAATCATCAAATCTGCAGAGACAAATTCTCCACGCTGAGGACAGGCTCGGCGTATCCAAGGCTGCTTCTGCTGCAATCGCCGTGAAGGGGTGAGCCATCCGATCAAATTCCGACATATGTGATGTGTTAACGTTCGACAAGGATAAACTCGAACGTGAAAGTGAACATATACGAGGAAATGATTTCTCCCACAAACGCCGTCAGGATCCTCGAGGCGTACAACATTATTCTCGATTGTACCGACAACCCGCCTACTCGATATCTGCTCTCTGATGTCGCCGTCTTGCTTGGTAAACCCCTCGTGAGTGGGGCAGCCCAACGGTACGATGGTCAGCTATGCGTCTACAATCTCGGGGAGGACGGGCCTTGTTACCGCTGCTTATTTCCAAAGGCCCCTGAGCCAGAATTTGCTGGGAGTTGCCAGGAGATGGGAATATTGGGTGCTGTGACTGGGGTCGTAGGAAACCTCCAAGCCCTGGAGGCCATCAAACTGATAACCGGGTTACACGGTAAGAAGGCATTCCTAGAACACACCATAGTTTTTTCTTAGCAATAAGGGGGGACCAGATGGAACCCCTACGCTGCTCCTTTTCTCCGCGCTCTCACCCTCGCCCTTCCGGACGATCAAGATCAGGAATAAACAAGCGAACTGTACAGCGTGCGGTGCTGGGGCTCCAACCGTTCTGGACGTCGTAAATACGGATTACATCGCGTTTTGTGGCGGTCCAACGAGGGATTGGGTCAAGACAGGGCTGGCCGTTTCGGACGCGAGAATCTGCGCTTCGGATCTCAAATGGATGCTAGACGCCGGTGCATCCAAGGTCACGTTGATAGATGTCAGGAGCACAGTGGAATTCGGGATCTGCCACCTGCCTGGATCAATCAGTGAGTGCATTCTTTAAGGACCAATCTTCGACTAATTGGAAGTAGACGTGCCTCTCGCAACCCTGGTGGCCGATCCCGCCTCCCATCTCGTGGGAGATGGTCCACACATTACCGTTTGCAGGCTCGGAAACGACTCACAGCTTGCGGTTGATGCGTTGCGGGGTGTTTCGGGTGCTGGACATGAAATAAAGGACCTAATAGGTGGGCTCCAGTCATGGAGGAAGGATATCGACCAACAGTTCCCGATCTACTGGTGATCGCTCCTGATAAGAGTTTACCGCATTTCACCCAAGTCACACTCCACGACCCTAATCAACGCCTGGCGGATCTTCTCGGTGTTCATTATTGCATTTTATGGGCCACCAAAAACCGAGAGGAGTAGTTGTACAAAGAGAGGAGGGTGTTTCAATGGTCCTTCCCTGCGCTATGGTGCCACAGATCATACTGTACGGGATTGAGGGGAGAGAAAGTGTGATGGCTGTTATCTGAGTATTACAACTGGAGGAGAAAACGACGACGATCAACGGGACAGTAAGAAAAGCCGAGGAACTAAGATAAGCAGCAAGCAAGAAACAGAGAGGCAGTAAGAAAAGTGGAGGGGGAGAAGCAAAGAGGGGAATAGGAGAGGGGAGCTGGGAGTTATTCACTGCCAGTACTGTTGGCCGCCACGTTGGTAAGAGTAAAAAGAACCGCCCTCAGAACCCGCTTGGGGGTAGCCGAGTTGGGGGTTCTGACCCTGGCCTTGGTGTTGTTGAGGCTGTTGCACCTGAGGACCATTGCCAGTCCCACCTCCGAACCTTCCACCGCCAGCGCCATAAAAGCCACTTCCAGGGGTGGGTTGCTGGACCCCACCAAGCCGACCTTGGGGGCCCCCTTGTCCAACGCTGATGTTCTGTCCAGCGCCAACCCCACCCATGTCCTTACCGGGACCACCATATGACTTGAACGAGTTCTCGGGAGATCCGCCAGGTCGTTGGGTTATTCCTTGGGGTCCACCTCCCGCACCTCCAGTAGAGTTGGGCCCACCGGAAGTCTGACCCAGGCCGCCCATGAAGCCTTGGAGGCCAGGGTTTCCGTACAACTGTTTGTAGTCGTTTCCTGGAAGGGTGCCACCGACGTTCTGGTGCTGGTTGTGGTACCCAATGTCATCGTACGCATTCGAAGGGTGCTGCTGGCCGTATAGGTTCTGGCTGTATGGGTTAGAGTGCTGGACGGTTGCCGGGGCTTGTTTAGTGGCAGGGGAACCGGAAGTTGGCCCGGGAGGACCAGGCTGGAACATCTGCGGGTACTTAACGAAAGGTTGGGGGACGCCATACCCAGAATTGTAGGGGGATCCGTAGTACTGATTCTGGTAAGGGAAGTAATGGTAGGGAACCGGGTGGGGGTAGCCTTGTTGTGGACCTTGGCCACCGGCGGGTGGGGGCTGGTTATTTGTTTGGCTGGGTTGCTGGGATGATTGAGGGTTTGAAGAGGGGAGCGTGGAGGTCGGTTGAGGGCCAGTGAGACCCTTCAAATCATCATGGCCGAGAATGTTCCTGGAGTTATTGAAACCACCTTGACCAGTGTACGAATCGTAGAAATTCTGGTTAACTTGTAAGTTTACCAACGAGGTCGACGGGCGTTTTTACTTACGTTACGGTCGTTATAACCATAGTCGGCACCGAACCCGGTATGAGACGGTTGAGACTGGTGCTGGAGTGTCTGGCCGAGTTGCCCGAAGGCGCCGTAGGGGCTGTCCTGGGAACTTGCAGGGGGTGTGGGGGTGTGGAAGTATGGAGCCTCCTGTTGACGGAAGTGTGATGTGTAGCTGGCGGCAGAAGGTTGAGGTTGGGGGGCGTGGGGAGGGGGCTGCACTTGAGTCTGATGGTTGAGATGGGAGGGCAATTCGTGTTGACCGTATAGAGAGGGGGTCGAGTTATTGTTCAGACTCTGCTGAGGGATGTGGGAGGTCTGTGGTTGGTGGTGGTTGGCGAGGGATGGTTGGGAGACTGCTTGGGATTGCGGAGTGAATGAGACAACGGGGGATGAGAGGGCAGGGGTGGTATTTTGAGAGATTGAGGGTTGGGAAATTGAGGCGGGGATCGGGTGGGGTTGAACCTGCTGGTTCGGCTGTTGCACCTGCTGAGGCAGGCTCTGTTGGAAGAGGGCGGAAGTGACTGGGTTCTGCTGGGTTTGTGTCTTGGTGGGAGATATTGAGGGGGGTTGAGACACGGGTGCGGGTACTGGGGCAGGAGCGGGAGCAGGTTGAACGGGCTGTACCTGTGTTGGTGGGTTCACTTCCGTGGGAGGAGTAACACGTTTTGGCTCCGGTATGGGCTCCGGTTCAGCCTGTTTGGGTTCGTGAACTGGTTCACTGTCGGCTCCATAAGCAAACATGCTCGATAAACATGCGGGACACGCACCCGTCGAGACCGTCTCCTCCCAAGCTTAAACTACCAAATTGCATACCAATCTTCTCGGTGTTTGGGGTGTAGTTGCCCGTGGGCATCACGACGGCCTGGTCCCCAGTCTTGAACTTTGCACTGTGTCTGTGGGCCGCGGAGGACGAAGGTCGCTTGACAGCAGAGGTGGGAGTAGGCGATCGCTCGACTTCCTGGTTCTGAACCTGGGCGGGTAAAGCGGACAGCACAGGCTCCTGTACTTGGGGCGGGGCTAGTTCGGGAGTGTGAGGTTTTTGGGGTTCCTCGACCTCTGGTTCCTGCTCAGGTGCAGGTGCAGGTTCTGGTTGTGTTTGTACTACTAATGCCTGGGGCTCCTCTTCCCATGTCGACTCTTGCACAGTGGTGGGCTCTTCCCAAGCGGTTGGTGCGGGGGACTCAGGTTCTGAGGGTGCGGCGGTTTCCTCGACCTTGGGCGGCTGTTCAGGTAGACCGGGAGGTGGGGCGGGAGTGTGGATTGGTTGCGGTTGCATGGGAGCGGGAGAGGACGTCGGTGCGGGCTTCTCTTGTGGACTACACTTCTGATCAGAAATATAGGTAAGATGCGTACATGGAAAGGGACACACCGCGCTATTTGAGCCCAAGATAACTTCGAAGTTGCGGGTTTCTTTGGAATCGGCTTGAGCTGTCCAGGGATGGGGGCGAGTGGCCCGGACTGCACCGTTGGGGAGGGTGTACCGTTAGATTTCGTGTCCACGCCCCACGCCGAGGTGGACTCCCCCCAAGTTGTGCCCGTAGCCTGAGAGAAGTCGTGCAACTGATCAGCGGGGGTTGGGTCGGATCCCCAAGCAGGGGTCGAAAGGGCGCCTTCATCCTTGGAGGCGGGGGTAGAAGGATCTACATTCTCTGTGCCCCACGTCACCAAGTCTACCGGCTCGGCACGGCCAGAGGCCTGAGCTCGATGTCCATTTGCCCCACCACGACCAGGAGCACCACCTCGGGAAAGACCACCTCGTCCGCCACCTCGCCCGCCGCCTCGACCACGTCCACTGCCACGGAGGTCAGCCCTGTCTCTGGGAGCGTTGCGATCTTTGGAGTCCTGGACAGGACTTGGGTGTTTTTTGTCCTTCTTGCGGTGAACGGAACCCCACTGTTCAACTTGGCCTTTGAGAGAGGGATTCAGTGAAAAGGAACGATCGCGAAGCAATATCAAGGAGACCTTCGCTGATTCGGGTAGCGGCAACTTCAATGTCACCGTTTACTTCAGCCAGTAGGCTTGAAAGGTCTGAGGAGGGGGGGAAAAGAGTGAGTTGAGCGTGTCGCGTGTGTAACGGCAATGGTGATGAACCTTCGGTTGACCAGGTGGGGAAGAGTTCTTTGAGCTGCTGAGTCTTTTGACGGTATTTGTCGTGAACCTGGTCGGCTGTCGGCTGGCGACGATAGGAAGAATACGTTGTCGACATGGTCGTGGTCAATGTCAAGTTGTGAGAGTGGGAGGCAGGTGGCGAACAAATATTTGGTAACCCACCACTTCCACTTCGCTACAAGTTATGGCGACGACGACGGCCGCAACACCCAACCAGCCAAAGGACAGAAAGCAGAAACGTATGCGACCGCCAGGCCTGACGTTGGATTCGAAACGAAACCCCGCCAATCTCTCAATCCAACTTGACTCGGCATCGACTGCAACAGACTCCCCGTCCAGCACCTCTGGCTCGCCCATCGACGGAATTCCAGGCTACGATGACACAGAGGATGAGCTCGGGAAAGACCTCGCCGTTCTGGAGAGATTGCGACAGAATGTTCAGAAAAATCTCCGTCTCAGACCGCTCAACTCGTCCGTTGTGATTAGGAACAGGACACCCCATTCCCCGACGCTGCAGAGGAATCCGCTACATACCGCCCCTGGCTGGTACGATGCACCCAGACCGCCTTCAAACGATTTCGTCGCCAGTCCTACCTCCGCGACCTCCAGTGTTTACTTCACCCCTACCTCCGATACTCCCATGAGCGCTTATTTTGGCTTTCCAGGGCCGGCAGCTGCTTCTGGTCTCTTCTCACCCCCTCCGGCCTCCCATACCACTCCGTCCAAACATGGGGCCATCCAGTACCATTCCCTTCACTTCCTCATATCAGAGTCTCCCCGCCCATTTCTCATCGACACTCGGCCGCTCAACGCCTTCCTCCTGTCTCGCCTTCGACACAGCATCAATCTTGCCATCCCGTCCCTCATCCTAAAGCGGTGCAGGAAACCGGGGGCAGGTCCTCAATCCATTGATACCTTGCGTCAGTATATCACTACAGACCGTGGCAAACAGCTCTGGGACGACACTATGGGAAACGGTGACTGGGACGGCAACGTTGTTGTCTACGATGAAGACATGGACGAGAAGTATAGGAACGCCATGCAGACAACCGCCTGGGCACTTTTACCTGTTCTACTCCAGATGATTCCCCAAGGGACTGTCGAGTATCTCCAGGGCGGTTTATCCTCTGCCCGGGCGGACCCATCCACCCAGGATCTATTTATGTCCGGGGATTCTGACACACCGCTTGAACAACGGCAGTTCAGGCCCCAAAAAGGCGGCGGTCTCTCCCAGCTTGACACTCTTGCGGCATCTCGCTCTAAGCAGCTACCCCAGATCGAACAGGATACGCCACAGTCACCTCTACCCCCCGTTCCCATTGCCGCAGCTATTCATTCTCCCGCCCCCGCATCCACTCCCCCAGTAATACTGTCACCTTCACGCCCTTGGGCGATGAGCAGCATCGACACGGGTTCCCCTTCCCCTCCACCGCGCCAAATCACCAAGCGACCCAGTGTCCCGAGCCTCCGCAAGATCGACACACAGTCGGTCGAGCGGCAACCGAAACTATCCCTTAAGACGCAGTTTTCAAAGTCTGCCACTCACCTCACCGGTCCCACAAAACCTTGGAATACCTCGCGACCGAGTCCATTAAATATCCCTCCCCCACCCCCTTCCGCCTCGTATCTCAATCCAAGTTTCTCATCATCAATATCCGGCTCGTCATCAACGACACCGGGATCACAGTACCTCAACGTAGATCGTTCAACTACACCCTCGACCGGGCGTTTGTCCGTTACCCCGACCCACTCTCGGCCAGGCACTCCCAGAACCCCAACCACACCCTTACCTCCTTCCCCAATAACCGCCAGACAGGAAGACATGGACCCTCCAACTACGGAGGAGGCTTTCCCTATCTTCACTGTTTCCACCGTCCTGCCAAACTTCTTGTTCCTTGGCCCTGAGCTAACCACCGAGGACCACGTCCAAGAGTTGTTGGCGCTCGGGGTCAAGCGGATCTTGAATATTGCCACTGAGTGTGATGACGATCAGGGGTTGCGGTTAAGGAAGAGGTTTGATAGTTACACCAAGATCCCGATGAGGGATTTTGTGGAGGAGGAGAATGTCCGCAAAGGGATCAGGAGCGTTTGCGATATTTTGGGTAGGCGCACTCTTGCAGTCCATTGGAAGAATGATGTAAACTGACCCACCCCAAGATGACGCCCGGTTGCATTCGTCCCCTACGTACATCCATTGTAAGGCAGGCAAGTCAAGGAGCGTGACGGCGGTAATTGGATATCTGATCCATGCAAACCACTGGACGCTTTCTCGAGCGTATTCTTTTGTTCTCGAACGGCGGAAAGGAATATCACCCAATATCGGTTTTGTGTCAGAGTTGATGAACTTCGAGGAGGAAGAGTTGGGGGGCAAGTCTGTGGGGGTGGTCAAGGTTGACGGGGAACAGGGGGAAAACAGCGGTCATGCTCCGAACGTTGTGGGAACTGGACGACGACCCGCAAACGTTCGGGAAAGTCTACCACCGACTTTCAGTGGACACTTGTACACCTTCAGCGGAACGGAAGGCGCCAAAAGTCCATTCCCTGATTCTGGGCAGGACATGGAAGTCAGGGATGCCTCTGGGAGGTACAGGCATGCGCGACGGGCACCGGTCAACGAGACGACGTTGCAACCGACGAGGAGGGTCTCCAAGGCTGGATTGGAGAGTGGATTTGGCGAGATTGAATGGGATTGACAGAGGCTTGAAACCTGTATTAATACTTTTATCTTGTTCTCTTGTTTTCTCTCGTAGCATCACATTATTTACGCTCGGAACGCAACTTTCTCCTTCTCGTTTTGCGTCCCACCCCACACACATGACCGATGCCAACGGAGTTGAGGTTTTTGACGCGCGACGCGTCTCAGCTCGTTGATCTCATCCATGGATCCGCTGAAGCCGATCCAGGTTGGCCTCCATCCCCTTCCTCCTTCCTCAGCAACTTCTCTCCTCAGGCGGTGTCAAAAACGAAAGGCTGCTGCAGGATCCAACGACCGTCCAGAGTCTGATTTACTCCGCTCGATAAAGGCCACACTTCACGGCTCCAACCCCCCGCAGGGCTCGGAAACCAGCACTATCCACTCGCTCTACTACGAGGACGAGACCACACTCGAGACAGAGTTGACTTGGGATGCCTACACGGTTGTTCTCAGCTGTGGCGGGGTAATTCGCAAGAAATGGGATTTCTCGCAAGGCAATCAGCGGATACAATGGGCCTGTATTGGATACCTAAACCAACCGACGTCTATATTTTCCTTATCATCAACGAGCCCCGCAAGGTACACCTCTGACCTTCATTCGGGCCCCCCTCCTATCAATGGCTCATCTACTCGAGAGACATTCGGACCATTCTCATCCGTCCAACAAGAGCAACACAAGGAGGTCGAGGCGGCATCGCGACCCAAGGGAACCTTCGTGTTTTTCAGGAACATCGGCAAGGTGTTTCTCTCAAATGGTATCGAGTACACGTTCAACCTTCCATTCGTCACCCGCAGGGCTTGGCCCGCACATCCACACGGCGTAATCATACAGAGAGTCTTCGACCCCTCGGAACTTGAAGAAGCAAGGATCTCCGGAGACCCGCCGTTACCCACTCTATTTTCCTTCACCAACCCTTTTGCGGAAGTCGCGGCCGTTGGAGTCTCTTCTCGGATACTGGGGGGGTTCGGGTCGCGCCCGATTATCCTGGAAAATCCCCCCAGCCTCGCTGGCCACCAGGAGCGGATCCCACCGCAAGAGATCGTAATCTGGGCCTCCCAGCGAGGCACCATTTCCCAAGACGACATTACGCTGACTCTGGACCCCGATGTCCACACCATGACGCTTTGGCGATACGTCTACGTCGATCCGGATGGGGAGAAACAAACGCCAGACAAAGACAGCGAGGATGATACGCGGTCAACTGTCTCCGCTACCTCGGAGCTCGAAGTAGAGAGCCTTCGGCCCTGTT